>ENA-OFCX01000024-OFCX01000024.1-metagenomes-genome-assembly--contig:-NODE-24-length-76068-cov-5.274361_pt1 | contig 76068 bp, 64 predicted proteins | sample MGYA00153384_OFCX01 | MGnify analysis MGYA00153384
ATGCAGCGGCATGCCGGAGAGGTGGATTCGATTACGGCAAGGCATGCTGGGATCATCAAATTGAACCCGACTCCTTTGATTGCGCAAAGTTTGGTTGAGCATTACAGCTTTACGATGAAAGTACCGTGCAACAAGGGCTTAGCTAGCATTTTCTGTGTATGTTGATAAACCGTCAAATAGTAATCCTAGCCCTTATAAAAATTGACACTAGACAAAAAGCTGATAACTGATTGGCTCCTAATCAGGCGTGAATCGCCTTTTCCCAAACACCTGCCTTCATCACACCCAAAATCGCCTTTTCAGGCTCGCACAACAGCGTGATGTCCGCCGTCGGGTCGCCGTCGATGACCAGCAAATCCGCGTGCGCCCCAGGCGCGATTACGCCGAGTTTGCCTTCTTGGTTGAGTAGTTTCGCGGCGACACTCGTTGCGCTTTGCAGAATTTCTACGGGTGTCTGCACGCTCGCGCGCAAGCGCCATTCGATGCTTTGATGCACGTGCATTGCGCCGAGCAAATCGGTGCCGAACGCAATCGGAATGCCTTCCGCTTTGGCAATGGCAATGGCAAGGGTTCCGGCGTCTTTCACGCGATCTAACTTGCCGAGCATCTGGTCACTCCAGCCGAGACGCTTGCCCTCTTCCGCGAGCATCGCGTAGGTCGCGAGCGTGGGCACGAGGAACGCGCCGTGCGATTTCATGACTTTCGCCGTCGCTTCGTCGAGCAGGTTGCCGTGCTCGATGGAGCGCACGCCGCACTGCACGGCGCGTGTGATCGAGCGCGGCGAATAGGCGTGCGCCATGACGTAGGTGTTGGCCGCAGCCGCCTCCTCGCAGGCGGCGGTAATTTCTTCCAGCGAATACTGAGTGCCGTCGATGGGATCGGTCGGGCTGGCGACGCCGCCGCCCGCCATGATCTTGATCTGGTTGGCACCGTTTCGCAGTTGCTCGCGCACCGCGCGACGCACCTCGGGAACGCCATCGGCAATCGCTGGAAACAGGCCGAGTCCGGCGCAGGTACACATAAATTCCTTGACGTTGCGCGGTCGAATGTCCGCGTGGCCGCCTGTTTGCGAGATCGGCGAACCGGCGATGAACAATCGCGGGCCGCGCAAAAAGCCGCGTTCAACCGCAAGCTGCACGCCGTAATCCGCGCCTGCTGCATCGCGCACGGTGGTGAAGCCGCGCATCAGCATCCCTTCCAGAATGTGCCGCGCCTGTGCGGTGATGTAGCTCGGCGGCTGCATCGACAGTGCCCAGACGTCGTGATGCACGGCGGTGACGTGAACGTGACAGTCGATAAATCCGGGCAGCACGATGCGGCCTTTCAAATCGACTGTGTCCTCGCCGCTTGTCATTATGTCGCCGACCGTGACCGAGGCGATGCGACCGTCAACCACGACCACCGTGCCCGCGGGCAGCACGACGCCGTTGATACTGTCAAAAACGCGGGCATTGCGGAGCACTTGGCGGGACATGGCGATCACCTTGGGAAAAATCGAGATTATTCAGTAGGGACAATCCCTGTTTTCGTCGTTCCTGCGAAGCATGTCCTGAGCCCGCCGAAGGGGCAGGAACCCAGCGACTTCGCGACTTTCGCTCTGGTCTTCGAATGCCCGAAAGACACTGGGCCCCTGCCTTCGCAGGGGCGACGATTGGAAATAGCACTAGTGAATATTCTCGGATAAATTGGTATTGCGGCGAAAAGCATACGCCACCGACGCGTTAGGACGATGTCGTAGGTTTACGTTGGCGGGGTTAAACGATATAAAGACGCAATTGCTCGCGAAACCATGCCAAACACACCTAAAAGCAAAACGGCCACCCCCGAAATGTTCCAGCGCGCTGCCAGTGGCGACACCGACGCGATGGGCTTGCTTTACGCCGAACTTTATCCCGAAATTAAGCGGGTAGCGCGCGCGCGACTTGCGCAGGCAGGCGGCGTCACGGGCCTTAACGCCACGGCGCTCGTGCATGAAGGCTTCATGCGCATGGCTGAGCGCGAGGGTTTGCTGGGCGACACGCGGGTGCAGTTTTTTGCCTACGTCGGCAAGGTGTTGCGCTCCATTGTGATCGACTTTGTGCGCGCTCGGGACGCCGAAAAACGCGGCGGTGGCGTGACCTTGCTCACGTTGTCGCATGCCGACTACACGGCCGATCAGTGGCTGCCCGCCGTGGATGTGATCGCGCTGGATCGGGCGCTGGAGCGGCTTAAAGCGGTGGATGAGGGCATGTATCAGACCGCCGAGTTGCATTTTTTTTGCGGTATGACGATTCTTGAAACCTCAGAAACGCGCGGCATTTCAACCCGCACCGTCAATCGCGAAATCACCAAGGCTCGCGCGCTGCTGGCGGAATGGCTTGACGTTGCCCCGGCGTGATCGGCCTCGCAGAGGTACGAGCGAGGCAGGAGCGGCCCCGACCGCGATCCCCACGTTGCTTTCGGAACCGACATTGCCTGTGCAACATTCTTCGCGCCCAAGGGCGCTCCTACAAAATCCAGCTTCCTCGCTGACACAGTTTTCTCCGCCATTGCGTCTTTTTCAGGGCGATGACTGACACTGCTGCACCCCCTTCTCTGCCTTCCCTGCCTTCTCTGCCTCCGACCAGCGGCGCAATAAAAGCGTCGCTAGACGCAGCCGACACGGCTGATGCATTCGACCCTATCTTCTGGAAAGCCGTCAACGCGGCGCTGGACGAGGCGCTCGAATGCGACGATGTATCGCGCCCCGATTTTGTCAAACGACTGCACCAACGCGACGCCAAGCTCGCGCAGGAAGTCCGCAAACTACTCGGACGCGCCCATGCGCAAACGTTGGTTACGGACGTGGTTCGGCATCGGTCGGACGGATTGACAACGCGACTTGCGCCCGTGTTGGGTGACGTGAGCGAGCGTGGCTTTGACGGCTTGTTGCAGCGCGCGCTACGTGCGGATCGTGCCCAGGCGATAAGCCAGCGCCACGAAGGTGAGCTGTGCGGCGCGTGGAAATTGCAGGAAGTCATCGGCGTTGGTGGCATGGGTGAGGTGTGGCTCGCGACGCGCGCAGATGGTTTATTTCAGGCGAAAGCCGCAGTCAAATTTCTGCGCGCCGACGGCGAGTCAGCGCAGTTCGAGGCACGTTTTGCGCAAGAGCGGGCGCTGCTGGCGCGGCTCAATCATCCCGGTATCGCGCGGCTGATCGACGCTGGACGCTTATTCGGTCAGCCGTTTTTGGTACTTGAGTATGTCGAGGGCATGCCGCTTCTAGATTACGCCGCTGAACATGCGACCACGGTGGAAGCACGCATCGCGTTGATCCGCGAAATTGGCGAAGCGGTGTCGTATGCGCATTCGCAATTGGTGGTTCATCGTGACTTGAAACCGTCGAACGTTTTAGTCACACCGGGCGGGCACGTGAAGCTGCTTGACTTCGGCGTAGCGGGCTTACTTGAAGGCCGCGAACATGATGCAGCGACGACCTCGGAGGCGACCAAAATCGCTGGTCGCGGACTAACGGTGGAGTACGCCGCGCCCGAGCAAATCAGCGGCGAGGCGACCGGCGTTGGCAGCGATATTTATTCCCTTGGCGGCCTTGCCTATCACCTGCTGTCGGGGCGGCGCGCGCATTTGCCCGACAAGCCCGGTCGCGCCGCATTGGAATACGCGGTGCTGCACGTGACCCCGGATCGGGTGTCGCACGCCGCAGCGCTTTCATCGGACAAGCGCGACACCACGGCCAAGGACACCATCCCGCCACCCACCGATATCAATCGGCTGCACGGTGATCTCGACGCGATTATTTCGCGCGCCATTCGCATTGACCCGGCAGATCGATATCGCACCATGGAGGCGTTCGTCGCCGATTTGCAACGCTGGGTGGCGCGGCGTCCCATTGCCGCGCGACGCGAAGACCGCAGCTACCGCACCAAGCTGTGGCTGCGCCGAAACTGGCTGCCAGTGGGCCTGACCGTCACGCTGATCGCCGCCCTTGGCGCGGGTCTCGCGATTTCGTTGTGGCAATATCAACGGGCGAGTGCGGAGGCCACGCGCGCTAACAAAACCGCTGATTATCTGGTCGAATTATTGGGACGCGCCGACCCCGATTTACACGGCGGGAAGTGGCCGTCAGCCATTGACTTGCTCGACGAGGCAGCACGAGACAGCCGCGTTCGGTTTCGTGATGAGCCGGCCACTGAAGAGCGATTGACGCGCCTCTTTGCTACCGTCTATCGATCCCTCTCTCGCGATACCGATGCGCTGCCGTTGGCGCGACGGGCGCTATCGTTATCGACCGATTTGCACGGCGAGCACGCGTTGCCGACGCTGCGCGCACAAAGCTTGCTCGCGTGGGTGCAATACTGGTCGGACGACTACGAGGGCGCGATCACCACGATGCAGCCGGTCGTTGAGCGGTTGCCGAAATTGCTGCCGCCGAATTCACCGGAACTCACTGAAACGCAATTGCGTTTCGCCAATATGTTGGCGGGTGGTTACCGAAACGCTGAGAGCGAAACGCGATTCAAAGCCGTCATCAACACCTATCAAACCGCTGGCAGTGCGTTCGCAGATCGCGCCTGGAAAGTGGCCGACGCCGAGGGCGATCTCGCTGCGGCGTACACACGCGCAGGTCGCTGGCAGGAGGCGCTGGAACTGCTCCGAAAAAACGCGAGTCTATACGCCAATCCGCCAAAGAACGACATCAAAACGGCGCTCAATCACCAAGGCAATCTGATCACGGTGCAGAACGTGCTCGGTGACCCGAGCGGTGTTGAATCGCAAATCCTTGCGCTGATTGCGCGCTGGGAATCGCTCGCGGGCGAGAAGAGTGAGCGCATTGACGAATTGCTCAACGATCTCGGCTTTTATTACGTGCAGGCAGGCTTGGCAGCGGAGGCTGAAAAGACCTTTCGCCGGATCCTCGCGCGAACGCTTGCGCGCGGCGACCTCGACACGTCGAACCCGTTGCGCACGGAGCTTGATTTGGTTGAAGTGCGGTTGCGTTTCAATCTAGAACCTGCCGCAGCGCTGGTCGCGCAGGTCGAAAAAATTGCTGATGAGGTGAGCAAAAACGTCGCGCCGACTAACCAGCGCTTCAGGCAACTGTTGCTGCGCTCGGCCATCGTTTGCCTGTCAGTCGGAAGGCTCGATATGGCCACCCAATACGCAAAACTGGCGCAAGCGAAAGGCACCGACAAATCAGCATCGAACGCAGCGCGGCAGGCCACCACGATTGCCGCGATAGATCGCAGCAAACGCGACTACGGCGCGTCGCTTGAGCACTTGCAACGCCGGTTGCAGATGTACAAGGCCAGCGGCGAGCGCCTATCGCTGCGCCACGCATATGCGCAGATGGACGAGGCGTACGCGCTGGCGCTGCAAGCCGGTCCTGACGCTACCGCCAGCGCGCAACAGGCGCTGAACCGCGCCAAAGCCAGCCTGCCGATCACGCTGCCTGCAAATCACCGCGTGTTCAGGCAATGGGACTACGTCACGGCCTACGTTCAATACGGCGCGCAATCAGCCGAGGTCAAGCGCGCGCGCGATGAATTGGCGGTGCATTTCGGACGCAGCGGCGCGGAGTTGCCTGAGGTGTTGCTCGGGATGTTTGTGCAGCCTTAGGGGTTGAGATGAGCGCAAGAAAAGAGATTTGCAGAATGACTGTCATGATTTCGCAGCAGACCACGTCTATCTCATTAAGCCCGCTGCGATTTGCGTCGCGCAGGCCCGATGCGTAGCCTTCCCCGAGGTTTGTGCGTCTGCGAGTACCCCGTGTACCCGCCAAACGCCCCTGCTCCCCGCAGAATGGCGCGCGAGTGACCCGCTCCTCCTGGTGCCACTCGCAAAAGCTCATGAGCCCGTCTTGTACGGGCTCTTTTTTTAGTATTGTTCGCCAATGGCTTCGTGCTGTTAGCTCCATTTGGCTTGCGCTAACGAGCTATTAATGGTGTATGTCGACTTATAAACAAATAGGGTACAACCCCTTATAAAACGACGCTTCTACGTAAAAGTCATTGATTATAGTTCTATGAAAAAACGCAATAAATTGCTTGAATGCAGCGTTTTTCGCATTTATTAACGTCTATAGTTGGAAATTAGCTGCGCCACGCAATTTACTTGCTTAGCGTAAAATCGCTGCATTGCAACAATGAAACGCGAAATGTGACATGACTGCCACGCTGAACCGCCAAGTCGATGATGTCCGTATCAAGGATATTTTCGAGCTCGCCCCACCGTCCCACCTGCTGCGCGAGTTTCAACCGAACGAAGCGGTTGAACAACTGGTGTTTGACACGCGCCGCGAGATTCACGCCGTGCTGCATGGTGCCGATGACCGGCTGGTGGTGGTCGTTGGCCCGTGCTCGATTCATGACAAAAAAGCGGCGCTCGAGTACACCCGAAAACTGAAGGTTCTACGCGACGAGCTAAAGCACGATTTGATCGTCGTGATGCGCGTCTATTTCGAAAAGCCACGCACCACAGTCGGCTGGAAGGGCCTCATCAACGACCCGCTGCTCGACGGCAGTTTCAAAATCAACGAGGGCTTGCGTCTCGCGCGCGAGCTGCTGCTTGAGATCAACGCCTTGGGCGTGCCCGCTGCCACCGAGTTTCTCGACACCCTGACGCCGCAGTATTACGCCGACCTCATCTCATGGGGCGCGATTGGTGCCCGCACCACCGAGAGCCAAGTGCATCGCCAGTTGGCCAGCGGCATGAGCTGCCCAATGGGTTTCAAAAACGGCACCGATGGCAACATCAAAATCGCCGTCGACGCTATCAAGGCTGCCGCTGCACCGCATTTCTTTTTATCGGTCACCAAAGGCGGGCACAGCGCGATTATTTCGACCAACGGCAATGAAGATTGTCATGTCATTCTGCGCGGCGGAAAAGCGCCCAACTATGATGCGGCGAGTGTTGAAGCGTCAGGACAAGAACTCGCCAAAGGCGGCCTGCCACAGCGCATCATGGTCGATTTTTCGCATGCTAATTCGAGCAAACAGCATGAAAAACAGATCGAAGTTTCGGCGGACATCGGTCGTCAGATGGCAGCTGGCGACGAGCGTATTTTCGGCGTGATGATCGAGTCGCACTTGAATGGTGGCAGACAGGATTTGACCCCCGGCAGGGACCTTGCGTACGGGCTTTCCATCACCGATGCTTGCATCGACTGGACCGCCACCGAAGGCGTTCTGCGCCAATTGGCAGCGGACGTTCAGAAGCGGCGATTGGCGCAACCAGAGTAAGTTTTTGGGGGGGAGCGGTTCCACCGCGAAAGGGGTTAACGCGGACGCGCACGGATCGGGGTGCAACCCCTCCTACAAGGCTTCACGCCCTGATAACGCCGCAAACACGCCTAATACAGTTGACGACATCTCCGCCGTCACGCGCGATACCGTTCGCCCACGTGCTTGTGGACAATCGTGGCGCGATGACACCCGCCAAAAAAGCGTACGCTGCGTCGGTCACCGCGGCCATCAGCAGGAACAACGCACTCAAGGTCAGCGCCTGAACTAGCGCCGTGCTGCCTTCAGCGTGCCGCGTCATAAATTGTGGCAAAAAAGCGGTGAAAAAGATCGCGGTCTTCGGGTTCAGCAAGGCCGCGACAGCGCCATCGCAAAAGATAGGCCACAAGGGCGCCGCTTCGGGTTCGGCAGCGCTAGCAGCGAAATTCTTTGCGCGCAACGCCTTGATGCCGAGGCAGATCAGATAAGCCGCGCCAGCGTATTTCACAATGGAAAACGCGGTTGCCGAAGCAGCGAACAACGCGGCCAACCCGAGCGACGCGGCCACCGCATTGCCGAAGTTTCCAAGCGCAACGCCTGCGACCGAAGCCACCCCGGAGCGCCGCCCCTGCGCCACGCTACGCGCGACGATGTAGAACACGCCGGGACCCGGCGTCACCGCTAAAACAAAGCTCGCCAGCAAGAAAACGCTGAGCAGCGGCCAAAGCGGAAAAAGCTCGATTGTTATATCGAAAAGCATACATCGCTAAACTCGGATCATGCCGCGAATCGAATCGACCTATCGCCGCCCATGGTGGTTGCCCACGGGGCACCTTCAATCCATTTACTCGCAGTGGCTGCCTCGTCCCAACATAGCCTATCGGCGCGAACGCCTCGAACTTGACGACGGCGATTTCATTGATTTGGATTGGGCGGATGCGCCACCGCCCGTTCACCCTGAGCAAAGCGAAGGCTCTGACGTCGAAGCCCCTCTGCTGGTCTTCTTCCACGGCCTCGAAGGCGGAAGTAAATCGCAATACTGTCGCACCACGATGGCCAGCGCCAACGCGCGTGGCTGGACGGGCATGGTCGCTCACTTTCGTGGCTGCTCCGGCGAGCCCAATCGTCTGCCACGCTCCTACCACTCGGGCGATAGCGAGCACTGCGACATCGTGCTCACAGAGGTGCGAAAGCGTTTCCCCAACCGCGCCCTATTTGCGGTAGGCGTATCCCTAGGTGGCAATGCCCTGACCAAGTGGTGTGGCGAACACGGCGACGCGGCAACTCAGGTAATTTCGGCTGCGGCGTCGGTGTCAAACCCGCTCGATCTGGGTATCTCCGCCGAAGCGATACTGCACAGTCAGAACTGGATTTTCAATCGCTACTTTATGCGCGCTATGGGGGCAACCTACGAGGCGCGCATGGAGCTGCATCCGCAATTGCGCGAAAAAGCCTTTCTCACCAAACCCAAAAGCTTCCCGCAATTTGACGAGCATTACACCGCACCGACGCACGGCTATACAAGCAGTTGGGACTACTACCACCGGGCATCATCACGCGGTTTGATCGCGCAGATTCGGGTGCCGTTTTTGCTGCTCAACGCGATGAACGATCCGTTCGTCCCGGCCTCGCTCTTTCCCAACCAAAGCGAAGTGTTGGACAACGTGACGCTGGAGCAACCGACGGATGGAGGGCACGTTGGGTTCGTCAGCGGCGGGTTTCCCGGACGGCTTGACTGGTTGCCGGAGCGGTTGTGCGAATTCTTCGCCGCTGCGATCAAGGCAAAATAGCGCATTGACCTCCTGTAGGAGCGGCGATAGGCTCTCCTGAGCACAATCGAAGGGCCGCGATCAGTGAAGGTGACTTAGGTGATGACGTGCCAAAAGTGACCGCAGCTCGCGCCGTCACCTCTGTCACCTCTGTCACTTGCTAGGCCCTTCGCGGCTTTCGCCGATCCTACAAATAACAAACCAACAACATCAAGATGCAACTCCCCTCCGAAATCTTCAAGGCCTACGACATTCGCGGAATCGTCGGAAAAACGCTCACGCCTGACATTGTTTACGCCATTGGCCAAGCGCTCGGCTCGCTGTCTATCGAGCGCGGTGCGCCGAATATCGCTGTGGGTCGCGATGGTCGTTTATCGGGGCCAGCGCTGTCGCAGGCGTTGCGGGACGGTATCGTGTCCACCGGATGCAACGCGATTGATTTAGGTCTCGTGCCAACGCCGGTCTCCTACTTTGCCGGTCACGCGCTGGGCACAGGCTCGTGCATTAGCGTCACAGGCAGCCACAACCCGCCAGATTACAACGGCATCAAGATGGTGATTGCGGGCGAAGCGATTTGGGGCGACACCATCCTCGCGCTCAAAACCCGCGCAGAGTCGGGTGACGTGCTCAAGGGCCGTGGCACGCATAGTGTCGTGGACGTGAAGGACGCGTACTTTCATCGCATCGTAGGCGACGCAAAAATGGCGCGACCGATGAAGATTGCCATTGATTGCGGCAACGGTGCGGCAGGGGAGCTGGCACCGAGAGTCTTCCGTGCAATGGGCTGCGATGTGGTGGAAATGTATTGCGAGATTGATGGAAATTTTCCGAACCATCACCCCGATCCATCGAAGCTTGAAAACCTTGAAGAGCTGATTCACATCGTCAAAACCACCGACGTGGAATTGGGTCTTGCGTTTGATGGCGATGGTGATCGTCTCGGCGTGGTCACCAAGTCCGGTGAGGTGATTTTTCCGGATCGTCAGATGATGTTGTTCGCGGGAGACGTGCTATCGAGGAACCCCGGTGCGACGATTATTTATGATGTGAAGTCATCACGCTTGCTCGACAAATACATTGCAGAGCACGGCGGCGTGCCGCTGATGTGGAAAACGGGACATTCGCTGATCAAGGCGAAGATGCAGGAAATCGGCTCCCCGCTCGCAGGTGAAATGAGCGGGCACATCTTTTTCAAGGAACGTTGGTACGGTTTTGATGACGCAATTTACTGCGGCGCGCGATTGCTAGAGATCGTCTCCAAAGTAGCCGACCCGAGTAAAGTGCTGGAAGATTTGCCCAATGCGCCGTCGACGCCCGAGCTCAATATCAAGTGCGCCGAGGGCGAACACTTCACGCTAATGGCGCAATTAAAGGCCACGGCAAAGTTCACCAACTACACGCGCATTTCGACCATCGACGGTCTGCGTGTGGAATACGCAGACGGCTTCGGCCTCGCGCGTCCGTCGAACACCACGCCGGTGCTGGTGCTGCGCTTTGAGGCGGACACACCGGAGGCGTTGAAGCGCATTCAGGACGATTTTCGGGTGCAGTTTGCTCGGGTCAACCCCGAGCTTGCTTTGCCGTTTTAGCCCTACACTTCGCAAATCATTTACGAAGGAAAAACCAATGCGTTTCACCCAGTCTTTCGCCGCGCTTGCAACCGTGCTTTTGGCGAGCGCCACATTTGCCCAAGCTTACCCGAGCAAACCCATCAAGCTCATCATCCCGTTCGCGCCGGGCGGCACCACCGACATCGTCGCCCGCATCATGGCCGCCAAAATGACGCCACTGATGGGCCAGCCGGTGATCGTTGAAAACCGCGCTGGCGCCGGTGGCTCGATTGGCGCAGCCGAGATTGCCAAGGCCGCACCAGACGGCTACACCATTGGTATGGGCTCTGTGTCGACCATGGGCACCAACATTGTTGCCTACAAAAACAACAAGCTCGATCCGTTGACGCAGTTCACGCACATCACCAACCTGGCGTCCGTTCCCGGCATCATCGTCGTTAACAAAAACTTTCCGCACAAGGACTACAAGTCCCTCGTCGCCGAACTGAAAGCAAACCCAACCAAGCACAGCTATGCAAGCTCGGGCGCAGGCGGTGTAGGCCATCTCGCGATGGAATTGTTTCTGGTTGAAACGGGCACCGACGCGCAACACATCGCCTACAAAGGCGCAGGCCCCGCAGTAACCGACGTGCTCGCGGGCAATGTACCGATCATGTGGGACAACTTAACGTCCTCGCTCGCGCAAATCAAAGCGGGCAACTTCATACCGATTGGTCTTGCTTTTCCTAATCGCATTCCGCAATTGCCGAACGTGCCGACCTTTGCTAAACTCGGCTTGAAGGGCTATGAAGCGGACACCTGGTTTGGCCTGGTTGGCCCAGCCAACATGCCAAAAGACATCATCAAAAAGTTCTATGACGTGTCCATGGTCGTATTGAAAGATCCTGACACTATCAAGAAGTTTGAAGAGAACGGTGCCTTTGCCGTGGGCAACACATCCGAGCAGTTCACCGAACAAATCAAGCGTGAAGTTGCCAAGTGGAAACGTGTGGTGGATGCGAAGAAAATATCGCTCGATCTGTAACGTTAGCGACAACGAAAAGGCCCGCGCTGCGGGCTTTTTCTATTGGCCGACGTGTGAGCAACAAATTGCCGACACGTCGACAGGCGTTCTGCTTCGTCTAATTTTGATGCGGCACCTTTGGCCGCCACGGTCTGGATTCTCGCCTACGCGGGAAGGACGGTGTGGTGAGGTATCTCGCCTGAGTGCGCGCGCCTAACGAGGCAGCGGCTTCCGTCACCCACACGCTAACCTCCCCCCATACTCGCCTTAGACCAAACCCTGCTCTACCTCCCCGCTGTGGAGATCATCATTGCTATTCCAAGGCCGGATAGGTTGTTGTCGCTTTCGCGTGGGCTGACGCAGCGGCGCGGCGCGGGCTTTGCGCATGCGTCGGGCGGGGGTGGGCATCATGGCGCATTCGCTGTTGGCGGCGCTGGGCGTGAGCGCGCTGTTGACCGCTAGCGAAACGGCGTTCTGGATGATGAGGCTGGTTGGGGGTGCGCGCCTGATTTATCTCGGCGTGCAGCAGTGGCGCAGCGAGGCCGCTAGCACGCTGCATAATGCGCCCCAAGCGCCGCTCACGACGATTTTCTGGCGCGGCATTCTGAGCAATCGGCTGAACCCGAAAATGGCGCTGCTCGTGCTCGCCTTCGTGCCGCAGTTTGTGCAGTCCGGCAGCGACACTAATCCTGTCTCTAGTCCGCTGGTGCAGATGCTGTTGCTCGGTGCGATCTTCTCAGTGCTGACGGTTATCGCGTACGGCGCGCTCGGTGCGGCGGCGGGAGGCGTGAGCCGCTGGCTGGCAGCCCATCCTGCCAACATGCGCAGCGTTAACCGTGGCAGCGCAGGCTTGTTTCTGGCATCCGGTGCGGCCGTTTTGTTGCTAGATCGGCGGCAGTAGCTTTTTGCTAAGCCCGCGGTGACTCATAAGTAAATCGTACCGTTGCGGATAACAGTATGCTTTCGGTCACAAACTTTGCCGCGCCGATGTCTAAATGATTAAGCAAGCTCATTCGGACTTGCTCAACGGTAGGAACGAGAACGGTATGCAGAAAAGCTCACCATTGATACCGCGAAGAGCAGTGAACGCGGCAATGGTCAAAGCCCGGTTCGCGACCACCGCTTTGGCGGTCACACTTGCCGTAGCTTCAGTCGCCACACACACAGTCGCACAAACCATCAGCAACGCGCCGAGCGACAATCTGTCGCAATCCGCAGAGGTCGCGGTAGTCACAGTAATTAAGGTGCCGACGCCGTGGTGTGCGCCGCGCGCTTTGGTGACAGGCAAAATGCGCTACACGATGCCGGAATATGCGGCGCTGCCGGGGTTGGCGTTCAAGGCGTTTTCGTTTGCGCGGGTGCGCGGTGATTTTGGCGGCAGTTACTTTTGGCGCGATAAGGCCGCCGCACAGGCGTGGTTCAGTCCGACATGGTTTGAGCGCGTGCGCAAAAAGCGTGGCGCGGACGCGCAAGTTCGCTTCTTTGACGCGCTGGTTTCAATCGATAACCGCCCCGGCGGAACGCCCGCCGACTGCTCGAGTGAGGCCGTAGGGACAGTAGTCGAAATTGCAATTCCTGCGGGCATCAGCCGCCAACGTTTGGTCACGGAATTTGCGGCAGCCGTGCCCACCTATAAAAAAATTCCCGGCTTATTACGCAAACATTTCACCGTGTCAAACGAGGGCACATTCGGTGGCGTGTATCTTTGGAAAGACGATGCCAGCGCAAAGGCTTGGTTCAGCGACGCATGGCAAGCGCGCGTAAAAAGAACCTACGGTGTTGACGCCAAAATTGAATGGTTCGATACCCCAATTTTGCTGCCAACGCTTCGCGCTGATAACGTCCTGCCGTCCGGCGCGATGCTCGTTGCCAAGCCTTGAAAAATAGCCTGATGAGAATTGTTTCCCCCAGCGCCATCACCATCCACGCGGCAACCAACGGCGATCTCGCGGCCATGGATCAGTTGCTGCTGAGCATTCAGCCTGGCGTTTTCAATCTCTCTGTGTGCATGCTCGGCAACCGTAAGCATGCGGCCGATACGACGCAAGAAATTCTGCTTAAAGTAGTCACGCACCTCAGTGCGTTTCGCGGAGAGTCTGCGCTTTCGACCTGGGTATTTCAGAGTGCCCGAAACCAATTGCTAACCGCGATCACGCGCAGCAAGAAATGCCCTGCGATCTCACTGGACGCGATGAACGAGCGATTGCAAGCGGCTCTCGATTTCGGCCAGTCCGTCGAGAGTCGTGGCCAAACGGAGCATGCGCTGACTCCCGAGGACAAACTTGAGGCGCGCAAGATCGCGCTCAGCTGTACGCAGAACATGCTGATGACCATGGATCGCGATCAACGGCTCGCCTACATTCTTGACACGGTGTTCGGCTTGCCCTCGCGCGACGCTGCTGAGGTGCTCGGCGTGACGCCAGCTGCCTATCGTCAGCGACTGGCTCGCTCGCGTGCCAAGATGAACGCATTCACGGCGCAAACCTGTGGCCTAGTCAACGCGGATGCAGCCTGCCAATGCGCAAAGCAATTGCCTGCGCTACGACACATTCGGCAGACACCGGAACGCGATGCCGACACATCGCCAACATTGATCGCCATTCACCGATCAGAGCTAGCCGAATCCGAGCGTCATTTTGATTCGATGCTCCGCATGAGTGATGCCGCAGCGGTTTTTCGAGCACACCCGGAATATCGCGTGCCAACCAGTTTGCACGGCGCGATTCGCGCGGTGTTGAAGGCCGAGGGTTTCATGACTGACCCGCGTCCACTGCAGTAGCGAAACGATCATACGGAATTCCATGCTGAGTCCAACGCCACGCGACTTTACGTTCAACGCCGCTGACGGTACGCCGCTCGCGGGCACGCTTTTTGAGCCTCCCGAAACGGCAAAAGGTGCGGTTCTCATCGCAGGTGCGCTGGGCGTGACCAAGCGCTTTTACAGCCCGTTTGCGCAGTGGTTGACGGCGCGCGGTTATTGGGTGATGACCTTTGATCTGCGCGGCATCGGCGCGTCACGGCAGACGATGCACAAACACTCGCTCAAGGGACTGGATGCAGACATGTTGACGTGGGCGCGCCTTGATTTTTCCGCCGCAGTGCATCGGCTCAGCGAGCTCAATTGCGGCGAGCCGATCACCCTAGTTGGGCACAGCTTGGGCATCAATCACGCGGGCATGACGGATGCGGCTACGCAGCGTCGTGTTGGCCATGCGATTTCGGTGGCTGCAGGCGCGGGTTTCTGGCGCGATTGGGCAGCGCCGTCTCGTCGCGTCGCGCCGTTGATGTTGCATGTTGCGGTGCCGCTCCTCACGCCCCTTTTCGGCTATTTCCCAGGAAAGTGGCTGGGCATGGTGGGAGATTTGCCTGGCCCGGCGGCGCGCCAATGGGCACGTTGGTGTCGTCATCCCGATTTCGCTTGGGGCGCTGAGCCGGACAAGGTGATGCCGAGTCTGCTCTCGGCACGCTTCAGGATCGACGCGATTAGTTTCACCGACGACGAGGCGATGACCCAGACGTGCACGCGCAAGCTGATGGCGGCGTTTGCCAACGCGCGCAACACGCTGCACGTGATTGCACCGACCGACGTAGGGCTCACCGCCATCGGCCACCTCGGCGCCTTTAGACGAGCAAATAGCGCCGAACTTTGGCCGCGCATCGAGCGTTTGATTCGATCCGTTTAGACACGCCATCGCTCGAAGAAAAAGCGATAAGTCTTTTCGCCGTACCCCAGCATTAACGTGGGCTACGCGCCGATTCCGCGAAAAGTCGATACATAGCGATTCCCTATTTAAGCCCATACAAACAGGGTGTTAAGAAGAAAAGCTGTGTCAACGCAATTGCGCTAACCCAACCAGCGCGGCATATTGCGACATCATGATCGTTTTGCCGTCTTCGATGCTGCTCGTTGCGATCATTCCTAGCGCGGTCGCCAGCGCCCGTAGTCACGCGATCCTAATCGTCGAATTCGGTGTCGAAAAAATGCAGCTTCTCGATGACTGATCCGGGGCTCATGCAGGCCTCAAAAATGTTCTTGGGCGAGCGCACGACACAGCCCGTTTCTTCTGCCGCCTGACGACGAATGCAGTCATGTGCATGGTCGCCGTCCAGCAGGCCCGCGCAGGCCTCGATCAGCATGCCGTCCGCATTGCCATTCACGTACGTCGGAAAGCGAAACTGCCGCGTTAGCAGCAGCGACGCTCGCGCAACGTTGTAGCAGCGACACCGCGCCGTTGCCCCGGTCGTGGGTCTCGCGGTTTTATTGCTGCCAACTGCCGTCGTCGCGTTAATAGTCAAACATCGTTTTACGCAGCACGAACGCGCAGCCGACACCAGCGTGCTCGCGTCAGCCGAAAAACTGCTGGCGGCGTCGCCGTTTCAGATTATCAGGTTGAACGAATCAAGCCTACCTGTGCTGCTCGCCCACATCGACGAAAAGACGCTGCGGGCGTTGTCGGTGGGTGGCGTGAGCGTCAAAAAAGTATAGGGGCTTTTGATCGGAGATCATTCATTGGGACAGCCCACGCACGGCGTCGTTCTTGCGAATGCAGAAACCCAGTGACTTTGCGGGTTGCTCCGAAGTTTGTAAGTAACCGAGAGACGCTGGGCCCCCGCCTTCGCAGGTGCGACGACAAAAAATGACGCTAATCGAAAATGTCCGTAGATTGTTGATCGCGCTACCCACTTTAGGGCTCGTCTGGCGCTTCGTCGACGTAGCGCCCTCGCCCCGCTGCCTTCGCCTTGTACAAATTGGCATCCGCTCGCGCGATGAGGTCGCGCCAGCCGGACTCGCGCACCACACCCCGAGCAATGCCAACGCTGGCACCGGCGCTGATGTGATGCTCGCCGACCGCAAACGGTCTTTTTGCAGCGTTGATGACTTGTTCGGCGACGGACCAGACCACCGCCCGATCGGCAACATCAGCCAGCACAATAACGAATTCATCACTGCCGAGCCGCGCCACGCAGTCCGTCGGGCGCACCGATTTGCGCATGCGCTGCGCAAACAATTGCAACACTTGGTCGCCCACCGCGTGCCCATGCTGATCGTTCACTGGCTTGAAATGATCGAGATCAATGTAGAGCAACGCGAGTGAAGCGCTGCCGCCTTCGCTCAGCGCCCGCTCCAAATACTGCTCCAGACCCGCCCGGTTGAGCAGGCCACTCAAGCCGTCGCGCCGACTGAGTTCGCGCAGCTGTTTCTCTTCGCGCTTTTGCAGGGTGATGTCGCGCGACACGGTGACTACGCTGTCAACGCCTGCCTGATCTACACGCAGCGGCGCGTGGCTGATCGACAAATGGATCGGGCCGTTCACGCCACTTGACATGCTTTCGAAGGCGACCGTCTCGCCCGCCAATGCGCGCGCAAGCCGGGGCAAATTTTGCAAAAAAGCGTCGCGACCCAGCACGTAGCGCATGGTCATACCGATGATTTTTTCGCGCGGCAGGTCAAGAGAGCACTCAAACGCAGAGTTGACGAAACGGTAGCGCAAATCAGAGCCGACCACGGCCACGCTTTCTGGAATAGCCTCGGTCACCGAGCGCAAGGTGTTGATCTGGCGCAGCGCGTCCAACTTGTCGTTGGTGTCGACCGTGATGTCCCGCATCACCGCCGAGTAGCGCTCAACGCGGCCCCGCTCGTCACGGTGTGCGATCACCATGTGACTGACTGGAATCTCCTGCCGATTGGCCCCGTACACCGTGGTCTCCCCGACCCACCCGCCGCTTGATTGAAGCGCTGGCAGGATAACATCCACGTGCAGTTGCAGGGTGCGCGGCGTGTTGAAGGTGGCGTAGTTAAGCTCGCCCAGCGGCGCGTCAAGATCGATCCCACTGGCGCGGCGCGACGCCGGATTCATGTACGTGACTTGCCCGTGACGGTCAATCTGGGTCACAAAATCGGTGGTGTTCTCGATGATGGCGGTGAGCTCACTCAGCGCTCGTTCCGCCGCCGCGCGTTCGGTGACATCAACGCCGGTATAGCTGAAGCCCACCGCGTCGCCGTTGGTGAGCACATCGGGGATCATGGTGCCCTCAATGCTGCGCAGTCCGGTGGACGTGGGATCTTCAAACTGAAACTTTTGCGCTTCACCGTTTAGGGCTGCACGCGCTCTCGCCTCCAAAATCACGTCGACCACGCCGTTTTTAAGTTCGGGGCGCGCTTGACCCAGAATTTGAAATCGGGTCAAACCAAAGCGGTCACACTGCGCCTGGTTGACAAACCGATAGCGCAGCGCTGGGTCTACGTAGGCAATGCGAATGGGCAGGCTATCGGCAATCTGGCGCATGAAGCGCTCGCTCTGAACGTGCGCGCGGTCTTGAGAATCGCGCACCGCAAGCGTCTTATTGATCAGATCGCGGCGCATGATGAGCGTCTGGCTCACGATCTCGGCGAGTGCGCGCAAGGTGCTCATTTGCGCCTCCGTGAGCTTGTTCACCACGCGATCAAGCACGCACAGCGTTCCGACCCGTTCGCCGCCCGGCATCACCAGCGGCGCGCCCGCATAAAAGCGAATGTTGGGATCCGCCGTCACCAACGGGTTGGCATTGAAACGAGAATCGCGACGCGTGTCGGTGATTTCAAACACCTCGTCGCTGCAAATCGCGTAGTCACAAAACGCAATGTCGCGCGGCGTCTCGCTGAGCCTCGGCAGGCCAACGTTTGCCTTAAACCACTGCCGCTCCGCGTCAATCAGGCTGATGAGCGCAATCGGCACGCCGCACGCTTCGGTGGCCATCCGGACAATCGAATCAAATACCGCCTCGGGCTCACTGTCGAGAATGACCAGCTCGCGCAGCTTCGCAAGGCGATCACTGTAGCGGGCGTTTGCGGCCGCACTAGAAGGCATACAGGCTGAGCGCAATAAAGTGTTGTGTAACGGACCGAGGTTGATTGAGCGGGGTGGCGCTGGCGCGCAAGCGGCGTTGGCGCCTCGCTTTGTCAAATTTATTGCACAACGTGACAAAAATAATGGCAAGGTTGAAACGACCTGAAGCAAACCGCATTTTGTCTGTCCTTTTTGCGAAAGCGACATGCCGAAGGCGGTCGCGAACCCGCCAACTGACACGCCATCTTGACACACCTTGCGTAACGTTTACTATGCGTTATCAATCAGTGGTGGTAGCACATGGAACTGCGGGCTTTTTTTGCAGGACTTAAGCGTCGGGTAGGTAGCCTTTTGCGCCCCGAAGCGGCGACGATCAAGGCCGCCACGGCGGGTGCTGTGGGTGCGCTCATGATGGTCGGTGGCGTTTTTCTAGCGACACAATGGCTCGGCCCCAAGCAAGTCAGACTCACCCAAGAAAACATCGACGCGGCTGTCGCGCACAGCCTGCAAGAGGCCACGTCGCCGTCGCCTGCGGTCAAAGCGTACGAGACGATTCTGCCTTCAGTGGTGCGCGTCAGCGGCTTTGTCACCGATCCAAAGACTAAGGAAGAAACGCCGCACGGCGTAGGCACTGGTGTGGTGATCGTTGACAACGGCACCATCCTCACCAACCTGCATGTGGTCTCCGGTGCCGACCGAATTATGGTCACATTTTTTGATGGCTCGGAGAGTGCGGCGCACGTCACCGGCATGCGGCCTGAGCATGATCTGGCCGTAATTCGGGCGCAGACAATTCCCGACGACATGCTTGCCGCGACGATGGCCAGCACCGAAAAATTGTCGCATGGTGACCATGTATTCGCGGTGGGATTTCCGTTTGGCATCGGGCCGTCGGTTTCAGCCGGTGTGGTGTCGGGGCTCAAGCGCAATTTCATGTCGCCCGAAGGCAAACGGTTGCTCACCAATTTGATCCAGTTTGACGCTGCAGCCAATCCGGGGAACTCGGGTGGGCCTTTGATAACAGCGGAGGGCGAAGTGGTGGGCATCGTCACGGCGATTCTGAACCCGACTGAGGCGCGAACTTTTATTGGGATCGGATTTGCGGTGCCGATTGAGAACGCCGCGTCTGCGGTGGGTATGCCGCCGTTTTAGAGGGGTAGGAGCGGCCCTGGCCGCGATCCCTCCGTCTTCGTTGATCGTCTTTCGCGCCTAGATGCGATCCTACATTCGAACCTGAAATGACATACGAATGAATACGTCTGAAATGCAATCAAACCACGCCGAAAGCGCCGAACTGATGGAGCGCATCTTGTACGAGGTGAAGCGAGTGGTCGTTGGTCAAGATCGCTTTCTTGAGCGCGTCATGGTGGCGCTGTTGGCGCAGGGACATTTACTGGTGGAAGGCGTGCCGGGTCTCGCAAAAACGTTGACCGTGAAGACGTTGGCCAACGCCGTTCAAGGCAGTTTTAAGCGCATTCAGTTCACGCCGGATTTGGTGCCCGCAGACTTAGTTGGCACACGGATATACAGCCAGAAGTCCGGTGAATTCAGCACCGTGGTGGGCCCTGTATTTACCAATCTGTTACTCGCCGATGAGATCAATCGCGCACCGGCCAAAGTGCAAAGCGCCCTGTTAGAGGTGATGCAAGAACGTCAGGTCACCATTGCCGGTGAAACGCACAAAGTGCCGATTCCATTCGTGGTGATGGCCACGCAAAATCCGATTGAAACCGAGGGCACGTATCCGTTGCCGGAGGCGCAGGTTGACCGCTTTATGATGAAGGTAATCGTGGATTACCCGTCGGACGAAGAAGAATTTGTGATCGTGCAACGCGTCACTGGGCCGCGACTTGATTTGGTGCCGATTGCGACGACCGAACAATTGCAGGTGTTGCAGCAGGCATGCCGGGACGTGTACGTTGATCCGGCTTTGATTCAATACGCGGTGAAGCTGGTGGCGGCGACGCGTGACCCATCGCGCGTTGGTTTGGGTGAGTTGAAAAAATTTATCACCTACGGCGCAAGTCCGCGTGGCACGATTAATTTGACCGAAGCGTCGCGTGCGCTGGCGCTGATGCGCGGTCGGCGCTATGTGCTGTCGGACGACATGACTGCCTTGGTGCATGATGTGTTGCGGCATCGTTTGGTGTTGAGCTACGAGGCGCTGTCGGACGGCATCAGTGCCGACGCGATCATCAGCAAAATCATGGCGAAGGTGTTGGCACCGGCCAAGCCGTTGCAGTCGCGAGATGATGAACGGGAGGCAGCGTGAAGAAGATGTTTGCCCGGTTCTGTGCGAGCGGCTCCACCGCGAAACGGCTCTCGCAGCCAAGCCATCGCGGTAGAACCGCTCCCACAAAAACAGATTTATGGGTAGCGCAGGGGGTGAAGCGACTTTGGTGAATGACGATGCTGTTTAGTCGGAAGCCCCCACCCCAATCTTCCCCCGCTCGGGTAGGGGGCCGAACTATTGAATCGGCAACAAGTGGAACCGATGACGCCATCCTGCGCCATCTCGAATGGACCGTCCTCAAGCGCCTCGACGGCCTGCTGCAAGGCGACTACCGTACGCTGCTGCGCGGTTTTGGTCTTGACTTCGCCGGTCTTCGTGAATATCAGCATGAAGATGATGTGCGCCACATCGACTGGAACGTGACGGCGCGCATGGATTCGCCCTATGTGCGGCAATTCAGCGAAGACCGAGACATGAACGCGTGGTTTTTGGTGGACTTGAGTCCATCGTCGGATTTCGGCTCTGCGCGCAGCCACGCGCGTGTGGCTCCTTTGACCGGCACGCTTGTGGCGCCTCCCGTCACCAAGCGCGATCTGTCGACCCAGTTTGTGGCAGCGCTCGCACGCCTTTTATCGCAGCACGGCAATCGCACCGGCGCGATGATTTATGGCTCTACCGTCGACACCATCATCCCGCCGCGTTGCGATCGAAGGCACGTGTTGCACCTGCTACATCGCTTGCGGAATCGCCCCATTCTTGGTGCGGTAGGGCCGACGCGGCTTGAGGTGCTGCTTGATCGCGCGGCGGAGACGATCAAGCGGCACAGTGCCGTGTTTTTGGTGTCCGATTTCATCAGTGAGCCGGGCTGGGAGAAGCCGCTTGCGCAGTTGGCACAGCGGCACGATGTGGTCGCGGTGCAAGTGTCCGATCCGCTTGAACAAACGCTGCCTGATCTCGGTCTGATCACCATGGAAGACCCGGAAACCGGTGAGCAACTGTTTGTCGACACCTCCGATAAAGGATTCCGCACCCGCTTTGAAACGCTGGCGACCGAGCGTGACGAGGCGCTGCGGCAGACGTTTTCGCGCCTCGGGGTGGATCGCTTGACGCTTGCGACGGATCAATCGTTACTGGACAATCTGGTGCGCTTTTCGCAGGCGCGCAAACGTCGGCCCTTAAACAATTTACCCACCGCACGAGCCGCCTGAAATGACCTTCATCTGGCCCACGCTTCTTTTGCTGTTGCTGCTCGTTCCGCTGCTGATCGGCGGTTACCTGTGGCTGCTCAAGCGGCGCAAAAAATCGGCATTAAGTTACGCCAATCTCGCGCTGGTTAAACAAGCCATCAAGAAGGGCCCAAACTGGCGGCGACACCTTCCGCCTGCGCTGATGTTGATCGCGTTAACGCTGATGCTGATCGCTGCGGCACGGCCTGTGGCGACCATTCATTTGCCATCGAATAAGCAAACCATCATGCTGGCGATGGACGTGTCCGGCAGCATGCGCGCGACCGACGTGGAGCCCACCCGCATTGTGGCCGCACAGAACGCGGCCAAAGCCTTTCTGGCCGAGTTGCCGCGCCACGTGAAGGTGGGCATCGTCGCCTTTGCAGGCACCGCGACATTGGCGCAATTGCCCACGCTGAGCCGAGAAGATCTGGTCACCGCCATTGATCGCTTTCAACTGCAACGCGGCACCGCCACCGGCAACGGCATCGTGATGTCGCTGGCCACCCTCTTCCCCGACGATGGCATTGACATCGGGCAGATGCAGTGGGGCCGTTCGCCGGGCAAGGCGAAATCGCTGGACGATGCCGCGAAAGAGAAAAAGGAAAAGGAACCGGTTGCCGCGGGTTCTTACACGTCTGCGGCCATCATCATGCTGACCGATGGTCAGCGCACCACCGGCGTCGACCCGATGGAAGCGGCCAAGATGGCCGCTGACCGCGGCGTGCGTGTATACACCGTGGGTATCGGCACGGTCAACGGCGAGACGATTGGCTTTGAGGGCTGGTCGATGCGGGTGCGGCTTGATGAGGACACACTCAAGCAAATTGCCAATCGCACGGCGGCAGAGTACTTTTACGCGGGCTCTGCGGCGGATCTTAAAAAGGTTTACAACACGCTGGGCACCAAGCTCGCCGTTGAGAAAAAAGAGACTGAAATATCCGGCCTTTTCGCACTTGCCGCTGCGCTGTTTGCGCTGGTCGCTGGCGCGCTTTCGTTGGCGTGGTTTGGGCGCGTGATGTAGCGCGCGGTTTGCCTGCCGCAGACGCGGTAGGCAAAACAGGAAACTTGCACGCCTGCGCGTCGACGGTTGCGGCTAACATCGTCTTTCAGAGTATCTCCACGCTTGGGGATTCGGAATGGACGATTGGTCATAGCGTCCGTAGAACGGAAACGCATGTCACTACGACTCAAATTCAACCTGATTCTGATCGCTATTTTTCTGCTGAGCTTGATCGGCGCGGCAGTGTATTTCAACGGCTATCTTGAAAAGAACGCGATCAGCGATGTACGGCAAAACTCGCAGGTGTTGATGGCGACCGCGCTCGCCATTCGCAGCTACACCACCGACGAGATCAAGCCGCATCTCGACCCGATGAACGAAAAGCGCTTTTTGCCGCAAACTGTTCCCGCGTTCGCTGCAACCGAAACGCTGCGTCGTCTGCGTGACCGTTTTCCGGCGTACGAGTACAAAGAGGCCGTGCTCAACCCGACCAATTTGCGTGACCGTGCAAGCGATTGGGAGCGCACCTTAATCGAAAAATTTCGCGCCGATAAGACGCAAACTGAAGCCACCGGCATTCAAGGCGAAGGTATTCAACGTGCGCTGTACGTAGCACGACCGATCACCATCAAAGACGCGCAGTGCCTTGTTTGCCACAGCGTGCCCGCTGCCGCGCCCGCGTCGATGATTCAGGTGTACGGCGATAAAAATGGCTTTGGCTGGCAGTTGAATGAGACTGTCGGCATGCAGATCGTCAAGCTGCCGATGCTCTATCCGCTGGAAAAAGCGCGGGAGACGTTCTACAGTTTCATGGGATCGCTACTCACCATTTTTGCGCTGATGTTTGTGGCGCTGAACGTCGTGTTGTCGGGCCTCGTGATCGAGCCGATGGCGCGCATCAACAAAAAACTGGAGGAACTGGCGACCAAAGATTTCTTGACCGACTTAGTGAATCGTCGGCGCTTTTTCGAGCAACTTGAGTCGGCGATGGCGGCGTCGCGCGTCAACAAAACCGGCCTGTCGGTGGCTATCTTCGATCTTGATCTGTTCAAGCGAATCAACGACACATTCGGTCACGACAGCGGCGATGTGGTGCTCAAAAACACGGCGTTGCGAGTGCGCGAATTGCTGCGCAGTTCTGATTGCGCGGCGCGCATCGGCGGCGAAGAGTTCATCATTTTGCTGAGTGAAACGCGCATCGACGCCGCGATGGCAATTGCGGAGGCGGTGCGCGGCAAAATTGCCAACGTGCCGTTTGAGCGGGTCGGCACCGTGAGCGCAAGCTTTGGCGTCGCGGAGTGGGACATGAAAGAAGACGCCCGCACCCTCATCAACCGGGCAGACCGCGCGCTGTACGTAGCCAAAGAAACCGGGCGAAATCGCGTGGTGCGGGCGGACGCTGCGGTCTAGCGGAGAACGCCAAATAAATTGCCACCCCGGCGAAGGCCGTGGCCTACGCCCAGCCTTCGCTGAGATGACGAAAATATTGATTTGTTCAGCGTTTCGCAGCGGAAATTCGCCCGAAGGTTCTACGGTTCTATGACACGCGCTGACTAACAACTATGCTCTAAAAGCCTTATTTTACTGAGGCTTGAGGCGTATAATTCACATAGTCGAGTTTAATCTTATATACGCGCTAGCCTATATAAAACCTATCAATCAGCAAAAAGCTGTATGCAGACTGCTCCCGCTTGACGACTTCACGGCGGCTTCAGCGCCTGGATGTACGCGTCGAAATCGACCGGTGGCCGTGTCGCACCTACGCCCATTGCGCCTTGCGTGATTGTCGTTCCGGTGAGGCCAAGCAACTTACGCACAATCACCAGTCCGTTCGAGGACGCCTGGACGCGCCCGTTGCCGTCCGCGTCAAGAAGGGGCAGGATATCGATCAGGTAGGTGGTCGTTTGCGGCTCGCCAGTGCGGGTCGCGCCCGCGCCCTGTGCGTTGGCAGTCAACGCACTTTCGGTGCAACCAAAGAGATAGCGCAAGATGATTACGCCGTCGCTCTCGGGCCGGTGGAGCGCATTTGCGTCGATGTCGAGAATGCGCGTGATCAGTGGCGCAAGCGTGAGCGTCGCGTTGACCTTTGTCGCGCCGTTGATGGTGACGGCACAGCTTCCGATTCCCGAACCTGCACTTAACCAGCCAGTGAATACCGAGCCGCCCACAGCCGTTGCCGTGAGCACGAGCTTAGAGCTGTTCGCATAACTCGCGGTGCAGGTTGCGCCGCAGCTGATGCCGCCATCTTGACTCGTCACGCCACCGCTGCCGCTACCGACTTTAGTCACGGCGAGCGAGCCCGTCGTATCCGCCACGATGGTCGTCGGATTGGTGAAGCTATTGTTGCCCGAGTAGATGGTGTTGGGCGTGCCGGGGCCTTGCTCTAATGGGGCGCAGAACAGCACTGCGCCGCCGCAGGGAATGCCGTTGCCGGCGCTTTCGTTACAACCGCAAATGTCCTGTTGCCTTCACTGGCAGATGCTGTGCTCGACACGAAACCATAGCCCTGCAAGTCAGCGTTGTTGAAGTACGTGTGACACATCTTGACGTTCGTGTTGTTCACTGCACTCTGGTCAATCACAGCGTAGCCACCATCGCCAAAATCGGCATGGCGCCACGTGCCTGCGGGCTCAAAAAAGTTGGTGCCGTTGTCCTGCGCGCCGCCGATGGCGAAGTTCGGATCAATCGGATGCACGGCGATGCTCATGAACTGCGTGGCCCTGAAGGTCGAATTGTTCAGCGGCGTCCACGTTGTGCCACGGCCAGTGGACTTGTAGATGCCACCGTCAGAGCCAAAATAAATGGTTGATGGCAACAAGGGTGCAACCGCAATCGCATGGGTATCTGCGTGCAAGCCAGCCGCTGTACCCGCATTGGCAGTGACGGTCACGCCCGCATCGAGCGAGCGTCCGAACACAAGAATGGGCATGGCGCTCAGCGCGTTGGTGGTGCGAAACAAGCCCCCGCTGGGCACCACGGGCTGGTTGCGTCGCGCCGATACCGCCTATGCCCGATGCGGATGACGCGAAAAAGATGTTGGGATCGGTTGAGTGAACTGCGATTTTGCTCACCGAGCGACCGGCAAATTCGGCAGCGCCCAATGGCCCAATGATGGTGGGAGAGGTCGTGCTGGCGTTGTCGATTCGATAAATGCCAACCCCAAAAAAGCGGTCAATCGAAAACTGTGGCTCCCTAGTGCCTACAAAAATCGTCTCGGGCTGCGACGGCACGATAGTAATAAGCCAATGGCCATGGATAGCGCGTTATCCATCATCGCAGTCCACGTGGTGCCGCCGTTGGTCGAGCGATAGAGACCGGTAGCAGGCCGTCCCTACGTCATACGCCTACAGCACGCGCAGGCAATGTAGGCGCTTCGCCGCATCCGGGCAAGAGCAATCCGGCCGTGCGCCGCGTACGTTTAGTGCGGTTCAACCACCCGCACCGTAATCGAATCAACCCCAGCGCAAGACGCCACCATCACGTCGCCGGACACGACGGCGGCTACACCTTCCGGCGTGCCGGTCATGATGAGGTCGCCCGGTTGCAGTTCCCATGCGGCGGATAAATGTTCGATGATCTCGTTGATATTCCAAATCAGTTTATCCACGTCGCTCGATTGCGTGGTTTTGCCATTGACGGTGAGTGTGATGGCACCGCTTTTGATCTCGCCCGATTGGGAGATCGGCGTAATCGGGCCGGTCGGTGCCGATTGGTCGACCGCTTTGCCGATTTCCCACGGGCGACCGGTTTTCTTCGACTCACCCTGCAGGTCGCGGCGGGTCATGTCGAGGCCGATGGCGTAGCCGTAAATGTGCTTGGCCGCGTCGGCTGCAGCAATGTTTTTGCCGCCGGTGCCGATGGCGACCACCAGCTCCACCTCATGGTGATAATTTTTGGTGAGACTAGGATAGGCAATGTCCATCGTGTCGCCTTTCGCGCACACCACCACCGCGTCGGCGGGTTTTAAGAAAAAAAACGGTGCTTCGCGTCCAGTGAAGCCCATTTCTTTGGCGTGCTCAACATAGTTGCGGCCCACGCAATACACGCGGCGAACCGGAAAGCGCTGATCGCTGCCGGTGATGGGGAGCGAGACTGTAGCAGCGGGTGGGATGACGTAATTCATGGCAACTCTTTTTAGGTTTGATGTGCATCCGGCGCGGAGCCAGACAAGACGCAACGAACAGACGTTGCGCCGTAAAGTCGATAGATCTGGTGCGCACCGCGCGCAAGTTGAAATGTGTACATGCAACATGCTACTCGTCGATTTCAAATCAAAGCGCTTGCGCTGATCGTTTGCGGAATCTCCGCATCACTCGCGTTGGCGCTCCCGCCCGCCGCACCTAGCCTACCGGTCACCGAAATGATGCACGGCGTGAACTTGGCCGACCCGTATCGTAGTCTTGAAAACGTCAAAAACGCAGACACGCAGGCGTGGCTTAAAGCGCAAGGCGATTACGCCGCAGGGCAGCTCGGCCGTATCGAAGATCGCGACGTCATTGCAGCGCGTATTGAAGCCTTGGCAAAGGCAGCAGGCGACACCGTGCGGGGGGTTATGCGTATGCCGGGCGAGCGAATTTATTATTTGAAACGCAAGGCTGGCGGGAGTCAGCTAAAGCTCCTGATGCGCGTCGGCATGAACGGCGCAGAACGCGTGCTGGTCGACCCGGAACGGATGGCAAAAACGACCGGTGTGCCGCATGCAATCAACTACTTTGTGCCCTCGTGGGACGGCAAAACGTTGGCCTACGGTGTGTCGGCGGGCGGCTCTGAAGATGCGTCGCTGATGCTCATGGATATCGCGAGCGGCAAGGCCATCGGCAAACCAATTCAGCGTGCGCAAACCGGGCTCGTCCACTGGGCACCCGACAACCGTACGCTCACCTTTAATCATCTGCGCGAGTTGCCCGCTGGAACCGCCGACGCCGAGACGTTTCTCGATACCACCGTGTTCGTGCTGAACACCTGCGGGCGTAACGCCAAACCGCGCGCCCTGTTCGGGCCGTTGGTGAATAAATCGCTGAACATGGATCGCCTGGACGTGGCTGAAGTGATGTTCGCGCCCGGCAGCCGCCACATGATCGCGCGCACCACCGACACCACGTTGCCCGAGGGGCGCCTGTACGTGTCACCGCTCGCCGAACTGCATCAAAAGCAGATTCACTGGCAGCAAATTTCTGGCTATGCCGACAAGATTACGCAGGTCGCGTTGCGCGGCGATACGCTGTATTTGCGCACCTACATCGGCGCGCCGCGCGGTCGAGTTTTGGCGCTCTCATTGGCACAAAAATCCCCGGTCGTCGCCTACGCAACGGTGGCCGTCGCCGAACCGGATACAGGCGTACTGGAAGACTTCGAATTGGGCAAAAACGCGATTTACGCCGAGCTACGACAAGGCTTTAATGTGCGTGTGCGTCGCCACCTGTTGGGCACCGTGAGCGACGTTGCGCCAGCGATTGTGGGCTCGACATTCATCAGCAACGATCCGGCACAGGCCTATGCCAACCCGTAGATCACAACCAGCACGTGGACTGCGCCGCCGCGGCTGCTGGCCGTCTCAATGGATGGCACGACGCAGGACACTGGTTTGATGGTCAACGTGCGCCCCGAGGGCGTGCCGGAAGTGGAGGTGTCGGGGGTGCGGGTGCCGAGCCACGACGGCGTGACGGTGCCGCTGGCGATTCTGCGCAAGAAACGCGTAGCACTTGACGGCAGCTATCCTGCGCTGCTGATCGAGTACGGCGCATACGGCTTTTCATTTGAGGCGCGATTTGACCCACGCAGCATCGCGTGGCTGGAGCGCGGCGGCGTGCTCGCCTATGTGAACGTGCGCGGCAGTGGCGCGTACGGCGAGGCTTGGTACAAAGCGGGCTTTAAGGCAACCAAATCAAATACGTGGAAAGACGGAATTGCGGCTGCGCAATATTTGATCGATCAGCGCTACACGTCGGCGAACACGCTTGGCATCCGGGGCACCAGCGCCGGTGGAATCTTCGTCGGTCGCGCGGTCACCACTGCACCCGAGTTATTCGCCGCCGCGATCATGGATGTGGGCGTGATGGACGCGATACGCGCTGAAGAATCGGCCAACGGCATCACCAACATTTGCGAGTTTGGCTCAGCGAAAAATGCCGCTGAATTTCCGGCGTTACTTGAGATGAGCACCTATCACCAAATCAAAAGTGGCACAGCCAACCCCGCTGTTATGTTCATCCACGGCTTGAACGACCCACGCGTCGGCGTTGGGCACAGCGCCAAAGCAGCCGCGCGCTTCCAAGCGGCAACGCGCAGCGGCAAACCCATATTGATGCGACTGGACGGTCAAGCAGGCCATGGGGTGGGCAGCACCGCGCAGCAGGTTTTAGACAGCAGGCGGACATTTATGCGTTTTTGCTGTGGCAGTTTGGCAAGGTTGCGTTGAAGGCTTGAAGGCTTACAGCTTTTATGTAAAACGCCCGCTTTACTTGGGATCGAGTGCAATTTATTGATTAATCGACTTTGGCCTAAAACGCATCTAAGCCCAAGCTTAATATGGATTTCAGCAAAAAGCCTTGGCTGAGCGTTGGCTTCCTACGCAGTGCGGCCCCTCATTTCCCGCCACACAATTTGAAGTTCGTTCTCGCTGCACGCACTATCGGCAGCATCATGTCGGCGTCGGAGGGCGGGTTGCCTTCGCGAAATTCAACGTCGGTCAATTTAGCGTCATCGGTGAACGGTTGCAGCACTAACAAGCATCCGGACAGGTCGCTCAGTTTGTGCATGGTCACCGCCAGATCGTTACGAATGCGACCCTCTTCCGACCGATGCAGCGTGCGCGAACAGAGGGTCAGCACCGGCTCCAGTTTTGCCTTCGCTTGCGCAAATTGTCGCGTGTCGTAGAACTGCTTGAACGACTTGCGCGCGCTGCTCACAGCCTCTTTCGTGCAGCGCGTTGACGGGAGCAAGTACAGCCCCTCAAAGTGCGCCCGCGCGCCGCAGTAGTCGCGACAAGCTTCCGCGTCGCGGGCGGCCACTTTAACGCCTTCCGGCGTCTGCGAAAACGCCACTACGCACGGCGTTTTCTCGTCAGTGCCCTCAAGCGTCGCGATGCCGCGGTTGACCTCCCCATCCAGTGAACACACATGCATGTTGCCGCCGGTGGCCTCAATGGCAAAAACCAGCGAGTTGCCGTTACCGGGCCGCAGCGAAAGGTGGCCCCACGCGCCCTCGGTAACGTAGTCCCCGTGTTTCAGCGACGACGATTGCCGTTGCGCAGCGGTCGGAGCAGACAAAAATAGTGTCGCCGCAGCGACGACGACGACGATGGCAACGCCGCTAAACGGCGCGATACACGCTGACTTTTTCATAGTGAATGGCGCTCCTGCGTTTGAATAGCGGTGGTGCTGTGGCATTTTTTCCAATCGTCGCCCCTGCGAAGCATGTCCTGAGACTGCCCAACGGGCAGGGGCCCAGTGTCTTTCGGGCATTCGAAAACCAGAGCCAGCGTCGCGAAGTCGCTGGGTTCCTGCCTTCGCAGGAACGACGGACAGGGGGATTGCCGGTAATGATTAATCTCCGATTATTCGCCACTACGAATCGAAAATCAACCCGGATTTCGAAACGCCGTTTGTCTACGACAAACTTATGAGAAAATCTTGGTCAGGAGCTTGGATGTTCGAGCTCTTCCATTCAGGAGTGCTTTATGAATTCGTCACGTCGTGTATTTGTTATCCATTCGGCAACCGCAATCGCCGCCAGTGCAGCGGTAGTCGCTGCGCCGATGGCGTTCGCGCAGAAACCGGCTGCCTTGCCGATGGTTGACCCGAAAGACCCCACCGCTATCGCGCTGGCCTATGCCGTCGACACCACGAAAGTGGACAAAACTAAATTCCCTAAGCACGTTGCTACACAAAACTGCGCTAACTGTGCCATTTTTCAGGGTAAAGCAACCGACGCAGCGGGTGGCTGTCCCCTATTCGCTGGCAAGCAGGTTCCGGCGAAGGCGTGGTGCAGTGCATGGGCTAAAAAAGCCGCTTAATCCGCCCAGTCGCGGACGAAAAAAACGGCCCTTGGGCCGTTTTTTTTGACAGGCGACGTTGCGTCAGTCAGCGAGTCCGACCCAACGCGCTATGCAAGCTACGTTATTTCGTCGATCCACGCTTGCTGAATCGCCTCCAGAATCCGCTCTCCGCAGCGCTCGGGCACGTCGTCAAACTCCGGCAATACCGTCACCATCGCCATCAACGCAGTGAAGCGCACTTGCGTCGGGTCAACGTCGGGATTCGCGTCCGCGAGTTGGATTGCAATCTCCAATGTGTCGGTCCATTTCAACGTTGCCATTAGTGATTTTCCCGCGCATGGTTGATCGTGTACTTGGGAATCTCGACGGTTAAATCAGCATCGCCGATTTTCACCTGACACGACAAGCGCGACACGCCGGTCAAGCCCCACGCGCGGTCGAGCAAGTCTTCTTCATCTTCACTCATTTCGCCTGTGCTGTTGAAGCCCTCGCGGAGGATGACGTGGCAGGTGGTGCAGGCGAGCGACTGGTCGCAGGCGTGCTCGATGCCAATGTTGGCGTCAATCATCGCCGTGCATAACGTGACGCCCGGTTTCGGCTCAAACGTGAGCCCGTACGGACACAGCTCGGGGTTCGGGAGAATCTTTATAACGGCCATGCGAACTACACAATCTTTTCAATGTTTTTTCCAGTCAGCGCCTCGCGCACCGCGCGATCCATGCGCTGACCGGCGAACTCTGTGCTGGCAATGTTGAGCGCCTCAGCCGCACGCACAATCGCGCGGTGATCGGCAGCCAGCGCGAGCTGTTTCAGATGCGCAACCTGCGAGGTCAGCGCCGCATGTTCCGTGTCCGACAGCAGCGCGCGATCCACAGCGAGCGCCTTCGTGAGCGCGTCGACGAGCGCCTGAGCATCCACGCGCGCCTCGGCCAGCGCGCGCGCTTGCATGTCGGTGTTCGAGCTGGAAAATGCGCTTTGCAGCATGGTCGCAATTTCGCCGTCAGCAAGACCGTAGCTTGGCTTCACCGTGACCTCAGCGCGAACATGCGTACTGGCCTCTTCTGCGCTCACTGCAAGCAACCCGTCGGCATCCACCTGAAACATAACGCGAATTCGCGCAGCACCAGCGACCATCGGAGGAATGCCGCGCAGCTCAAATCGTGCAAGCGAACGGCAGTCGGCGACTAGCTCGCGCTCGCCTTGCACCACATGCAACGTCATCGCGGTTTGGCCGTCTTTAAACGTGGTGAATTGCTGCGCTTTCGCAACCGGAATCGTTGAATTGCGCGGGATGATTTTCTCGACGAGTCCGCCCATCGTCTCAATGCCGAGCGACAGCGGAATGACGTCGAGCAACAAATGTTCATCGCCCGCTTTGGCATTGCCCGCCAACTGATCGGCCTGAATCGCGGCACCCAGCGCCACAACCTCATCCGGGTTCATCGTGGCCAACGGCGGTTTGCCGAAATGCGCCGTGAGCGCCGCACAAACTTGCGGCATGCGCGTCGCACCGCCGACGAGCACGACGCCATCAATCGCATCCGGCTTGAGCTTGGCATCGCGCAACGCACGCCTCACAGCACTCATCGTGCGGTCAATCAGCGGCTGCGTCAACTCATAAAATTTATCGCGCGTGACTTCTGCCGTGCTGCCAAAACCGCAGCCCCAGTCGACCTTGACCTCAGCGGTATCCGCCGTGGTCAACGCCTCTTTTGCGACACGCGATGCGGCGTTCAAATTGGCTTGACCACCAGGAGACAATGCACGCGCCAACGCCCACGTGTCGAACGCATACTTCGCGAGCGCCGCATCAAAATCGTCACCACCTAGATGCGTGTCACCCGCCGTTGCGAGCACTTCAAACACACCACGCGTGAGTCGCAGAATCGACACATCAAAGGTGCCGCCACCGAGATCGTAAATGAGATACGTGCCCTCGGTCTTTTGCTCAAGGCCATAAGCAACTGCCGCTGCGGTGGGTTCATTGAGCAAGCGCAATATGTTCAGCCCGGCAAGCTTTGCCGCGTCTTTGGTGGCCTGACGTTGCGCATCATCAAAGTACGCAGGCACGGTAATCACCGCGCCGTGAAGCGGCCCGCCGAGACTCTGTTCCGCACGCTCTTTTAACGAACGCAGGATTTCTGCCGACACTTCCATCGGCGACACCGCACCGTGACGCGTATTGATTGTGAGTGTTCCTTTGCCGTCACCCGTTGGCGTGGTGAAACTGTAACGCGCACTCGATTCATCACGCAGATCAGCAACACTGCGACCCATAAATCGCTTGACCGAGGTGATGGTGTTTAGCGCGTCTGCACCGCGATGCGCGATCGCCGCTTCGCCAACGGTGATCACACCAGATTCGCCGTAATGCACCGCCGACGAGAGCAAGGTTGCCCCCGCTTCGTCCGGCAAACATTCGGGCACAGAATTGCGAATGCTCGCAACCAACGAATTGGTGGTGCCCAAGTCAATACCCACAGCGAGCCGACGCGTGTGCGGCTCAGGGCTCTCGTTGGGTTCGGAAATTTGCAGGAAGGCCATGTTCTTATTGTTCCCAATCAGCGAGCGCGGAATCAACCTCTTCGCTCAACTTTTGCACAAAGCGCATTTTTCGGGCAAGCGTCGTTGCGACCGAAGTGTGTTCACCACGATATGCCGCATCAAACGTGTCACCGAGCGACGCAAGAGTGCTCGCAAGCTCGCTCGACATTTCCTCCAGCCGGTCTTCGTCTTCCTTCAGGTGCGCATCCGCCAGCGCTTCGCGCCAGTCGATTTGCTCCATCAAAAAATCAGCGGGCATCGTCGTGTTCTTTTCGTCGAGACCGTCAATACTGACCAGCGACAGCAGGTGCATCGCGCGACGCACCGGGTCTTTGAGCGTGTTGTAGGCCTCGTTGATGTCAACGCTACGGCCCATTGCTGCACGCTTTTCTGTTTCGGTTGCGTTAACGAACCGATCAGGATGGACGACGGTTTGTAAGTCGCGGTAGCGGGCAGAGAGCAACGCCGTATCAACCGTAAACGCGACTGGAACATCGAAAGTATTGAAGAAATTCATGCGGGTGCCAGCGGTCAAGCTTTGCTTGTCGGAGCGGCTCTGCCGCGACATGATGTTGGTCAAACATCCGGTCGCGGCAGAGCCGCTCCGACAAAGACTATCCAGCCGTTGCGCTTGACTAAACCGTAAACGACTCACCACAGCCGCAACGTGCTTTCTCATGTGGATTATTGAACTTGAAGCCTTCGTTCAGGCCTTCGCGTTGAAAATCGAGTTCAGTGCCGTCAAGCACGGCGTGGCTTTTCGGGTCGATGAGCACTTTGGTGCCGTGGCTTTCGAACACCATGTCTTCCGCCTGCGACTCGTCGGCGTACTCTAGTTTGTAAGCGAGGCCCGAGCAGCCCGTGGTCTTCACGCCCAAACGAATACCAATACCTTTGCCGCGTTTAGCAATGTATTTCTCGATGTGTTTGGCAGCGGATTGGGTGAGGGTGACTGGCATGTTCGTACTACCGGATATTATGGGAGCGGTTCCACCGCGATTGGTCAATTCATCTGGGGAGCAATCGCGGTGGAACCGCTCCCACAAAGCAAATTTAAGCGGCGGTCTTTTCGGCAACAGCGTGCTTCGTTTTGTAATCCAGCACGGCCGCCTTGATCGCGTCTTCGGCGAGGATGGAGCAGTGAATTTTTACCGGCGGCAGCGCGAGTTCTTCGGCGATTTGCGTGTTCTTCAGGTTCATCGCTTCATCGAGCGTTTTGCCTTTGACCCATTCGGTCACCAGCGAACTCGACGCGATAGCGGAACCGCAACCATACGTCTTGAATTTTGCGTCTTCGATGATACCGTTCGCGCCAACCTTGATCTGCAACTTCATCACGTCGCCACACGCAGGCGCGCCGACCATGCCCGTGCCAATGTCCGCCTCGTCTTTACCAAACGCACCGACGTTGCGGGGGTTTTCGTAGTGGTCTACGACTTTTTCGCTATATGCCATTTTGTTACCTCTTGCTCAACTACCTACGGCATGGGTACGGAGTGCCCACCCTACAAAATTCAAACTCAAGGTGACTTGAGTGATGAGGTGACAAAGGCGACGGGCCCGCAATTCGATGTAGCTATGGCCGTTGTCACTCAAGTCACGCACGTCACATCTGTCACTTTAAAACTAATGCGCCGCCCACTGGACTTGCGATATGTCGACTCCATCCAAGTGCATGTCCCACAATGGACTCATCGCGCGCAGCTTTTCAACCGTTCGCTTCATCGTGGCAATGGTGCTGTCAACATCCTGCTCGGTCGTGAACCGCCCGACCGTCATGCGAATCGAGCTGTGGGCCAGTTCATCACTGCGGCCTAACGCACGCAACACATAGCTCGGTTCCAACGACGCGCTCGTACAGGCTGAGCCCGACGACACCGCAACTTCTTTCACGCCCATAATCAGGCTTTCGCCTTCGACGTAATTGAAGCTGATATTTAGGTTATGCGGCACGCGGGCTTCCATGTCGCCGTTGATGAACACTTCTGGAATGTCTTTCAAGCCGTTGTACAAACGATCCCGCAGCATGCGGATGCGCTCGTTCTCGGTTGCCATTTCGAGCTTGGCCAGACGAAACGCTTCACCCATGCCGACAATTTGATGCGTTGCCAATGTGCCGGAGCGAAAGCCACGTTCGTGACCGCCGCCGTGAATCTGTGCCTCTAAGCGAATGCGTGGTTTCTTGCGAACGAACAACGCGCCCATGCCTTTGGGGCCATAGGTTTTGTGCGCAGAAAAGCTCATCAGATCAACTTTCAAATCAACCAGATCGATGATGACTTTGCCAGTCGCCTGCGCTGCATCGACATGAAGAATGATGCCCTTGGCGCGGGTGATTTCGCCGATTTCTTTGATCGGTTGAATCACGCCAATTTCGTTGTTTACCATCATGATCGACACCAGAATCGTGTCGGCACGCAATGCGGCCCTCAACACATTCATATCAATCAAACCATTTTCCATCACGTCCAAATACGTGACATCGAAGCCGTGCCTCTCCAGTTCACGCATGGTGTCGAGCGTGGCTTTGTGCTCGGTTTTCACGGTGATGAGATGGCGACCTTTGTCTTTGTAGAAGTGAGCCGCGCCTTTGACGGCCAAGTTAATCGACTCGGTCGCACCACTCGTCCATACGACCTCTTTGGCGTCGCAATTAACGAGATCGGCGACCTGTTCACGCGCCTCTTCCACCGCCGCTTCGGTCTCCCAGCCGTACGCGTGCGAACGCGACGCCGGGTTGCCGAAGTGCTCGGTCAGGAAGGGAATCATCTTTGCGGCCACGCGCGGGTCGACCGGCGTGGTGGCGCTGTAGTCCATGTAAATGGGTAGGCTCATTACTTACTGCACTCTAAAGAAAATCTTGGGTAGCTCTATGCTGCGTCAGGCGGCAATCTGGATGGCGCGCGTCGCCGTTTTGCGAAGGTCCTGAACCACATGCAGTGAAGGATTTTTTCGCGCCTTCGCATCGTCCACCAGCGACTGCAAACTCACGCCTTGAAGGTACGTGAAGATATGTGCGTTTAGGCTTGCCCACAAGTGGTGAGTCAAGCAAATACTGTCATCGTAACAATTTTTTTCTCCACCACAACTGGTCGTATCGATGGGCTCGTCAACAGCCAGAATAATTTCCGAAACGCTGATCGTTCCAGCTGCTTTGGCGAGGTTGTATCCGCCACCGGGGCCGCGCACGCTGCCAACCAGACCATGTCGACGCAGCTTGCCGAAGAGCTGTTCAAGGTACGAAAGCGAAATTTTTTGCCGCGATGAGATCTCGGCCAGCGTAACAGGCTCTCCATGGTTAAACAGCGCCACGTCAATCATGGCGGTCACAGCAAAACGACCTTTAGTGGTGAGCTTCATGGATTTTTTCGCACTCTCTTTCGGCCAGTTGCACATCACGTATGTCAGATGTCAGATACGTGAAAATCGCTCGCAGTTACGACCACCTTTTGCACAACCGTAAACGCAGTTTTGACTCCAAGCCGAGCTCGAAACCGTAACTACTTTCGCTGCTACAAAACGTTGATCCGTTGCCTGAATAATAGTATTTCCGAGTAAATTAGTCAAGTTAAAGTCCGAGTAGTTCCGTCAGGCATTAAAACCAGCCAAAAGTATTCATGCGAAGCGTCGTAAGCCATTGAATATCAAAGCATTAGAAATCTGGCGAGCGCATCGCACTTGAACGCAAATCACGTTTTTGGATGAATGTGAACGTGCGGCAGCGAGTCATCACCGTGCGTGTGATTGTCATGTTCGTGATGTTCATCAGGTTGATCGTGCGTTGCGGTTGCGCGCACATGCTCATGCGGACGGCCCACTTCAACCGGCACCAGATTCACCTGCCCGTGACGCACGCCACGCACGGCCATCAACGCTTGCGAAAAGCGCTTCACCTCCGCCGTCGGGCCACGCAAAATCGCTGCCTCCAAACAATGATCATGATCGAGATGCACATGCATCGTTGACACGCTCACGTCGTGATGCGCATGATGCGCAGCGGTCACCCGCGCGGCAAGGTCGTGCTCGTGATGGTTGTAGACATAGCTCAAGCAGGCGACACAATGCGTTGCTGTATCGGTGGCTAAGCGATCCGCTTCCAGCGCGTGACGCACTAAATCACGAAACGCCTCCGACCGATTCTGATAGCCACGCAGATCAAGCAGCCGATCAAACTCGTCGGCCAGATCATCGTTAACAGAAATTGTGATTCGCCGCATGGGTTGGGTCTCCTGCTGCAATGCTAACGACAGTGATAACCACGGCGAACGCCGCGACCGCATCCGCAGCGCAGCGAACGCCTACAGTTTTTTAAATGTTCCGCGTACGAGCGACGCGTTGTTTCCACAAACCAACGTTAGGGTGACGCCGAACGTAACCAACATTCAGAACGTCAATGCGATTCGCACTCACGGCATCTCGCTCGCGCTGCAAGCCGCGGACGTAGCAATCATTGGACGCAACATCACCAGCAGCGTCACGTGGACGCGCTCGGTCATCACCGCTAACAGCAAGCTCCCGACAAGCGTCGGCAAATCCCAGCCGCGCGCGCCCGACTGGCGCGCCAACGTACTCGCGACGTATCGCGCCAATGATCGTTGGTCGTTCACCGGTGGCCCGCGCTGCAGCGGCGTGCAATACGGCACGCTCAATAACAGCGACCCCAATGGTGCAACGTACGTCGGCGAGTCGAAGTTTTTTGGTGGCCGACGTGCCCGCACGATATCAAGCAACAAAAGCTGGCACTGTATCAGCCGGTATCGACAACCTGAACAACGAAAAGTATTGTGCATTTCATCCATACACACAGCGCATGTTTGTGCTTGCGTTGAAGGCGGATTTTTGATGTGACCCGCCCGCGGCGGCCTCTTCCTGCGCTTCCATTTTTGGGGCGCGTTAATCGCAAGATTGTTCGCTATCGTTGCTGCGCTAACGGGGCGGTTCTACGTTATCGCGCCGACGATTGACGCGTGGAAACATGCCGACGTTGATCGTGTTCAGGCGACGGGTGATGTGCGCTCGCTTGACGCCATCGTCGCCGCCGCAAACTTCCCAGCGCCTTCGGGCTCGGCGCTGCGCACGGCTACATTACCCGCGTCCGCGACCGATAGCGTGCGTGTGACGTTCGCACGGTCGCGCGACGCGTCAGCAAGCTCTGGCCATTCGGGGCACAACGCCGCAACACTCGGCAACGCTTTCGTTTACGTCAACCCACACACTGCGACCGTAATCGACCCGTTAAATGAGGCAGATCGCTTCATCTAATGGGCGAAGAAATTGCATTTGCGGTTGCTGCTCGGCGACAGTGCGCGATGAATGATTGAGCTGCGGCGAGCTGGATGTTGGTGATGTTGTTCACCGGTATCTACCCGTGGTGGCCACGCGTTACGGACGGCGTAGCAAGGCGCAAATCGAGCTGGCGACGATGGCATCCGTGAGCGGGCGTTGCGATGTCGTCCATCGCGCTGGTCATGTTGCTCACAGGAACCACTTGGAGCAAATATTGAGGCCCGCACATGCGCACGTTGCGCGACGCTGTCGGACAAATGTCGGTGCAAATGCCGCGAGATTTGCAGTCGCGTTCGACGCCGATTCGCAGCGAACCATTGCCAGCATTGCCAGTGTTGAACTGGCGGCAAGTCGTCGACATCGTTCGCGCGAGTGCGCACGAGCAGTCGTTAATCGTCACACCGCTGCGTGGTGAACGTGCCGAGCACGGCGAGCGTGGCGTATGGCGCGTTGGTGCAGTCGCGGTGGCTCATCCCAACGCAGCGTTTGGGGTGGCAATTGATGCGCTCAGCGGCGAGGTGTTGGCGCGCAGCGATGGGCCCGGACAAACCGTTTGGGGCAAGGCAACGACGGTCGGCATTCCATTTCATCGCGGCAAGTTTGGCTGGTGGAACCAGGCGTTACTTGCGCTCTTCGGCGCGGGTGTTTTGTTCTCGCTAACCAACGGCAGGTTAATGTTGTGTGGCAGCGTTGGCGAGTAAGCCGGTCTCCGCTGCCGCGCCTGCTGCCGGGCGCGTTACGAACTGCGCCGTAGCCCGCGATCATTGCTGCGCCAGTGTTCATGTGGTTGATGCCGCTGTTCGCGCTGACCGTGCCGATAGTGGTTTTGGCGGAAGTTGCGCTGGGTTTCAAGTCACGCGGTCGTGGTTGAGAATCTGATTCAGCTTTTGGCTGCGTTGGCTGTTTAATGGGAGCAAATAGCAAAAATAGTCATAAGTCGACTTACGGATACTTATGCATCTCAGCCAACGTATATAAAGGTCATAATCGTAAAGCTTATACGAACGGTCGCGTCAATTTACAACCGTAGCAGGCAGCGTAGAAATGCCGTGCTCACCCGCCGCCGCAGTTTGCGCAGCCATCGCGCTAACGAATCCGACACGCGCTTTCAATCGCTGCCAATACTGCGCAATAGCAAGCGTGAAACGTCGATGCAGGCCGAGTAATTCGGCCAGCATCAGCGCATAGCCAACCGCCACATCGGCCGCCGTGAAGCGCTGGGCGCAGAGGAAATCCTGCGCGACCAAGTGCGGCTCCAGCGTGCGCAGACGCGACAAAAACCACTTGCTGTAGTCATGCGCCACCTGCGGCTGCAATCGCTCGGCGGGCTCTACACGCGAATAGCGCAATACGAGTGTTTGCGGAAACGTAAGCGTCGCGTCGCTCATGTGCAGATAGTTCAGGTAGTCGCCAAAATCGGGCTCATCCGCAGCGACGTGCAGCACACCCGGCGAATGACGCAACGCCAAATATTCGCAAATCGCCGCAGACTCCGTCATGCGCGTTTTGCCGTCAGTAAACAATGGCACCGTACCGCGCGGATTCAGCTCAAGAAACGACTTGTCATGCGCACGCGGCGGGAACGCGAGCATGCGCAGGTCGTAAGGCAAAGCCAACTCTTCAAGCATCCACAAGACTCGGAAGGAACGGGCGCTGACGCAGTGATAGAGGGTGAGCATGCGCGTATTGGATCATGTGGGCGCTTTGCGTGGGAGTGGAGGGCAATATGCTCGTCACTCACAAACGGCCATGGTCGCAAACCAAATGACAATACGTATTGAAGATTTGCTGAACAATAGAGCCGTGGCCACTGATCACATGGCAGGCACCGCGCGCAGACACGGCAAAGTCGTCGGATTTGGCGATTCTGATGGGCGCGAACGTATCGTGCCCGCAGAGGTGTCGGTCACTGACGGAATCAGTCACTCGATCTCTGGGCAAGCTTCGAACGGTGAGGACGACACGATTGACGCCTGCCGCATCTTGGCTGCTCATCTCAGTTCAAGTGAATTGGCTTACAGCGAACCTGTGCAATTGCGATTGCCACACATTGACGCCCTGCTTACGCCGCTGGACGACTCCTCGGCAAAGACGCTGCGAATTCAAGTCAGGTAGGGTGCGCACCCCGTGCCCAGCGTCACTTCGCGCAAGAGATTGGTTCGTTTGCCAACGTAGGGTGGGCACGGGGTGCCCACCCTACAAAACGCGTTACGCACAACAAATAATTGACACAAAAACGCCCGCCAAAGCGGGCTTTTTCACAACGCAAACAGCGCTACGCGAACGCCGCCATCAGCGGCAACTTACGAATCCGTTTATCCGTCAACGTCGCAACTGCGTTGGCAATCGCCGGCATGATGAGCGGCACGCCCACCTCGCCGAGACCACCCGGCGCTGCACTGCTCGACACGAAGGTGATGTCGATAACCGGCGTTTCGCTCATGCGCAGCATCGCGTAGTTGTGGAAGTTCGTCTGCTCCACGCGGCCCTCCTTGAAGGTGATCATGTTTTTCATGCCACTTGAGAAGCCGAGCAGAATGCCGGATTCGATCTGCGCATGCGCCTGATCCGGGTGTACCACGATGCCGCAATCGACCACGGCCGTGACTTTGTGAACCTTCGGGCCGTCCTTGGTCATTGACACTTCGGCGATGACCGCAGAGTGCGTGCCGTAGCACTCCATCTGCGCCACGCCTAGCGCGCGACCGGCGGGCGCTTTGCCCCAGCCCGCTTTGTACGCCGCCATCTTGAGCACGTTTTGCGAGCGCGCGTCGCCCTTCAACATCTCCATGCGGATGGCAACCGGGTCTTTCTTGGTGGCGGCGGCAATCTCATCAATGAAGCTCTCAACGGCGAACGCATTGAGCGCGTTGGACACGCTGCGCCAATAGCCGACGCGAATGCCGGTGTCGTGAATCACGTTCTCGATTTGCACGTTCGGAATCTTGTAGGTCAAGTTCTCCGAGCCCTCGGCCATGAACGGATCTTTGCCGTTTTGCACGACCGGCGGAAACGCTCGTGCGGTAACGGACGGTGAGGTCATCTTGCTGTGGAACGTGGTGACGTTGCCCGCAGCATCGAGCCCTGCCGTCATTTGATGCAGCGATAGCGGACGATAAAAATCGTGCGTCATATCGTCCTCCCGGCTCCACAACAGCTTGACCGGTTTGCCTGCAGCCTTCGCGATTTGCGCCGCTTGAATCTGAAAATCCAGTTCAAGTTTGCGACCGTATCCGCCGCCCAAGAACGTGGTGTGAATGAACACCTTTTCCGGTGGCATGTTGATCGCCGCAGCGACACCATATTGCGCGCCCTGCTGAAACTGGATCGGGCCGGTGATGTGGCATTCGCCGTTGATGATCTCTGCCGTGCAGTTCACCGGCTCAAGCGTGGCGTGCGCTAGGAAAGGCAGTTCGTACTCGGCCTCGACCTTGCTCGCGGCTTTGTCCATGTCAGCAATGCCCGTACCGTCTTTGCGCATCACGGCACCCGCATTGATCGAGGCGGTGCGCAATTGCGCTTCGATTTCGAGATTGTCGAGCGCTGCGTTCGGGCCGTTGTCCCATTCGATCTCTAACGCGTCGCGACCTTTTTTCGCAATGTAGAAATCCTTTGCGAGCACGGCGATGCCGTCGGTGATTTGCACCACACTCACCACGCCTTTGACGGCTTTGGCCTTGGCGTCGTTAAATTTGACGACCTTGCCACCCATCACCGGCGCCTGCGCGAGCGAGGCGACCAGCATGCCGGGTTTTTTCACGTCAATGCCGTATTGCGCTTTGCCGTAGACCTTGGATGGCGTGTCCAAACGCGGCTTGTTTTTGCCGATGATCGTCCAGTCTTTCGGGTCTTTCAGCGTGACATTTTCAGGTGCTTTCATGGTCGACGCTTTGGTTACCAACGCGCCGTACGCAAGCTTCTTGCCGCTCTTGTGCGTCACCGTGCCGTTGGCTGCCGTGCATTCACCCGCAGGCACTTTCCAGGTGTCCGCAGCCGCTGAAACGAGCACTGTGCGCGCCGATGCGCCCGCTTCGCGAAGCTTCGTCCATGCGTCACGCACGGAAGTTGAGCCGCCGGTAATTTGTCCGCCCAGCATCGCATTGATGTAGACCGGTGCAGACGGTGCCATCTCGATTTTGACCGCCGACAACGGCACGCCCAGCTCTTCAGCGACCAGCATCGGCATTGATGTGTATACGCCCTGCCCCATTTCGGAGCGATGACAAATCAGGGTGACGCCACCCTTCGAATCAACCCTGACCCACGCGTTGGTGAGCACAGGGCCAGCGGCCATTGCATCAGTTTTAGCGCCCGCTTCCGGCAGTTGAAAGCCGATGACCAATGCGCCGCTCAGGGCACCGGTCGACTTGATAAATCCACGACGAGCGAAGGATTCCAGTTTGTCTTGAAATAAATGCTTTTTCATAATTGCGCCCGCCTTATGCTTTGACGCCAGCGACAGTATTACCGGCGCGAACGATGGCTTTTTGAATGCGGCTGTAGGTGCCGCAACGGCAGATATTGCCATCCATTGCGCTCACGATGTCGGCCTCGGACGGCTTCGCGTTGTTGGTTATCAGTGCAGCGGCGCTCATCATCTGACCGGTTTGGCAGTAGCCACACTGCGGTACTTCTTCCGCAATCCACGCGTCTTGCAATGCCTTGCCGACTTTTACGGGCAAGCCTTCAATTGTGGTGATTTTTTTGCCGACTGCCGCGCTCACCGGCGTTGAACAGGAACGGATGGGTGCTCCGTCCAAATGCACGGTGCAGGCACCGCACAGCGCCATGCCGCAGCCAAATTTTGGGCTGGTGACATCGAGATGATCGCGCAGCACCCACAAGATCGGGGTATCGGGATCGCCCTCAAAATTCGCGGGCTTCCCATTGACATTCAATTTCATAATCGCACTCCTCCAAAAAATACTGATTTGCCGATGCATATCGACCCCCTTGCCGCTTGCGGTGACAGCACGAGCATAGGACAAAGCGCGTGCAAACGAAAGTGGTTTGCGGGCTTTTGCAGCGTGTCTTTTACAGGGGGCAGTGGTACAGGCTCAGTGGTGTTATGAAACCGCCCCTGGGCGCAATCAATCTCTCACAAGCAAAGTGAGATCGCGGCTAGGGTCGCTCCCGGGGGAGGACGTTCAAAGCGTGAACGTGAAGCCTTCAATCAACGCACCAGGCGTGCGCGATCCACCTAGCGAGCGTTGAAAGTACGTGTCGACAGCGGGGTCGATCTCGGTGTAGGACGTCAGCGCCAAGAGCTTACTGCCCAGCGCGCCGTAAAGACTTTCATCCCATCGCAGATCTTTGATCGGCCCCTTGATTTCGCCATCCTCCACCCAAAAGCAGGCATAGCGCGTCATGCCAGTCACGCGTGCTGAAACGGGGTCGCTCCAGTTCAGGTAATGCAGGTTCGACAAGTACAGGCCCGTGCCAAGCGCCGCCAATATGTCCTTTTCATCAAGCGTTCCGGCGCTCACATCCATCGCGCGTGGGCTTTCTTCGGCGCAGGCACCGTTGCCGACCATTCCATATTCTTTAGCGGTGCGCGAACTCACCAACAGGTTTTTAAGTTCGCCCGCGCCAATCAGCGGAACGCGGGTTTCAGAGACCTCACCCAAGCTATTAAAACGAGGGGTCAAGCCCATCGCGAAATTCTCTTCAACGTTGAGTAGTGGCGACAGCGTTGCCTCATGTTCAGCGAGTTTTTTGAACGGGCTACGGCCTTGTTTCCATGCCGATGCGGAGAGCGCGTTCCAGTTGAGCATGCCCAGCAAATCGGAGAATGCGCGCGGTGCCAAATAGGTGCGATATGAGCCGGGCTTCACGTCCTGCTGCGGTTTATCGAGTAAGGCCAGAAGGGCCTTGGTGCGGTGGAGATTTGCGGCCCACTCAGCAGTGCTCCAAATCGATCCCGCGTAACAGCCTTTCGCCGCTTTCGCGCCGTTGTAAATCGAATAATCGAGAAAGAACGTAACCGTTGAGAACCAGTGGTTCTGGCCTTTCGAATTTCGGTTACCGCGAATGCTGACACCGCCCGCGTACAAGCCCGCCAAATCGCAGCCTTCTGCCGGTGCCACTATGGCCGCCACAACCTCATCCGGTGTGAGCAAAACGCCAGCAAATTCCTCGTTACTGTTGCCGTTGTTTGCTATCGGCACTTGATTCGGGTCAATGGGCAAACTCAATGCCTCGTCGCGACAGCTCACCAGCAAACGCATCATCGCGCCTCGATCAGAGTCCAGATCACCGGACAAGCTGCGCGATTTCTCGACGGTGCGGCCATGGGTTTGCAGCGACAGCGACAGGCTTATCTGCTCTACATCCGTGTTTTGACGAACGCGATTAGCGTTAAAGCGCACGAACAACGTTTCCTCGGCAGTCAGATTGATCGTGAGCGCTTCATCCGCATCGAGACCGGCCAAAATGTGCTTTGCGACCGCATTGAAATGCGCGTGCACACGATGGGTGAATGCGGTCGTGCTCATGCTTGGCCCCCGAACACTTCAACATCGCGGAACAGGCAGGGCGGCGAGGCGTGCCCGACGCGAATGACTTGACTCGGTTCACCCTTGCCGCAGAACGATGTGCCGTACGTTTCTTCCGTGCGACCAACGCCCGCGAGGCGACTCCAGAAGTCCACCGTCACGCCGCGATAGTTCGGGTTCCTCACCACGCGGCCCAGTGCGCCGTTGTCAATCAGCTGCGCATATTCGCAGCCGAACTGAAATTTGTTGCGATAGTCATCAATCGACCATGAGCGATTGGTGTGCATCAACACGCCGCGCTCCACCTCACCGATCATTTCGTCGAGTGACGATGTGCCCGGCTCCAGATTGATGTTGCCCATGCGGTCAATCGGCGCTCGGTTCCATGACGACGAACGGAAGTTCGCGACACCCGGCAACCCCGAGCGGGTTTGCGACTCAAGCGAGCCGAGACCACGTTGCAACAAGCCGTTTTCGATCAACATTTCCTTGGTTGCGCGCTGGCCGCCATCGTCAAAAACATAGCTCGCCAATGCGTTGGCTCGGGTCGGGTCAAACGATACGTTCATCAACGCAGAGCCGTACTGCAAGTGGCCGAAATCTTCCCTTTTCACAAAGCTCCAACCGGCGTAGTTGCGCTCGTCGCCGAGAATGCGATCTAGCTCCAGCGGATGGCCAATCGACTCGTGAATTTGCATCATCATCTGATCGGGCATCAACACTAAATCCATGCGCTCCGACGGACAGTTTTCAGCAGCGAGCAGCGCCAATGCTTCGCGCGCAACGCGCTCGCCTTCCTGCGCAAACGTTGCGCGGTCAAACGATTCACCGCCAAACTGGCCCGTGCGCCACCAGCTACGTGTTTGCGATTCCAGTCCCTCGGCAGCGGTCGCTGACAAGGTGATGTCGACGAGGTCAAAACTTTGTCGCGTCTCGGATCCGTTCGACGAAAAGTAGATGATGTTCGTCTGCACAATCATTGCGCTGGCGCTGCGATTGACGAGCTTGTCCGACAGGTTCATCGCCATCGATGCGGCCAGTAAACAATCGGTGATTTCGGCCACACTGGTGGTGTCAAGATTGCGTTGGCGTGCGCTGGTGTAGCGGCCCTTAGCCTGCGGCCTTTGCGCCGCAGTAAAAGCGTGCACTTTGTGCGCGCTGGTGGCACGGGTGGTTGCAACCGCGCGGTCAAACGCGCGCTGCAAACCCGCTAGACTCAGGTCAGCCGTGGCCGCGTAACCAAAGTGCCCGTCAACCAGCACCTCACACATCGCGCCCTCTTCGAGCGCGCTTTCGTTACGGTCAGGTTGGTCATTGCGCACTGCGCGCTGGCTGGTGGTTTCGGATGAAAAGCGCAGGCCCGCCCAAGCGGCCGATTTGAGCGCATGTTGCAGGGCCGATTCATAGGGAATGATGGTGTTGGACATGGTGGCGGGGCAATACAGGGAGAAATGAATTTAAGCATGGCGGCGCGAGAGCCTTTAGAAGCGGCTCTGCCGCGACCCGTTGATCGTGTCGCCGCCGATGTCGCGGCAGCGCCGCTCGTGCAGAAGCAAGTTTGTGTAAATCAGATTACAAGCACCACTTGTAGAACCCAGCGCTGACGACAATTGCAGCGATCACCCACGCCCACACTGGGATCGTGAATTTCGACGCAGTTGCAGACACTGCAACCACGCTTGCGTCAACAGACACGGCGTCGGCTATGCCCACCGATTCCGCCACCAACGCATCAAATTTCGAGAAAAAATCGTCAGCTATTTTGCGCGCTGCTGCGTCCACCAATCTTGAGCCGACCTGCGCGAGTTTGCCGCCGATCATCGCGTTGGCGGTGTAATCCAAGCGCGTCGTACTGGGCGTTTCTGCGGTGAGCGAAACGTTGGCCGTGCCGTTGGCGAAACCGGCCGGCCCGCCCTGACCTTCAAACTTAAGCGTGTAGCTGTTCGGCGGCTGCACGTTTTGTAGCTGCAATTTGCCTTTGAACTTAGCGCTGACGGGGCCCACCTTCACGCTCATGGCGGCCACAAACGTGTCGGGCGTGGTCGCCTCTAAACTATCGCAGCCGATGATGCACTGTCTGAGCATGGCCGGGTCATTCAACGCCGCCCACACTTTGGCCTGCGAGGCGTTAATGATTCGGCTGTCTTTCATGTCCATCGTGGTGTCTCCGGGGTTTCAAAGTGCGATACGTATTCGATAAGCTTTTTGCTGAAAGCCTTGCTTAACATGAACAAAACGCTCATTACGGACATTATCGATATACGCCATTTTACGCGCCATGCCCAATGTAAGCGGCGCTTTCAGCTAATAGCTGCTACTTCATGGCATGAACAAACCGGCGAAAAATCACGCCTCACTCAGCGCCGCAGCCAGCGCTTTGATCGACTGCAAATTATGCGCAGCCACAAATTTTGACGCATGCGGCAACAGCGCCTGAATGCCCGCTGCGCGTGGGGCAAAACCGTCGAACCGCAACAGTGGATTGAGCCAAATCAGCTGTCGGCACGATTTGCGCAAACGCTCTGCGCTCGCAGCCAGCAGGTCGATATCGTCACGATCCAATCCGTCGGTGAGCAGCAGCACCACCGCGCCCTGACCGAGCACGCGTCGGCTCCACAGCAGATTGAATTCGTGCAAGCAGCCGCCGATGCGCGTGCCGCCCGACCAGTCTGGCGCGGCGCTGGCCACTCGGTCAAGCGCCGCGTCCACGTCCTTGTTTCGTAGCTGCCGCGTAACATGCGTGAGCCGCGTGCCGAACAGAAAAACCTCCACCTGCTGCGGGTGATTTGCATCATTGGTCATCGCGTGAATAAAGTGCAAAAACATGCGCGTGTAGCGATGCATGGAGCCCGAAATGTCGCAGAGCACCACCAGCCGTGGCGGTTTCAGTGCGGGCGCTTTTCGCCGCAGATGAATTAGCTCGCCGCCGGTGCGCACCGTCTCCCGCAGCGTGCGGCGCAGGTCAATGGTTTGGCCACGATTGACCGGTTTGTGGCGACGGGTTCGAATGGGTTTGACCGGCAGCGCAAAGTCGCGGATTGCGCTTTTGGCCAGCGCCCATTCGGCAGCACTCATCCCTTCAAAATCGAGTCGCTGAAATTTTTCGTTGGCGGAGAACGTCAGCGTCGCGTCAAACTCCAGTTGATCGGGCTCTTGCGTTGGCTGAGGTGCCTGAGCCTGGTTTTGCTGGCCGTGCATCGCGTCGAGCAAACGCAGCGGCGGTGGCGGCGGGGGCGTTACGGTTCCGCGCCCGGAAACCTCGGGCAGCAAAGCCGCCATCATCTTGGCTGCGATATCTGGATCGCGCCAGAACAGGTCGAACGCCGTGTCGAACAACACCAAATGATCCGCACGCGACACCAGCACGCAGCGCAGCGCCGCCCGCAAATCTTGCCGCGTTTCGATACCTGCCATTTCGACGCAGGCCAACGCATCAAGCGTGGAGCGCGTGCCCAACGGCAACCCTGAGTCGCGCAGGATGCGGGTGAAATGAATGACGTTAGTGGCGAGCATCGGCAGCGCGACTGATTACACAAAAGAAATGCGGCGCACGTTGCATTCCTAACCTACGGTGCAGACGCGTCAAGCACGATTTGCATGCGATTGCGCAGCGCATGAATATCGTCCTGATACTTGAGCAACACACCGAGCGTATCGTTGATATTTTCTTTTGATAGCTCGATCACATCGAGCGCTGTCAACGCCCGCGTCCAGTCAATGGTTTCCGCGATGCCGGGCAGTTTGAACATGTCTTCTTTGCGCACCCGCTGCACGAACGCCACAATTTGCGCTGACAGCCGCGAATCCACGCCGGGCACTTTGCGGCGCACGATTTCAAGCTCGCGCGCGGCGTTCGGATAATCAACCCAATAGTACAAACAGCGCCGCTTGATGGCATCATGAATTTCGCGGGTGCGGTTGGACGTGATGATGACCAGCGGTGGCTCGGTGGCCGTGATGGTGCCCAGCTCTGGGATGGTGAGCTGAAAGTCGGAAAGCACTTCAAGCAGAAACGCTTCGAACGGCTCGTCGGCCCGATCCAGTTCATCAATCAGCAGCACCGGAGCCGCACCGGCTTTACCTTGCAGCGCTTTCAGCAGCGGACGTTTGATGAGAAATTCGTCGCCGTAAATGGCGCTCTCGATGTGTGCGTCCGTAGTTTTTTCGGACGCTTTCTCACTTGCCTTAATCGCGAGCAGTTGCCGCTGCACATTCCACTCGTATGCGGCCTGCGCAATGTCGAGCCCTTCGTAGCATTGCAGCCGAATCAGATCGCGGCCCAGGGTGCTCGCGAGCACTTTGGCGATTTCGGTTTTTCCGACGCCCGCATCACCCTCAAGGAACAACGGACGCTGCATTTTCAGCATCAAAAAGACGGATGTTGCCAGGGCGCGATCAGCAACGTAATCGGCGCCGTCGAGAAGTCTTACGGTGGCGTCGATGCTGATGGGTGGAGGTGTCGCGATCATGACTTACTCGGGGTGAAACGTGAACGGGTACGAAAGAATAGTCGCAGTTGAGTGTCGACGCCCGCTAGGGGGTACGTGTAGGAGCGCCCCTGAGCGCGAAGAAGGTCTCACGGGCAAAGGAAAATCGCGGTCGGGGCCGCTCCTACAGGTCGAACGTAGAACGATGCTCGCTTGCTTTCGTGAACAAACAGCGATCGGGCCGAACTAGCGCAAATCCAACGGACAAAACAAACCCCGCCGAAGCGGGGCTTGCACTTTCGGCGAACGACGGCGGCCTACTTCGCCGCAGCCACCGCTCGTCCGGCAATCACCGGGATCAAGTGCGCCCGGTACTCAGCACTCGCATGCAGATCACTGTTCAGATTGTCCGAAGTCATCTTCACAGCATTACATGCTGCGGCTGTCCAACTGCCTGCCAGCGCGTTCTCCAAATCGGTCGCACGGAACGCGCAGGATGCCGCACCCGTCACAGCGACGCGCACGCCCTGGCTGCCTTTACTCGCAAACACACCGACCAGCGCAAAGCGCGAGGCCGAGTTTTTGAACTTCACGTAGGCCGCTTTTTCTGGCACCGGGAAGCTCACGGCAGTGATGATTTCGTTGGGCTCTAACGCTGTTTCGTAGAGCCCCAGAAAAAACGCATCAGCCGCAATGCTTCGCGTGTTGGTGTGAATCGTTGCCCCCAAGCCCAGCGCCGCTGCGGGATAGCAGGCCGCAGGGTCGCTGTTGGCGAGCGACCCGCCGATGGTGCCCATGTTGCGCACCTGACGGTCGCCAATGCCACCGGCCAAATCAGCCAAGGCTGGAATGGCATTTTGCACGTCAGCGCTAGCTGCAACTTCAGCATGCTTAACCATCGCGCCGATTTTGACCACGCCGCCAGAAACGCTGATGCTTTTCAGATCAGGAATCAGCGACAAATCAATCATGGCGTCGGGCGACGCCAGACCCAGTTTCATTGATGCCAATATCGATTGCCCGCCCGCCAAAAAGCGCGCATCGCCACTGCTACCCGAGAGCGCCGCAGCACTGCCAAGGCTATTGGGTTGATGCAAGTTAAATGAATTCATGATGGCTCCTTAGGCTTTCTGCATAGCACGCCAAACACGCTCAGGCGTGGCGGGCATGTCGATGTGTTTAACGCCAATGGCGTCGGTCACTGCATTGATAAACGCCGGTGGTGAACCGATCGCACCGGCCTCACCGCAGCCCTTGACGCCCAACGGATTGTGGGTGCAGGCGGTGACGTTATTGCCCACCTTGAAGTTGGGGAAATCATCGGCGCGCGGCATGGCGTAATCCATGTAAGTAGCCGTCAACAATTGGCCGCTCTCGTCGTCGTAAATGCAGTTTTCAAGCATTGCCTGACCGAGGCCTTGCGCGACGCCGCCGTGCACTTGTCCTTCAACAATCATCGGGTTGATGATGTTGCCGAAATCGTCCATGGCCGTGAACGCGCAAATTTCTACTTTGCCCGTTTGCGGATCAACTTCGACCTCGCAAATGTGACAGCCGGCCGGGTAGGTAAAGTTGGTGGGGTCGTAGAACGCGTTCTCGTTCAAGCCCGGCTCCAGCTTATCGAGCGGGTAGTTGTGCGGCACATAAGCCGTTAGCGAAACGCTGGCGAACGGCACTTTTTTGTCAGTGCCTTTCACCTTAAATTCGCCGTTGACAAATTCAATGTCAGTGTCGCTTGCCTCAAGCAAATGCGCCGCGATTTTCTTGCCCTTGGCGATGACTTTATCGACCGCTTTCACAATGGCAGAACCGCCGACGGCCAACGAGCGCGAGCCGTAGGTGCCCATGCCGAACAGCACTTTGCCGGTATCGCCGTGCGATATCGAAACGTCGTCAATTGGGATGCCCAATTTGTCCGCAACGACCTGCGCGAATGTGGTCTCATGGCCTTGGCCGTGCGAATGCGAGCCCGTGAATACTTCGACCTTGCCGGTCGGGTGTACGCGCACTTCGCCCGACTCAAACAGACCCGCTCGCGCGCCCAATGCCCCCGCCACGTTCGACGGCGCAAGGCCGCAGGCTTCGATGTAGCTTGAGTAGCCAATGCCACGCTTCATACCGCGCGCCTCGGAGGCTGCTTTGCGCGCGGAAAAGCCCGCAACGTCTGCCATCTTGATCGCACCATCGAGTGTGGCGTCATAGTCGCCCACGTCGTAGGTCAAACCCACTGGCGTCGCATACGGGAAGGTGCGAATAAAGTTGCGACGGCGAATCTCTGCCGGATCCATCTTCATGTCTCGCGCTGCGGTTTCCACCATGCGCTCAACCACGTAGGTCGCTTCGGGTCGGCCCGCGCCGCGATACGCGTCCACCGGCGAGGTGTTCGTGAACACGGCTGTTACTTCAACATAAATCGAGGGCGTGGTGTACTGACCCGCCAACAAGGTGCCGTACAAAATCGTCGGCACGGCGGTCGAAAACGTCGAAAGATACGCGCCCATCGCAGCGGTTGTGTCGACGCGCAAGGCGAGGAACTTGCCGTCCCTGTCCATCGCCAATTGCGCTTTGGTCACATGGTCGCGACCGTGCGCGTCGGACAAAAACGCTTCGGTGCGGTCTGCGGTCCATTTGATCGGACGCCCCACCCGTTTGCTGGCCCACACGAGCACCGTTTCTTCGGCGTACACAAAAATCTTGGAACCAAATCCACCGCCTACATCAGGCGCAACGACACGCATTTTGTGCTCAGGGATTCCCAGTACAAATGCGCACATCAGCAAGCGTTCAACGTGCGGGTTTTGATTGGACACATACAGCGTGTAGCTCTCGCTGGAGCGGTCATACGCGGCGTTTGCAGCGCGCGGCTCCATCGCATTCGGTGCAAGGCGCTGGTTGGTCAACGACAGCTCGCTAATATGATGTGCGTTGGCAAACGCTGCCTTCACACCCGCTTCGTCGCCGTGGCCCCACGTATAGCAAACGTTGTTTGGCGCCTGATCATGCACAGCGGTTTTGCTTGTGGCTGCCGTGCCTGTGGCAACCACAGCGGGCAGGATACCGTAATCCACTTCCACCGCTTCGGCACCTTTGCGCGCTTGCTCCAATGTTTCGGCGATGACCACGGCCACGTGGTCGCCCACATAGCGGGCTTTGCCGATACACAAAATGGGGTGCGGCGGCTCAATGGCGGGTGTGCCGTCCTTGCTGGTGATGCCCCAGCCGCAAGGCAGTCCGCCAATTTTTGCTTCTTCAATATCCTTGCCGCTGAACACGGCGACTACGCCGGGCATGGCAAGTGCTGCGACCGCATTAACGCCGTTAATCGTGGCGTGGGCATGCGGCGAGCGCACAAACACCGCGTAGGTCTGGCGCGGCAGGATGATGTCGTCGGTGTATTGACCGTTGCCGGTCAAAAAGCGGTGGTCTTCTTTGCGCGCGACCCGTGCGCCGATTCCGTCTGCTTTCATCTGTCGCTCCTTATTGCATTGCTGCCAAGCCAGCTTTCACTGACGAGACGATATTTTGATAACCGGTGCAGCGGCAAATATTGCCTTCCAAGCTCGCTCGAATTTGCTCATCGGTCGGGTCGCTCAATGTGCCTTTGAGTTCGCAGGCACTCATCACCATGCCCGGTGTGCAAAAACCGCACTGCAATCCATGATGCTCCTTAAACGCGGCCTGCATCGGGTGCATGTCGCCATTGGCGGCGGCAAGCCCTTCAATGGTCAAGACCTCCGCGCCCTGCGCCTGCGCGACCAACATGCCGCACGACTTCACGGCGCGACCATTGACATGCACCGTGCATGCGCCGCACTGCGACGTGTTGCACCCAACATGCGTGCCGGTCAGCCGCAAGTGTTCGCGGATAAATTCAACCAGCGTCATTGACGCCTCAATGGTCGCCGAAACGGACTGACCGTTCACTTTCATTGTGACGCTCACTGACATGTCGTACTCCTCGCTTTTTTTGACATTGCTGCAACCGCAGATTTTTGTTTCAAGAGCTACCGCAATGTTCATACCAAAATTTCGGCGGCTTGATCTTGCTCGCTGCATGGGGCGAGATTGCTAAACCACGGGATCCTGCGTAAAGCGGGCCGACGCTCCACCTGTTACTTAAGGTCGCACTAAAGCTTGCACACCTGTTGCAACTTGGAGCGATTTGTGTGGATGAACGTGCGATAAACTGCGTAAGGCGATCCGAGATAGGAAGAGGATCGTTCAATCCGCACCGCATTTGGCGTAGATAGAGGAGCTATGTTCGCGTCAAACACACCGCTAGTCTCGTCGCCGGTCGGCACGCATTCTGCTGAGTCGCAACGTATGTTGATCGAATCGTCGTGGACGCGCAGCTCCCGTTACGGCTTGGATGGCAAACAGACACAGGACTTTCATGTGCTGCCGGTCACCGACCTGCGGTTGTTGCGTGAACAGCACCAACAATTGATGCAGCATGCTGCGCCTGTCATGGAGACGCTGCACCAGCAAATCATCGATACCGAAAGCATGGTGGTGCTGACCGATACGCAGGGCGTCGTGTTGCACTCTTTGGGGGACGACAGCTTTGCGCAGCGCGCGTCACAGGTTGCGCTGCGCCCCGGCGTTAACTGGAGCGAAGCGCAAAAAGGCACCAACGCCATCGGCACCGCGATCTTCGAGCAGCAGCCTGTGGTCGTGCATGCCGATCAGCACTTCCTGGATGCCAATCACGGCCTCACGTGCTCGGCGTCCCCTATCTTCGCGCCTGCGGGCGACCTGCTCGGTGTGCTTGACGTGACTGGCGACTATCGCGGCTTTCATAAACACACGATGGGGCTCGTACGTATGAGCGCGCAGATGATCGAGAACACGCTGTTTCGCCGCATCTACGCCAGCCAGCTGATCGTGGCGTTCCACGCCCGCGCCGAGTTCATCGGCACGCTGATGGAAGGCCTGCTCGCTTTCGCACCCGATGGAAAAGTGCTCAGTGCCAATCGTAGCGCCTGTCTGCAACTTGAGCTTTCGCGAAGCAGCTTGGGCACGCACACCGCGCTGTCGCTGTTACGACGTGGCCCCGGTGAATTGCATCAGCTTGCGGCAGTCGCCGTCAGCGCGCCGCTGCAATGCGTGCTGCCCAGCGGCGTCCGTATTTATGCGGTGCCGAACGCGCTCACCGCACGCACGGTGGTGGGTGGGAATGCTCATGATCGCCTTAACGACAAGAAAACCACGGAAAGAACGGCCAACGGTCCGCCATCAAAGCACGTTCCGCCAAAGCCTGCAGGGCCGCCGCACGACAAGCTACCGCAGGCCACCCTCGGGCACCTTGACTCGGGCGACGTTCAGATCGCCCGAGCCGTTGCGCGCTTGCGTCGTGTCGCAGCCACCGATGTCAGCGTGCTGCTGGAGGCTGAAACGGGTGCTGGCAAAGAGTGGTTTTCGCTCGCTATTCATCGCGCATCAGAGCGGCGCACCGGTCCGTTCATCGCGGTCAACTGCGCCGCCATTCCTGAGGGCTTGATCGAGTCAGAGTTATTCGGTTACGAGGAAGGCGCGTTCACCGGCGCGCGGCGTAAAGGCCACCACGGCAAAATTTTGCAGGCGCACGGTGGCACGCTTTTTCTCGACGAGATTGGCGACATGCCGGTGGCCATGCAGGCGCGCCTGCTGCGCGTGCTGCAAGAGCGCGTGGTCACGCCGCTGGGTAGCAGCGCGTCCATCCCGGTGGATGTGCGGCTCATCTGCGCCACCCACCAGCGGCTGCGCGATCTCATCGAGCGCAAAGCATTTCGCGACGATTTGTACTATCGCCTCAACGGGCTCACCGTGCGATTGCCGCCGCTGCGCGAGCGCTCCGACGTGAGGGAAATCGTCACCCGACTACTATGCTCTTTGGGCGGCACACAATGGGCGCTAGCGCCTGAGGTGTGGGCGCTGATGCTCGGTCATCCGTGGCCTGGTAATTTGCGTCAACTCTCAAACGTATTGGCGACCGCAATTGCCATCGCCGCGCCGGACAACATCATCACGCGTGAACATTTGCCGGATGATTTTCTCGACGACATGGATCGTGCACCGGTCGCGTCAGTCGCGTCAGGCGCTACGGCAGCAAAATCGCCTTCCAAAAATGCAGTAGCAGCAGCGCCGCAAAACCAAGCATCGCTCGGCGACATGGCTGCGGCGGCGATGCACGCGGCACTGGCGCGGCATCACGGCAACGTGTCTGCGGCCGCACGCGAACTGCGCGTCAGCCGCAATACGCTCTATCGCAATTTACCCATTTCACGCACCAATTTATAAAGTTATGGACAACCTCGATCTAGATGTACTTAAAACCGCCCTCGCCTGGACCGAGCAGGGCCGCCGAGCAACGCTTGGCACTGTTGTTCGGACATGGGGCAGTGCGCCGCGCCCGGTGGGTGCCATGATGGCCATTCGCGACGACGGGCAGGTGATCGGCTCGGTGTCCGGTGGCTGCATTGAAGACGATTTGATCGCCAAAGTGAAGGATGGCAAACTCGCCGCTAGACTCCCTGAAAGCGTTCGCTACGGCGTCACCGCCGCTCATGCGAATCAGTTCGGATTGCCCTGTGGTGGCACGGTGGAAATGGTGCTGGAGCCTCTTTCTGTGCTGTCCGACGTTCGTGGTTTACTGGCTGACCTTGAAGGGCACCGCACCATCCGCCGTACGCTGGATATAAGGACAGGCATCACGCAGCGCCGTGACGCAGTGGGCGCGGATGTGCTGCTGTTTGACAGAAAAACGCTCGTCACCATTCACGGCCCGAAATACCGTTTGCTCATTATCGGCGCGGGGCAGTTGTCGAAGTATTTGGCGACGATGGCCATCCCGCTCGACTATCAGGTGACGGTGTGTGATCCGCGAGATGAGTATCAAGAGCAGTGGCACGATCTGCCGCAGGTGACAATGACCAAAGAGATGCCCGACGACACCGTGCTCGCGATGAATTTAGATCGCAACAGCGCCGTCGTCGCGCTTACGCACGACCCAAAACTCGACGATCTGGCGCTCATGGAAGCGCTGAAAGGCCACGCTTTTTACGTCGGCGCGCTGGGCTCAAAAGGCAACAACGACAAGCGCCGCACGCGGCTCATGGAATTTGATCTGAGCGAGGACGAGGTGGCAAAACTACGCGGCCCGGTCGGGCTCGACATCGGGGCCAAAACGCCCAGCGAAATTGCGATCTCAATCTTGGCCGAGATGACCGCGATCAAGCGCGGCGTGACGATGACTCGCAACAAAACCGAGCAAGACGCGCGGGCTGTATCGTCTGCGGGTTGTGTGCGTTAGATGCGCCGTCTTGCGCTTTTTTGAAAGCACAATTTCCAATTTTTGCGCTAACAGAATTGAGGCGTTTAGTGGGTGAATCATTTCGTTCGTCGTTCCTGCGAAGGCAGGAACCCAGCAACTTTTGCGCATTGCGCCGGGATTTAGACAGGCTCGAACGATGCTGGGCCCCTGCCTTCGCAGGGGCGACGAAAAAAACTCCAATGAACAATCTAAGATGAAAATAGTTATCCACTTGGCACTCGCTATGATGCTCATCGCACCCAGCGCATCCCACGCCGCCGCTGCATCTCAGAGTGTCTACCTAGAGGAACTCACCACCACTGAGGTCAGCGCCGCTGTGCAGGCGGGCAAAACCACCATCATCATTCCCGTCGGCGGTGTCGAGCAAAATGGGCCTCACATGGCACTGGGCAAGCATAACGTTCGGGCCCGCGCGCTGGCAGGCATGATTGCCACCGAACTGGGCGACACCATCGTCGCGCCGACGGTCACTTACGTGCCCCAGGGCAACGTGTCCCCACCCACCGAGCACATGCGGTTTTCGGGCACCATTTCAATACCGTTTGATGTGTTCAAGGGGGTACTCACCGGCGCAGCGCTGAGCCTCAAGCAACATGGCTTCAAGCACATCGTGTTGCTCGGCGACAGCGGAAATTATCAAACGGCGCTGAAAGAAGTGGCGGACCGGCTGAATATTGAATGGGCGAAATCAGCAACCCGTGCTCAATTTTTATCCGAGTTTTACCAAGCAGGGCAAAACCAATACGTTCAGGCACTTAAAAGTAAGGGCCTCAGCAACGAGCAGATAGGCACCCATGCCGGCGCGGCGGACACCTCACTATTGATGGCAGTCGACCCCGCCATGGTCAAGCCCGAGCTATTCGCGGCGGCGGCAAAAGCAGGCTGGGCCGGCGGCACGGCGGGCGACCCACGCGCGGCAAGCGCCGAGCTGGGCAGGCTCGGCGTCGATGCGATGGTGAAGGCGAGCGTGGTGGCCATTCGTACGGCGAAGGCGTCGAAACCCTAGTCGGAGACTTGTAGCGAAACCGCGCCACCTTTCGCGGCTCGCGCCGCGCCTACAGCGCGGCACTTTCATGGGTGAGGCCCGCCGACCGTGAAAGTCTGCTTGCAAAAGACGACAGGACGCGTCACTACCCTACACTTTCAACTTCGACGGAATCGAACTTCCAAAAAAATTCAAAGATATATGCATCTGAATAAGACCTTCAAAGTTTCTGCGGCGCTCGCGATCATTGCGTCCGTTGCGATTTCACTGGGCGTTGCGCAAACGTCCCCGAAGCTACCTGAAGCGGCGTCCGTCATGGCGACCATCGACACGGTGCCCGGCATGCCACCTGTTTCTGACCGCAATAATCTCTACAGCGACACGGTTTCCGCGCGAATGAGCACGGCAACGCAGGGCGCACTATCTCGCGTTTACGTGCCCAATCGTTCTGCCAACACCGTCTCAGTGATTGATCCGGACACGCTCAAGGTGGTTGACACGTTCAAAGTGGGCATCAACCCGCAGCACGTGGTGCCGTCGTGGGACCTAAAAATCTTATGGGTGGCCAACAACGCAGAGGGCCGCACCGATGGCAGCCTGACGCCAGTAAACCCGCTCACTGGGAAGCCCGGAAAATCGGTGCCCGTGGATGACCCGTACAACATGTACTGGTCGCCCGACGGACAGTACGCCATTGTGGTGGCCGAGGCGTATAAGCGTCTCGATTTTCGTGATGCGAAGACGATGCAAATGAAGTTCACCATCGCCACACCCGCCTGCGCTGGCATCAACCACGCCGACTTTTCCATCGATGGTCGGTTCGCCTTGTTCACCTGCGAATTTAACGGCTCGGTGACCAAAATCGATCTGGTGAAACGCAAAGTGTTGGGCACGATCAAGTTAACGCAGTATTTCGCGCGCCCGGATGCGCTGGCCCTCATCGCACAGCCCGGAAAAAAACCACGCTACATTCCTGATCCGGCCACCGCAGGCGGTGAAATCTGCACCACGCCGGGGATGCCGCAGGACATTCGTGTGTCGCCCGATGGCAAGCTGTTCTACGTGGCCGACATGATGGCCGACGGCGTGCATGTGGTGGACGGCGAAACTTTCAAACAAGTGGGCTTTGTCGCCACCGGCGTCGGCGCACACGGCCTGTATCCCAGCCGTGACGGAAAAATGCTTTATGTCGCCAACCGTGGCAGCAACCAAATTCGTGGCAAACCGAACGGCAAAGGCAGCGTGTCGGTGATGGATTTCTACACCGGCAAGGTGATGAAAACGTGGCCCATTGCAGGCGGCGGCAGCCCAGACATGGGAAACGTGAGCGCCGATGGCAAATACCTGTGGCTGTCCGGCCGCTACGACGATGTGGTGTATCGCTTCAACACCGATACGGGCGCGGTAGACAAGGTCAAAGTAGGTCGTGAACCGCACGGCCTGACGGTGTGGCCGCAGCCCGGACGCTATTCGTTGGGACACACGGGCAATATGCGCTGAGGCTAGCCTGCGTTGCGGCGTGCGATAGCTGATTTGTACTCGCAACCGGGTTCACGGCAAGTGACGTTGGGCACAGAGGTGAAGTAAGTGACAAACCTCATGTCACTTTTGGCACCTCGTCACACTGTCACCTAGCGAGAGGCCGCTCCTACACGTGAATGCGGCGCAGACTCTCGTCCCGCCCCAGCGTCAACAACAACGCGTCCACAGCGGGTGCCTGCGCGCTGCCAGTGAGCAGGATGCGTAGTGGCATCATCACCTGCGGCGTCTTGATGCTGAACTGCGTTTGCGCTTCTTTTAGTAGCGCTGCGATGGCGGGCTTGCTCCACTCGACGGTGGCGAGTTGCTCCTTGACCCAGGCGATGGCGGGTCGATTGGCATCGTTGATATGTTGCGTCAGCAGGGTGAGCGTTTGCGCGCAATGCTCCATCGCTGACAGCGTACTTTTTGCATCTGATTCTGCAGCCGCAATCTTCTCGGACGGTGTGTTCAGCAACATGCTCACGCTTGCGTTCACGTTGGCGAGCTGCTGCAACAGTTGCAACGAATGGGTGACCGGACGAACGTAGCAGTATCGGGCCATTTCAGCCATTATCTTAAGCGTCGGCGCACGCTCCCTGAGCAGCTCCGCCACCGTCAGCGCCGTAGGACCGACGCTCGTGTCGTAGCCCTGTCCGATCAAAAACGGCAGCAAGCGTTTTGCCAATTCGTCGAGCGACAATCGCTTGATGTGCTCGCCATTCAGCCATTCAAATTTCTCCGCATCAAATCGCGCAGGTGATGGCGTAAGCGACTCCAAGTTAAACCACTCAACCAACTGTTGCGGCGAGAAAACTTCTTCATTACCGTGTGACCAGCCGAGGCGAGCCAATCCGTTAATGATCGCCTCAGGCAGGTAGCCGTTTCGACGGTATTCGCTAAGGCCGGTGGCACCATGTCGTTTGGAGAGCTTTTCTCCATCGTTGCCGAGCACGGTGGGCGTGTGCCCGAACACCGGCGGCTCGACGCCGAGCGCACGAAAAATATTGATCTGACGTGGCGTGTTCATCACGTGACCGTCGCCACGAATCACATGCGTAATCTGCATGTCAATGTCGTCCACCACCACGCAAAAATTGTAGGTCGGCGTGCCCACCTCGCCGACCGGTGCGGACCGTGCAATGACCAAATCGTCGAGCTCTGCGTTGGCGATTTCGATGTGGCCTTTCACCGCATCGTCCCACGCCACCACCCCGATGTTGGGGTTTTTGAAACGGATGACGGGCACCACGCCTTCGGGCCTGATGAGACGCAATTTAGCGACGTTTTCGGGACGCCAGCGACCGTCGTAGCGGGGTTTTTCGCCGCGCGCTTTTTGTGCTTCGCGCAACGTGTCAAGCGCCTCAACGCTCATGTAGCAGTGGTACGCGCGGCCATCAGCCAGCATGTCGGCCACTACCTCACGATAGCGCGCCATGCGCTGCATTTGGTAATACGGGCCCTCGTCAATATCGAGCCCGAGCCACGCCATATCGCGCAAAATGCCATCGGCGCTTGACTCGCTAGAGCGCTCCAAATCGGTGTCCTCAATGCGCAGAATGAACTGACCGCTGTCCTTGTAGTGGCGCGCAAACGCCCACGCAAAAAGTGCAGTGCGAATGTTGCCCAGATGCAGGGTGCCGGTGGGCGACGGTGCAAAGCGGGTGCGGATGGAGGTGGCAGGAGCGGACGTAGTCATAGACTGATTTTATGGGTTGCTCACAGCGAAAACATGGCTTTCGCAAACGTAAATGGGTGCCGATGACGTTGGGCAAACCCTGTGCCGGAACGCCGCCTTGATAACGTTAAGTGTGTTCTACGCTCAATAGCGGGAAAACCCCTAGTCATATAGATCATCTATATGACTACTATACGTGTAACTTGACAGCAAAATCCGCGGCGGATTTGATACCGTTGCGCACATAAGTTTTTAGGAGGACTAAGTTGTGAAAAATCTACGTTTACGTTCCAGCCGTTTAGCGGCATTGACCGCTGCGCTTGCGGCCCTTTCAACGGTCACTGTTAACGCGTCTGATCTGCGCGTGCAGTGCTATTCCGACGGCAATGAATGTGAAGTGACGGCGGACATTGCCAAGCGCTTTGAAGCCGCCAACCCTGGCACCAAAATCATCATCGATAAGGTGCCGTACAAGGCGATTGTCGAGACGCTGCCGGTACAGCTCGCCGCTGGCGAAGGGCCGGACATCGCGCGTGTCACCGATCTCGGCGGGTTGAACAAGTACTACCTTGACCTCACGCCACATCTCAGCCCCGCACGCCAAAAAGCATGGCAGGATAACTTTGCCTCCACGCTGAATTGGTTCCGCGCGGGCCCTGCCGACAAGGGCATCTACGGCATGATGTCGCAGCTGACCGTGACCGGCATGTATGTCAACAAGACGCTCTTTGAACAGGCCAAGGTGCCGATGCCGGGCCCGACGGCAACGTGGGACGACTGGATGGCCGCTGGCAAAAAAGTAGCTGACGCGACCAAGACGCCGTTTGTTGCGGCAATGGATCGCACCGGACACCGCTTCGCGCCGCTGGCTGTCGCGTATGGTTCGAAGTATTTCGACGCCAACGGTGCGCCGGTGATTGACGACGGCTACAAGCTTGCCGCCAACAAATTTGTCGGCTGGCACAAAGCCGGTTTGATGCCAAAAGAAGTCTGGGGCGGCCTTGGCGGCTCCGCCTACCGCGATGCGTTCGAAGAGTTCGCCAATGGCCGCATCGTGATGTATTACTCCGGCTCGTGGCAAGTCAACCGTATGGACAAGAACGTCACCAAGGCGTTTGATTGGGCAGCCGTCCCGGCTCCGTGCGGCCCAGCGGGTTGCACTGCAATGCCCGGAGGTGCTGCGTACGTAGGTTTGAAGCGCACCAAAGCCCCGGCTGAAGTGGCGAAATTCCTCGACTTTTTGTCAATGGACGCGAACTATTCCGAAATGATGTCGCGCACGGAAAACATCCCGGCGCACCTCGGTGTGGCAAAAGCGGGCGTCACCTACAACGTGTCGCCACTGGCCAAAGCCGCGCTCAATTCGTTCGTTAGCGACGTGGGCAAAATCCTCAAGCCTAATTTTGACTTGCAGGGCTATCGCCTTAACCGCGCTGTGTTTCAGCCGACCGCGGCGCGACTCGGCCAGGCGATTGCCGGCGAAATTACGGTCGAAGACGCGTTGAAACGCGTCGCCTCGGATCTTGACGAACAGGTCAAGGCAGCGGCGAAATAACTCGGCGTTGAGAGTAGGGTGGGCACCTAGTGCCCACCCAATCGCCGCTAGTTCATATCGACTCTGATGCAGCCGCCCTATCGCTGCGGGGTGCGCATCCCGAAGGTTCTGGCGGGTGGGTAAAGCCCGACAATATCGCTTTTCCGTGTAACCCCTAATTAGCAAGGGCTAGCAGCAGATAAGCGCGAAAGTCGACTTAATACGTTTATTGGGTCTGAGCCCACATAAATCCTCGCTTTCAGCGAAAAGTTGCAAGGGGAAGTATCATGAAAAGCAACGCCAGCACGCCGTGGTTCTTTTTGGCCCCCAACATGATTGTGATCATGTTGTTCACCTTCGTGCCCATAGCGATCAACATCTACTACGCGTTTACCGGCGGAGTGAACCTGTACCCCACGCAGCGCCCAGGCGTTGGCGTAGAAAACTTCTCCGTGCTGCTTGAATGCGGCTCCTACCTTGATCCGTCAAGCTGCACCAAAGACGTGTTTTGGCGCTCCATTTTCAACACCGCCAAATACGCGTTCTTTCAAGTCTCGTTGATGGTGCTATTCAGCCTCATCACCGCCATCGTGCTCAACCGCAAAATTATCGGTCGCGGCTTCTGGCGCGGGGTGTTTTTCTATCCGGTGTTGCTTTCGCCAGTCGTCGTTGCGTTGATCTGGAAATGGATCCTGCAGCGCGATGGCCTGCTTAACGCAGCGATGGTCGGCGTCGGCTCCGACCCGGTGCTATGGCTCGCCGAGTCGGGCTGGGCATTCTTCTGGGTGACCTTCGTCTCGATCTGGGCGCACATGGGTTTCTACATGCTGATTTTGCTGGCCGGACTGCAGGCGATTCCGGCCGACTTGTATGAGGCGGCGCAGCTCGACAAAGCCTCGCCGTGGCGCTCGCTGACACGCGTGACTCTGCCGCTCTTGATGCCGAATTTGATGGTGGTGCTGGTGCTCGCGCTCATCAAAGCAGTGCAGACGTTTGACGAGGTGTTTGTGTTAACCGGTGGTGGACCAGGTTCGGCCACCACCTTCATCGTGCAGTTCATCTATCAAACGGGTTTCGTAGAGCCGGTGCGGCTGTACGGCATTGCGGCGGCGGGTTCGCTGCTGCTGGCGCTGGCTCTGGTCGCGCTGACACTCTTGCAGTTGCGGCTAGCCAAAGCCGACGAAATGGGGGAGCGCGCCAAATGAAAGCCCTAAATTTTTTGACGCGCACGCGCTCGGGTCGCAGCCTCGATTGGACCGACTGGCTGTCCTACGTTTACCTGACGATGGGCCTCTTCCTCATGTTCGGCCCGGTGCTCTGGCTGGCCATGTCGTCGTTCAAAACAGAGTCTGCGCTAAACGAATTTCCGCCGTCGTTTCTGCCCTACGGCCAGAAAGCGGTTGCAGTGCCGGGCGAAGAAAAAATGAAGCCGGTGTATCGCGTCAAACTGCCGGACGGCACCTTCAAGGAGCTGCCGGAAGTGCGCCGCATCGGGCTCACCGCCACGCACATTGATCCGGCCCGTCCCGACGAGCCGATCCGCGTGAACATCAAGGATCGCGAACCGGTGCGTGAGTTCAAGCTTGCCACTGAAAACTACACCGATCTGGGCGGCAAAATCAGTTTCGGCACCTACCTTTGGAATTCGGTGTTCATCACCGTGGTGGCGACCATCCTCACGCTGTTGTTCAATTCGATGGCGGCGTTTGCGTTGTCGAAATACAAGTTTAAGGGCCGAACGTCAGTCTTCCTGCTCATCATCGGTACGTTGATGGTGCCGCCCGCGATTGTGTTGGTGCCAAACTTTTTAGTGGTGTCCGAGCTGGGCATGTTGAACAGTTTGTGGGGTGTCATCTGGCCCGCAATTGCCACGCCGACCGGCGTGTTCTTGCTGCGGCAGTACATGCTCACCATCCCCGACGAATTGCTCGACGCCGCGCGCATGGATCACGCCAGCGAATGGCAAATTTACTGGCGCATCGTATTGCCACTGGCCGCGCCCGCCCTCGCAGTGCTGGCGATTTTTTCGGTGATGTGGCGATGGAATGATTTTTTGTGGCCGTTGATTGTGCTCTCGAAGAACGAGAAATTCACGTTACAGCTCGCGCTCAATGCGTTCCAGGGCGATCTCGTCACGCAGTGGAACTACTTGCTCGCGATGACGGTGATCACGCTGCTGCCGATCACCATCGTGTTCGCCTTCCTCCAAAAGTACATCACGCAGGGTATTGCGTCAGCAGGGGTTAAATAATGGCATCGCTACAACTCAAAAAAATCGTCAAAGATTTCGGCGCGGCGAAAGTCATTCGCAGCGTCGATCTTGATGTGCATGACGGCGAATTCGTGGTCTTCGTCGGCCCGTCCGGCTGCGGAAAATCGACGCTGCTGCGCATGATTTGCGGGCTGGAAGACATCACCTCTGGCGAACTCTTTATCGACGGCGCACGCGCCAACGACATCCGCGCGGCGGATCGCGGTCTGGCGATGGTGTTTCAGTCGTATGCGTTGTATCCGCACATGACGGTGTATCAAAACATGGCGTTTGGGCTTGAGAATATTGGGCTGCCGAAAGATCAGGTCAAAAGCAAAGTAGATGCAGCAGCGAAACTGTTGCGTCTCGATCCGCTGCTCGAACGCAAGCCGACGCAGCTCTCCGGCGGGCAACGCCAGCGCGTCGCCATCGGTCGCTCCATCGTGCGCGAGCCAAAAATATTCTTGTTCGACGAACCGCTGTCAAACCTTGACGCCGAGTTGCGCGTGTCGATGCGCGGCGAAATTACGGGTTTACATCGTCGCCTGGGTGCAACCATGATTTACGTGACGCATGATCAAGTTGAAGCCATGACCATGGCGGACAAGATTGTCGTGCTGCGCGCAGGCAGCATCGAACAGATCGGCACGCCGCTTGATCTCTACAACCGGCCCGACAACAAATTCGTTGCGGGATTTATCGGATCGCCGCAGATGAATTTCGTACCCGTCACTGCAGGTCATGGCGACAACATCGTGACTGAGTACGGACAAACCTTTGCGCTGCGAACAGAGACCAAGCCAGCATCTGGCACAACGCTCACGCTAGGCGTTCGCCCCGAGCACCTAACGCTAGAAAACACGGTCGGTTCGCTCGCCCTGCCTATGACCGTCACCGGTGTTGAGCAATTGGGCGGCCATTCACTGCTTTACGGCACGCTACCCGGCAAGAGCAAAGCTACGGAAGGCCCGCGCATGACCGCGCAAGTGGCCGGCCAGGTCAACACCAAACTCGGTGAAACAGCCACCTTGTACGCTGCTCCAGACACGTGCCGCCTGTTCGCAACCGACGGCAGCGAGCCGGCGGTGCGCTGATGACGCCACTACGCAAAGCCTCTGTTGTATCGACTGATGGCGGGAAGATCTCGTTGGCGTTTGAGGGTAGATGGAAGTGTGCTGTTTCGATAGTTTCGGAGGGCGTTGGGCGGGTTTTATTTTCGCCGCCCAATGGTTTGCGCGAGCCGCGCACGTGGGCGATTACGCCTGCCCCCCTTCACTCTAGCCCTCTCCCGCGAGGGGAGAGGGGACAAGACCGGGCCACATTTTTCGCGTCGTCCATCGCAACTGTATCTCGTGGTGATTCGTCGTTGACACTCAGCAGCGCAAAACTCCGGGCAAGAGTCACCCTCGAACCCTTCGCTCTAACCTGGGAACAATTCGACGGAACCGCATGGCTAGCCTGCTGCACCGACCGCCCCAGCTATGCCTACGCAGCGGGCGCGAAAAGCGGCGTGATCACCCATTGGCAAGCGCGCGACGAGCACGATCAATATTTTGGTCTCGGTGATAAAACCGGCCCGCTGAACAAAGCCGGTCGTCGCCTGCGCACAAGACAACTCGACGCGCTCGGCTACAACGGCGAAACCAGTGACCCGCTGTACAAACACTGGCCCTTCTTCGTCGGACGCCGCGCCGACACCGGCAGCACGTACGGCGTGTACTACGACACGCTTGCCGAATGCACCTTCGATTTCGGGCAGGAGTTTGATAACTACCATGACTTCTACCGCGCCACCGAAATCGCGGATGGTGATCTCGACTACTACGTGATCGCAGGGCCCGATGTCAGCGCTGCGCTGGCGCGCTACATGCAATTGATTGGTGGCACCGCGATGCCACCGCGCTGGAGCCTGGGCTACGCCAATACGGCGATGGCGCTGGCAGATTTCCCGGATGCGCAGCAGAAGATTCGCGAGTTCCTCGCGCTCGCGGAACGCGACCGATTTCCGCTGTCTAGCTTTCACTTCGGTTCGGGCTACACCAGTCGTGGCAAGCAGCGCTATGTGTTCACTTGGAATACCGACAAATTCCCCGATGCGCGTGGACTGCTTAATGCGTTCAAGGCCGCTGACGTGCGCACTATGGCGAACCTGAAGCCCTGTCTGCTCAACAATCATCCGGCCTACGCCGGGATAGAAGCCGACGGTGGTTTTGTACGCGACACAGCCACTGGCAAGCCGTGCCTTGATCAGTTCTGGGACGGTTGGGGAGCGCACCTCGACTTCACGCGTGCGGCTGATCGCAAATGGTGGCAAGACGGTTTCAAAAAGCAGGTGCTCGACTTCGGTATTGACACCGGCTGGAATGACAATAACGAATACGAAATCTGGAGCGAGACGGGGCAATCGGATGGCCACGGCACGCCGATTCCGATTCATCGTTCACGCGCGCTGCAAGCGCTGCTGATGACGCAGGCGACGAGCGAGGCGCAGGCTCAGGCGTGCCCTAGCGAGCGTGTGTACACCGTCACGCGCGCCGGCCCGCCAGGCATCCAGCGTTACGCGCAAACGTGGAGCGGCGACAACACCACAAGTTGGCACACCATGCGCTGGAATCAGCGCATGGCGCTGACGATGAGCCTGTCCGGCATGTTCAACATCGGCCACGACATCGGCGGCTTCGCTGGCCCGGTGCCTAGCGCTGAAATGCTGATTCGCTGGACCCAAGCGTGCTGCCTCGTACCGCGCATGATCATGAATTCGTGGAAGGCAGACGGCAGTGTGAATACGCCGTGGCTGCATGCTGGGGCCACCGCGCCGATCCGCGCAGCGATTGGCTTGCGGCTGCATTTGATGCCCTATCTGTACACGCTGATGTGGCAGGCGAGCACGCAGCACATGCCCGTGTTGCGGCCGACGTTTTTTCATTTTGGTAATGATGCAACGTGCTGGAAAGAAAATGACGAAATGATGGTCGGCGGTGATCTGCTCGTGGCGCCGGTGTTTGTAGACGGCGTACGCACGCGAACGCTGTATCTGCCGCGTGGCGCGCATACGGAAGGTTGGTACGACTTCTGGTCGGGCGAATATTTTGCGGGAGGACAAACCATCACGGTTGATGCGCTGTTGCATCGACTGCCGCTGTTCGTTCGCGCCGGTGCGTTGCTGCCAACGACCGATACGTGGAGCGATGCCGCGAAAACTGAGGAGCGTTCACGCGCGCTGCGCTACTACCCTTCGCCGCCGTCGGATCGCGCGCTTGAAACGCACGCTAGCCTGTTTGAGGACAATGGATTGCAGACGACAAATGCGGCAGATCAGTGTGTCGTTCACCATTTCCACGCGACGTCCACGCGTGACGAACTGTCGATAAAAGCCACGCAGCAAGGCACCTGGACGCTCCCGTACGAAAGTATCCGCATCGTACTTCCCGAGTCTGAGAAGCGCGCGCTAGACCAGCTAAGCCCGCGAGCAAGCGGCGTGCGTCTCACCCAGTGAAACCCTGGCTGTGGCTTGGCGACGCAGCGGCAACAGCGCAGCGTCGTGCTGACCTTTGGCGACTGCTCGGGCCGCGTCCGATGCTTGACGGCCTGCCATCAGGAGCGCTGCTTAAAACGGAAGTCACCAAGTTCGCGCGTGTCGAATACTGGACGCTCACGCTCAACAGCGAAGAGCCCGTTCCGGCGCTATTGCTGCGTCCGCTGCACGAACCACCACGTGGCATCGTGCTGTACTGCCACGCTCACGGCAATCGCTATGAAATGGGCAAAGATGAACTGCTGATAGGCCGTCCCGCGATCCCATCACGCCCTTACGGTGAAGTGCTGCCTGCCATGGGTTACGCCGTACTCGCCCTTGATCACTGGTGCTTTGGTGAACGCGCCACCAACACCGAGCGTGCAATGGTCAAGCGTTTGCTATGGGAAGGTAGAACGCTGTGGGGTTATCGCGTTCACGACACGCAGGTCGCGCTCGAATGGCTGCGCGCGCAGCACGGATTTGCCAATCTGCCAGTCACTACGCTCGGCCTGTCGATGGGCAGTACGATGGCGATCTGGGCAGCGGCGCTTGAACCGAGCATTACCGCGTGCATTGACCTCTGTTGCCTTACCGAATTCGACGCACTACTGACGAGCGGCAACTTTGATTTGCATGGCGAATATTTCTTCGTGCCCGGTTTGCTAGCGGCGTTCAGCGCAGCGGAAATCAGCGCACTCATCGCGCCGCGACGGCACCTGTCGATGGTCGGACTGGCCGATCCGTTAACACCGCTGGATGGCGTTGTGAGCGTCGACGCTGCGATGGCCGAGACGTACCACGCGCTCGGCAGCGCCAACGGTTGGTCGCAATATCGAAGCCCAGTTGGCCACGTTGAAACGGCTGAGATGCGTGACCTGGTGCTGCGGGAGCTCAAACGCAAATAATCAAACTGCGCGGGCAATCGAGTTGATGACTGTCAGACATTTTTCGATTCAGCTTTTTTCGGGAACGCCCTATTAACATGGGCTTGGCACATAAAAATATCGTATATCGACATAACCGCTAATCAGCCCATGAGGCCAAATAAAACGGTGGTTTCAGCATAAAGCTGATTGCAAAAATCGGTGTGTGGCTACACCGCTTGCGTAGACAACAGCCGTTCAGCGCGAAGCGTGCCGTCTGCGGAGCGCGCTCCAAGGCCGAGAAAGCCCTTCTGAGCGTCATGGAGACGCAACAGCTTGAAGCCGACATCTGGCGTGACATTTGACGCCTCTAGAGCTTGATTAGTCGTTTCCGTCTGCACCGCCACGACTTTGCCGTTGCAAATATCAATTGCCTGCTGCGCCGTCAAATCTAGCAATGGCAGTTCTGCCACCAGCGATTCCGTGGGCAGCAGCCAACTTAGCCGTGTGGCGTCATCAGTCTCCATCCACTCGTCTAGCGGATGCGCGGCGGCCAGATCAAAGCCACCTGTGCGTGTGCGCCGCAACGCGGAGAGATGGCCAACACTACCCAAGGCGAGCGCGATGTCGACGGCCAGCGTGCGGATATACGTGCCCTTGCTGCAACGAACGTTGATGTCGAACTCCTGAAGCTCATGTCGGGCGCCGACCATCTCGACGGAGTAAATTTCAACAATTCGTGATTTGATCTCAACAGACTGCCCAGCGCGGGCATATTCGTACGCGGGTTTGCCGTCGATTTTCAGGGCGGAATAGATCGGCGGCACTTGCACGATTTTGCCGCGATATTGGGCCAGCATCGCCGCGAAAGTCGGCGCGTCAACAAGCATGTCGCTCCGAGCGGTGATTTCGCCTTCCGCATCAGCCGTGGTCGTCGCGACGCCAAGCTTGACGGTCGCAAAATAGCCTTTGTCGGCATCAAGCAGACGCTGCGCAAATTTGGTGGATTCGCCGATGCAGATTGGCAGCAGGCCGGTGGCTAAAGGATCCAGCGTCCCGGTGTGCCCCGCTTTGGTCACGCCAAGCGTTCTGAATATTCGTCGCAGCCGCGACACGACTGAAAACGAGGACATGCCCGCAGGCTTGTCAACCAACGCAACGCCGTGCAGGCCCATGATGACAATTAAAAACGGTTGAGGAAGTATTGTGTAGGCCGGGTTAAAAACCAAGCGAGTTCACACGCTATGAAAAGGCGCTGGGTTTCGCAACCCAGCCTACGGCGCTACGTAGCCGCCGACCGCGCTTCTAGCTCCGACGCAATGACGCGAGCGTCATCAGCACGCGCCGTATCAATCAACGCCGTCAACCGCATGCCATCTTCAAACGATTTATCGTACTCAAAGCGCAGATTCGGCGCTTTGAAAATCGACAGCCGCTCAGCAATGCCGTGCCGCAAAAACCCGTTGACACTCTTGAAGCCTGCATCCGCCGCAACCTGTCCCGCGTAGCCGTCAGGATGCACGTAGCGCACCATCGCGTGCGACAGGTCGGAGGTCACCTCCACTTGCGTGATGGTGACACCCTTGACGCGCGGATCGCGCACTTCGAGCGATAGCATCTGCGCAAGTTCGCGTTGAACCTGCTCGGAGACTCGCAGCGCGCGAGGCGAGAACCCCTGTTTCATTGCCATGCGGTACTGCTCTACTGCGCGAGTGAACGTTGAACTTCAACGATTTCGTAGATTTCGAGCTTGTCGCCCTCTTGAATCTCGTTGTAATTCTTAAGCGACAGGCCGCACTCGTAGCCTTCTTTGACTTCCTTGACATCGTCTTTGAAGCGCTTGAGCGAATCGAGCTCGCCCGACCACGCCACCACGTTGTCGCGCAGCAAGCGCACCAGCGCATTACGTTTGATAATTCCTTCGAGCACATAGCAACCGGCAATTGCGCCAATCTTGCTGATGCGGAACACCTGACGAATTTCGACCACACCGAGTGCGCTTTCCTTTTGCTCAGGGGCAAGCATGCCGGACAGCGCATCGCGGACGTCATCCACGGCTTCATAAATGATGTCGTAGTAACGAATTTGCACGCCTTCGTTCTCGGCGAGCTTCCGAGCGGCTGCATCGGCACGCACGTTGAAGCCAATGATGATGGCCTTTGATGCCACAGCCAAATTCACGTCGGATTCGGTGATGGCACCGACTGCGCTGTGAACCGTTTGCACACGAACCTCAGACGTTGACAGTTTGCCCAACGCATACGACAGGCCTTCGTACGAGCCCTGCACGTCGGCCTTGATGATGAGCGGCAGCAATTTGGTTGCCGCTTCGCCCATGTTGGCGAACGCGTTTTCGAGTTTCGACGCTTGCTGTCTGGCGAGTTTGACATCGCGATACTTGCCTTGCCGGAACAACGCAATTTCGCGCGCTTTGCGCTCGTCGCCCAGCACCAGAATGTCGTCACCGGCATTAGGCACATCCGACAAGCCCTGAATCTCCACGGGAATCGCAGGCCCCGCCGTCACAATGTTCTTGCCATCTTCATCGCTCATCGCGCGGACACGACCGAACACCGAACCGGCAAGCACCATATCGCCACGCTTCAACGTGCCGCTGGTGATAAGCACCGTTGCCACCGGACCACGACCTTTGTCGAGTCGGGCTTCAATCACGATACCGCGTGCGGGCGCATCGATCTGCGCCTTGAGCTCAAGCACTTCGGCTTGCAAGAGAATCGTTTCAAGCAACGAGTCGATGCCTTCGCCGGTCAGCGCAGACACCGGCACGAAGATCGCTTCGCCGCCGTACTCTTCAGGCACAACGCCTTCGGTGACCAGCTCTTGCTTGACGCGTTCTTGATTGGCGCCCTGTTTATCGATCTTGTTGACGGCAACGATGATTGGCACGCCAGCGGCTTTTGCGTGAGCAATCGCTTCTTTAGTTTGCGGCATCACGCCGTCGTCGGCGGCGACCACCAAGATAACAATATCCGTGATTTTGGAGCCGCGCGCACGCATCGCCGTGAAGGCCTCGTGACCCGGTGTGTCAAGAAATGTGATGATACCGCGTGGCGTGGTGACGTGGTACGCGCCAATGTGTTGCGTGATACCACCGGCTTCGCCACTGGCAACACGTGCGCTGCGAATTTTGTCGAGCAGGGAGGTTTTGCCGTGATCGACGTGGCCCATGATGGTCACGACTGGAGGCCGCGTTTCCATTTTGGCGTCGGAGTCAGTCGTGTGATCGGTTAGTGCTGAATCAGGATCGTCGTCCTTCGCAGCGACCGCAACGCGGCCCATTTCTTCAACCAAAATCATCGCGGTGTCACGATCAAGCACCTGATTGATGGTGACCATTTGGCCCATCTTCATCATGCTCTTGATGAGCTCGGCGGCCTTGATTGACATCTTGTGCGCAAGCTCGCCCACGGTGATCGTCTCAGGCACCACAATCTCTTTAAGGATGGCGTCTGACTGATCCACCTGCGGCGTGGTTTGCTCCTGCGCAGAGACGCGTTTGCCCGAATGCCCGCGACCACCGCCACGGGTGCCCGCTTTCCACGCGCCGGCCTTTGCCGCATCGGGTGGCGCATCGCGCGTTTTCATCACCTTTTTGCGAGCAGCGTCTTCCTGCCAAGCAGGCGCTTTTTTGTCGCCCGGTTTGGCCACTGCAGGACGTGCCGCACCGGCTGCCGCTTTGGCATCCGGCTTAGCGCCCGGCTTGGTCGGACGATGCAGGGTGTTCTCTGTTGACTTCGGCTTAGGCGGCGCAGGCGTCATGTCAACGCGCTCACCGATACGTGATCGGTTGGCAACGACAGCTGCAGACGGCGCGACTTTGGTCGGCGTGGCCGCTAGAACCGCAGCCTTGGCAGAAGCTGACGCTGTCGTTGCCGAAGGTGCCTCAAGCGCTGTGGATTGCGCGCCTTCACCCGCAGCAGCCACGACGGGCGCTTTGGCCAGCGGCAAGGGCTTGATCAGCGCAGCGGCACCTATCATCGGTGCTGGGTCAGCACTCGCGGCAGCAGGTGTCATTTGCACCGATTCCGTCGTTGTCACGGTCTCAACTAAGGCAACGTTAGGATCTACCGGTTGCGTGCCTTCGACTACAGGTTTTGCGTTCTTAGCGTCGACTCCGCCGCCCGCCTCAGCGCGCGCGGCTGCACGATCCTGCTTTTGCTGCTGCTCGTTTTCCTGAATTTCGCGCAATGCGTTACCGCGCTGAGATTCCGCTTCACGCGATGCTATTTCGACTGCGGACAGCAGCGGCTTCGCGGCGGTTGGTGCCGGATCGGTTGCGGCTACGCTGGCAACAGACGGAGCTGGGGCCTCGGTTACGCGCGTCACCAGCACACGTTTTTTGCGTACTTCCACCTGCACGGTTCGCGAACGACCCGTCGCATCTGCGGTGCGCAGTTCGCTGGTCGATTTGCGCACCAACGTGATTCGCTTGCCCGCGCTTTCGTCGGCACCACCGTGTTGCTTGCGTAGATATTCAAGCAATTTGCCTTTGTCGGAGGCCGATAGGTCCGCATCCATAGAGGTCGCATTGACACCCGCTGCGCCCAGTTGTTTCAATAACGCGTCCGGGTTCAAATTCAGTTCGCCCGCAAACTCAGTAACCGTTGTTTTAGTGATGCTCAAGCGGCCCCCTCGTGTTACTGCACCGCGGCGAACCAAGATTCGCGAGCGCGGGCAATTAATTGTGTTGCCGCCTTGGCGTCGGCGCGTCCCATCAGGTGGCGCTCCTCATCCGTCAAGTCAGAAAAGTCGTTGTCGAGGAGCGCGCGAGCACGATCTTCGGGTAGCACGCGAATGGCGCAGAGTTCGTCAGCGGCGAGGTCGCCCAACGCATCGCGCGTGGTGATGCTGAAGCGGGACAGTTTCATGAGCAGTTCGGTGTCCACGCCTTCCAGCGTCTTCAAATCATCCGAAGCGTTTTCGAGAACTTCTTCTTTCGCGATTTCGTCAGTCAATGCCGCGTTACGAGCGCGAGTTCGTAGTTCTTGTACGGTGTCTTCATCAAAGGCTTCAACCGCCTGCAATTCAGCAACCGGCACATAGGCCACCTCTTCAACCGTTGAGAAGCCTTCGTCAACCAAAATCTGCGCGACCTCTTCGTCAACGTCAAGCTTCGCCATGAACGAATCCCGCAGACGAATCGACTCAGCGCCCGCTTTGCTAGCCGACTGCTCTTCGCTCATCAAATTCAACTGCCAGCCTGTTAGTTCTGAAGCAAGGCGGACGTTTTGACCGCCCTTGCCGATCGCGAGCGCGAGATTGTCTTCATTCACAACGACATCCATCGCATGACGCTCTTCGTCAACAACAATGCTCGTGATCTGAGCTGGAGCGAGTGCGTTGATGACGAACTGCGCGGTGTCTTCAGCGTAAAGGATAATGTCGATGCGCTCACCGGCCAATTCGTTGGTCACGGAGTTAACACGCGAACCACGCATGCCGATGCAAGTACCTTGCGGATCGAGGCGCGGATCGTTTGATTTCACAGCAATCTTGGCGCGCAGTCCCGGATCGCGCGCGACCGCTTTAATTTCGATAACGCCTTCTTCGATCTCAGGCACTTCGAGTTCGAACAGCGCAGACACAAATTGCGGCGCAGTTCGCGACAAAATGAGTTGTGGTCCGCGCGCTTGGCGATCAACGCGCAACACATAAGCACGCACCCGATCACCGACACGGAAGTTCTCTTTGGAGATTAGCTGGTCACGGGGGATCACGCCTTCGACCCGACCGGACTCAACGATGACGTTACCGCGATCAATGCGCCGTACGCTGCCGTTGATTAACTGATCGTTTCGGGCGAGGAACTCTTCGAGCACTTGATCGCGCTCGGCGTCACGCACGCGTTGCAGTATTACTTGTTTGGCCGCTTGTGCACCAATTCGGCCAAACGGGATCGGCTCCAGAGGCTCCTCGACGAATTCACCCATCAGTTTTGTGGTGTCAAATTCGTGTGCTTCACGCAGCATCATTTGATTGTCTGGATCGACAAATTCATCCTCAGGAACGATTAGCCAGCGACGAAAAGATTTATAGTCGCCCGTTTCCTGGTCGATTTCGACGCGCGCTTCGATTCGCTCTTTGTTCAGCCGCTTGGTTGCGGATGCGAGCGCTTGTTCAAGTGCTTGAAAGATGAGCTCTTTGGCAACGCTTTTTTCACGCGCCAACGCGTCGGCCAGAACTAAAATTTCTCGATTCATTTTTCTCTCCAACTAATACTGTGGCTGCACGCGGGCCCGCGCAACATGTGCATAGGGAACTCTGCTCTCAACACCATCGATGTCGAGAACTACCTCTTCATTTTCAAATCCGGCTAATTTGCCTACAAGTTTGCGCATTCCGTTCAACGGCGGCTCGATGGTGAGCTTGACAATTTCACCGGCAAAACGAGCGAAGTGCACAGGCTTTGTGAGCGCGCGGTCCATCCCCGGAGAAGACACTTCGAGATGCTCGTAAGGAATAGCCGCGTCGATGAGGGCGTCCTGCACGATATTGGATGCATCGCTGCAGTCGTCAACCGTAATCAAGTCAACGCCTCGGCGGCTTTCTGGTCGATCTATAAACACTCGCCAGAGCTGGCGCACGGGCGCATACTCTGCCTCAATGAGCTCATAGCCGTTGGCAGTCAGCACGTCACTGATCAATGTGTGTGTGTTTGTCGTCACCAAAAAAAAGGGCCTAAGCCCATTTCCTCAAAATACACCAGCGGCGAAAGTTTGCTTCCACGAAGGGAAATAAACAATTCCCCGCGCGGGGAAGTGGTGGCCAAGGGCGGAATCGAACCACCGACACGCGGATTTTCAATCCGCTGCTC
>ENA-OFCX01000026-OFCX01000026.1-metagenomes-genome-assembly--contig:-NODE-26-length-74751-cov-22.161722_pt1 | contig 74751 bp, 66 predicted proteins | sample MGYA00153384_OFCX01 | MGnify analysis MGYA00153384
ATATTGTCTATAATTCAGAATTAAAGCTGGGATGATTTTTTACTTGAAAGTCCCTTATTCATCAAATCTTTAATCGCAGGTAAGATCTGTCCGATCGCTTCTCGAAGCGAGTAATCTGAGGGAGCCTTTGATAGCAGATTCCCGAACGCACTAATGGCATCATCGATTGATGATTTTTGCACTCTAATATTTTTAGGCATGGGGAGATCGAGTAAGAGCTTGCTTTAGTATGCCCATATCGATCGAGCAATCTATCAATTGATAGCGAGCAGCGAATCGTGGGTATGCTGAGTGGGGATGGTAGTGTACTCAGTGTACCTTTTTTGCCCTACGGGACGCTACCGCTCAAAAAAGATTCCCTTCGCCCTGCGGGGCTGTCCCCTAGCTTCGTTTCTAATTCCTACCCATGCCATACGCCATCGCTCGCATCGCCAAACTCAAACAAGCTAGCATCGGTGGGAGTGGGATGCACGTCTCTAGAGAACGAAATACCCCCAATGCCGATCGCTCTAAACTCGAAGACAACCAGACTTTGATTCACAATGACGATCGGCATTTACCTCTGGGGGAAATCGTTCACAATAAAATTTACTCAGTCCCGCAACAGCGCAAGATCAGAACCGATGCTGTCTATGCGGTGGAGATCTTATTAACTGCTAGTCCCGAATATTTCCGACCCGACGACCTTAGCCGCTATGGAGATTATCAGTCAGATCGATTAGCTAACTGGACAGCAGCTACTGTTAAGTGGTTAAAGCAGGAGTATGGGGACAAGATTGTCAGAGCCGCACTCCACCTCGATGAAGCGACCCCTCACATCCATGCTTATTTAGTCCCCACTGATGAGAACGGTCAACTCAACTGTAAGAAGATCTTTGGTGGTAGAGCGAAGATGTTTGCGTTCCAAGATAACTATGCTGCGGCAATGAAACCGTTAGGACTAGAAAGAGGAATTAGAGACAGCCAAGCCGAACATACCACTGTCAAAGATTATTACACGGTGGTGAATGCTGCCAGTCAGGAATTAGATCCGAGCGATCTCCAAGCAGTTCAGGCCAGGGCTATGGCTTATGCTCGGATGCAAAGAGAGCATCAGGAGTTGCAGCGCAGATTAAAATTTGTGGCACAGCAGCGGGACGAACTGGCGCAGAAACTAGCAATGACTCAGCAGTCAGTAAATGTACAAACCCAGATTAATCGCGCTTTAACCGTATCCGAACCCTTAATCTCGATCGGTCAGATTGTTTGTGAGTTGAGATTACCACTAGGGCAAATTAAGGAGGGAACTGAGGCGATCGATTTGGTGATAAATACTTGCCAAACCGATCTCGCTGGGGCGACTCAATGGTTGAACCAAAAGTTTGGAGCGGCTGCCACAATTGGACTAGTCAATGATCGAGTTCGCCAGATTGTCACAGAGCAGATCCTCGATCGATTTATCCCACCGCGACCGGAACGAGACAAATGGGGTGAGGTTAAAGATTATCTTATTAGCACTAAACAGCTCCCGACTAAATTGGTCGATCGGTTGCACGAAGAGAGGTTAATTTATGCAGATAAGGATGGGAAGTTAATTTGCTTGCACAGAGATTTTGAGCAGCGGGTGACAGGGGCGACAGCGATCGATCTGAAGGATGAGCAGCTTCAGAAGTTGTTGGTTGAGGGTTCTAGTCTGACGAGTGGTTTTCATTACTTTGAACGCGATCCACTAGTTGATACAGAGCGTGTGGTTATCTGCGATGACCCGATTGAGGCGATGGCTTATGCTACCCTGCATTTACCCGCTCGGCCAACTCTCTATCTATCTGCTCATGACGGTGGTTTTGTACCTGGGAATAAATTGTCTGCTATTGAGATTATTGTGGCTTGTGATATTGAATTGCAGAATTTACCCGCTCGGTTCGATCGACATCTACCAATCGAGGATTCTTGGATAAGTGATTTGAAATCTGAGTTGGCTTCGTTGACAAGTGGGCAAATCCAAATCGGGGAAAGGGATGATAAACAAATTCGTGTAATTCAAGAAATTCAGCAAAAATTACTTGGGTCTGCCCAACAACACAATAGTCAGAAAAATCCACCGCTAGATCGAAATCTCGGTGGTAGATAGAATTACTTATTTGCTGTGCTTGGCATGTGCCAGAGTCAATAGATAGAGTCGATCGAGCAAGTTTGAGTTTTGCTGGATCGATCCAAGTTGTCATTCGACTACCTGATGTTAAGGCGGCAATTTCACCAGCAGCATCAATTTGTTTTACGCTCCATTGGAAATAGTACATTTGCGAGGGTATACCAGGTGTACATCGATCGAAAAATGAGACTTGCTGTTACTTTTATAATTCACCTCTTTCTAGTTTAAAAAGCACCATTGCTCGATCGACCATCTTGGAAGTACGCACTTCAATCTGGGCGATACTCCACTTTTCAGCAGCAGCTATTTCTTTATTGAGTTTAAGACCATTTCTGTATCCAACAAACCGACCCTGCTTATCGGTACGATCTCGTTTATCCTCAAAACTTTTGTTGCTGAGTGAGCTATTAAAGCCAGAGATGGTTAAGTTACCTAGCGTGTGAACGTGTTTCTGTTGAAGCTCTCTAGCTTTTTGGGGATCGCCATCTGCAATCATCTCGACCCAAGGGGCTGGAATATTCTCACCTTGGGGAAAGATATGTTCGAGCGTCCATACAAACTGATTGCCTTCAAACCGCAACTGCTGTTTGCGAGTAAAGAGATACAGCATTAACAGATACGATGGTGCGCCCTGGATACGATCTAGGTCTTTTAGAGGCTTTTCTAAATGCTGAAGGCTTTCATCCTGGCTACGCAGTAGGATTAAGGCGTATTGCTGCCCAGCAATGCTAATTTGCTCTAAGCAATCTTTTGGGTTGCGATCGATCAGTCTTTCATAGATCTGAATTAGGTTGGAGCGCGTTGCAACGGGTACTTGATAAACAGATTTTAATTCGTCTCTGAAGGCGTTGTAATATTGCCGGAAGAAGCGTTCCTGGATGCTGTAGTCATCGCCCAAATATTCGAGCAGCTTAGTCCATCGATCGAAGTAGTAATCGATTTTACCTGGTTCATTGGTTTCTAATTTTGCCAATAATTTATTTTTAATAAGGTCAATTGCGCTAAGTGGCATTCCCCGATTATTCAAGGATTCAAACAATATGTAGGCATCGGTATGGCTAGATACTTCGATTTTGACCAGTGCTGCTTTGTTGACCTTTTCCAGAAAACCCATGATGGAAGCAACCGAATTGTCTTGGTCTTTGGTCAATTCTTCGATGCGCTTTTGGAAATAGCGATATGCTCGGACGATTTTTCGTTTACCTGCGTAGCTAGGAAGCTCTCTAGCTCCAATGACTTGGAGTTGCGCGAGTACTCCTTGGTAATCGGCATAGTTATTATTTTGAACTTGGGGGATGACTCGTAGTTTGTCCTCGTTATTCTTCAATACCAGCTTGCGTTTTAAACTGAATAGCTCCATGCGCTGGTCATCGTCTAGTCGATCGGCATGACTCTTGAGTGCATCGTAAATCGCTGCAAACAGTAGAGACAAAGTAGTCAAACGTTGTTGCCCATCAACGACTTCAAGCTGTTGAACGGATAGAGCATCGGTGGTCTGGTTGATGCAGATAATGGAACCCAGGAAATAGCCAAAATCATTTTCCAGCACATCATCAAACAAGTTCTCCCACTGGTTTTTACTCCAGGTGTATTCGCGTTGATATTTGGGAACGGCATACACCACACCAGCTTCGATATCAAAAATTTGGGAGATGGGATAATTGCAGACAGATTTAATCATGATGTTGGCTCTCGTGCTGCTTTCTGTTGTTCTAGGCTGATGGTGAAGATCGTTTATCCCACAAGGGAACCACTTAGTCTAATAAGCCCCAGATCGAAGACTCAATCACGATCTGAAGTTTTTTATTTCAGATCTGGAAGCCGGAAAGTGTGGATTGCAAGGTGATATCTGTTGATTAGGATGAAATCCTATCCTGTATTTCTTACAGATAAAACATCTTCGTCCTGTTGGAGGCATTAAGCGAACGTATTTTAGAGTAACTCAGTGCTTTGGAATAAATGCTAACAGGAGAGGCACTGCATTAAATTACTGCGAGGATCGATTGTGTCATCTAAAACTTTTAATCGTTCAGCCACACTAGATCGAAAAACTCCCCTAAAAGCCTTGAGTTTTTTCTCAGGTTGTATGGGCCTGGAATTAGGACTAGAACAGGAGGGGATTGAAATACTTCTTGCCTGTGAGATCGATCGAGCGGCTCAAAGAACAATAAAGTTTAATCGACCAGACATAGCACTGATTGAAGATATTACTAAGTACTCAGCCGTAGAGATTCGCAACAAGGCAGGATTGAGTTCGAGTGAGGAGATCGATTTAATAGTAGGTAGCCCGCCCTGTCAAGTATTTAGCATTGCAGGCACAAAACAAGAGTCTAATGGGCGAGATAATCTTTTTCCAACATTTATCGATTTAATCGCCAAACTTCGACCAAAGTTTGCAGTTATTGAAACTTGCCCAGGATTATTGCGTCCGTTGTTACGAGATGAACCTAACTCAATAGAGAAAGTGAGTCAGCCTAATTTAGGTCAAGAAAAACAGATAAGCGTCAGATTCTCATATATTATTCGTAGACTTAAAGTAGCAGGCTATAGTGTTTCTTTTGACTTGTATAATGCGGCTGATTTTGGATCTCCACAAGTACGAAAAAGAATTATTATTACTTGTAGCCTTGATGGTAAAGAACTTCCTTATCTTACGCCAACCCATACAAATAGTGCTTTGAGTGAGCTTCCAGAATGGCAAACGCTGAAAGATGCCATAGAAGGAATTTCTGATGATGAACATCATTTTAGGAAATTGCCAGAAAGATCACTTAGATACTATCGACATCTCAAACCTGGACAAAACTGGCAGAATCTACAAATGGATTTACAGCAAGAAATACATCAGAGATTTTCTCCTGAATATATAAGCAGAAAAGCTGATCTTTACAGAAGACTTGCATGGGATAGCCCTTCACCTACGTTCTTTTATAATAAAACGAAAAATTTTGTGCATCCAGAAGCTGACCGATGGCTCAGTATAGAAGAGTGTAAACGCATTCAAGATTTCCCAGATGATTGGAGAATTTATGGGGATCTATATGACCAGTATAGACAAATTGGGAATGCTACTCCATGTTCACTAGGTAGAGCGATCGCAAAAATGCTACTAACTTATCTAGGACAAGAAGGATCGATATCTTATGTGAAGAAGATAGAAAATATATTCAAATCTATAGAAACACTAGGAGGATGGGAAAAAGAAGTACATTCATTTAACCCGTTAAGTCAGTATGAAAAATACTTTCAGATTGCCACTTCTAAGTACTTAACTTTGAACCATATAGAGAATGAAATTGAAGTGACATGTGATAGTGGTCGCATAGATATTGCTGTTGAATCAATGAACATGATAATTGAATTCAAAGGAACTTTTAATAGAGATAACTTAGAAAAAGGTGTGGCACAATTAGACAGGTATGCCAAAAGCACAGGCATGAACAGAAAAGTGCCTGATAGGTTTGTCTCCTGAAACAGAATCGAAGAAGAAAGGAGTACTAGAAGAAATAAAGAGACTTGAAGAGACTACTGTGAATTTAGAAATACATGTGTTCGATCCGCAAACAGAAAAACTTGACTTGTATAAAATGCTTCGGCTTGAAAGAGAAAATAGTAGTGATTTTGAAAAGAATATTATCAAAGGAGTTGAGAGTTTAATTGAATGGCTGTCTTCTCATTCCCAAGCAACACTTGCTCGTACTCTAAATGGTTTTAGCGATAATCTTATTGAAGGTGTACTTTTTGTGGGTAGCTTAGTAAAGCCATCATCACAAGGCCAGTTGAATCCAAGCTATTAGGCTAAGATTCACGTTCTTAGACAGTAAATTAAATCCAATGGTTAAAAATAATTTCGTCGATAAACTCAGAAGATACATTTTACCGGACGTACCAGACGTACTAGACGTACCAGTGTCTTAATCCCTTTCTAGACAAGCATTTCACTTCCTGGAGCATGGTACGTTTGCTGTTTTTACCAAATGTACCGACGTACCAAAAATCTCCTCCTGGTACGTCGGTACGGTTGCTGTTTTTCACCAGACGTACCAGAGACAAGAAGATTTCTTGGCTCTGACAGCAGTTTTAAGTGCCTGGTACGCCTGGTACGTTCGGTACGTCGCTAAAAACATGTTTTGGGAAAACATAAAAATAAACTCGTTTACCATTTACTCGCCGAGTGTGGACAGATGTACCGTCTGGACGAGGAGGCAGTAACCAACCAAGCCGCTGCAATTCCTTCACCAGCTCCGCCTTATTCACCCCTACAACGAACTCTTTATCGAATACCGTTGGTGGTACCCAAAATTCCTCCGTGACCCCTCCTACCCCAACCTTCCGGTAAGCCAGTAGATTCCGTACTTTTTTAGTATCACCATCGCGGAGATCGAAGACTCGATCGCTAAACTCATTGGTAACGAGTAGATGTTCGATTCGCTCGATCGCCTGTTTCACTTCGATCGATCCATCTCCACCCCTAGCTGTTAGCCAATCCTTAAAACAGGTAGAAACCCCCCATTCTTGCTCGATCTCCACTGGCAGGATGTCGTACTTATGAGCTAAACCCAGTACCACCTGTACCAACGCGAACCTTTTTGCGACACGTCCGATCGCACTATCGATCGTCCCCTCGGATAATTTGGCAGCGACTAGATGAACCTGTTTTGTGAGATTGCCCACAAACGATGGATCGGCAGCATCGATGACCAACCGAGAGAGGAAAGCATCGAGAGCTGTACCGCGATACGCCTTGACTGCTGCTTCTAAAGCAGAAGCGAACTGAACCCCAGTATCTGCACCATGAATCGTTTCAAAGCAACCGTATTTAGAACCCTCAGGCACAGCAGGGACATCTGGTAAACGTACTTCCTGACCACCTTTTTGGGTAATGTTGGCTTGTTTCATATAGTTACCCAATCCAACTTCCCCAGAAGATAAGACCATTAATCGCCAAGTCTTTCCTTTCCGATTGGTGAGGTCTTTCTTCATCCGCGCTTTCCCCTGACCATTCGCCAACATGTAGGCAATATTCCCCACATCTTTGGGATCGGCTTGACCGATTTCGTCCAGGGGTAGGCAAAGGTGATTGAAGGCAGTAGCGGTACTCTCTAAACCGTTAGTGGTGGTGCGCCAGTGGGGAATATCTTTGACTCCGGTAACAGACGCGGCGACAGAGAGAACGATGGTTTTGCCTTGGGAAGTTCCCCCAACTAAGTGAAAGCCACCCGATTCGATTTCGACAATCGGTAAGAGTGGAGCGGCGAAGCTGGTACCTAAACCCAAAATTAAGCGGGAATTTCCGACACATCGGGCAGCAACATTATCCTTCCAGCCCTCTAGTGTCCCAACCAGCTCGGTAATCGCTTCGGGACTGGGATCTACGTTTCGGAACTTGAGGTTTTCATCGCCATAGGTTTTATGGGGTAGGACGAAAGACTTTCCCACCCAACCACTAGAATCTGTGACCGTATACGTTTCGGAAATATGTTTCCCCAAACCATAGAGATAGTCGAGTAACAGCCCTTTATGCTCGCGCTTGAAGGCGTAACCCCGACTGAGTAAACCTTCGACAATCGCATTGGCATCACCTGCGAGAAATGCTCTCAACATCGTCCAACGATGAACATCACCTTTAAAAGTTGTGAACTCTAATAAGAGTGCCGAGCCATCTTGGTCGGGATTGTTGATACAAGCGATCGCAGCCAGATGATTGCCGATATATTCACTGGATGTACTTGAAACCGTGTTGGTGACTTTCTCTAGTCCATCCTCGATCGAACTGGTAAAGCTAACATTTTTAGAGACTGGTAATGCCAGCTCCAATCGTTTGGCGTAGGCTTTGTCAATAGCTCTGACCCCTTTGGCAGCAATAAAATCGTCGATGCCTTTATGACTAGGCCATTTGAGCTGAGTTACCCCAGCTACAATGCCTTCAACCTCTTGACGAAATCTGGTCTTGGCTGCTTCCACCTTCTTAACAGTGAGCGGACTCTCATCGCGATCGAATGCCAGTACTATTTCACGGTCGTCTAAAAATGGCTCTAACTCTGGATTGAGGATTTTGAGACTTTCACCGCGATTGCCGCGTTCGATCTCTCCAAACATATCCTTCTCATTGCTTCCCCAACCCCAGACACCATTGAGGGCGATCGCTGGATACCCAGCAGACACTAGGGCGGCGGCTTTCTTTGCGCCCTCGGTGATGATTAGCGGTAAACCTGTCGAGAGGAACCAGTCCCAAAACTCTAGATCCTCGGCTGCTGGAGCAAATATAGGATTGAGATCCCGAACCACCCCCAGTTTCCGAGCGATCTCCGCTGCCACCCGCACCGAGACGCGGGGGACGAATAGCTGTTGATTTCCTGCACCCCTGGGGGACTCATATTTAATGACTTTCCCTTCAGCACTTTTGCGGGGTGAGTCTGGTTTAACTGAGACTCCCAAATGTCCCTCGAAAATCCAGCCACCCGATCTCAGAGTATTGGCTAGATCGTTAGCAGAACGACCCGCCAGAGTGCCATTATTCCGATGTTTTGGCTCTGAGACTAGTAGGGTAAATACTTCGTCTAGATCGTTTTCATTGAATGGATTCCAGGTACGGAAGTTTAAAGCGGCGATATCCTCATCGATCGCGCTGGCTTTGAATTCTGCACGATGTTGCCCATCGATACTCGTATCAATAAAATTATTCATGGTGATGCTCTATTGGTAACAAAAATTACAGAGCATCCAAAGGATGTGGTAGGATCGACGTTATAATTTTTCAAGCCGACCTAGCCTCAAGCCCCCCTTAGATGCTAGGTGGAAGACCCCCAGATTTTGTGGAATTTCTAGGGGTCTTTTTAGTTGGTTTTTGGCAGTGTGCTGAGGTACTCTTCAACTAATGCTCGGTGAATAGGGCCATCGCCATCGATCAGAAAATTTTGGAGTAACGTCCAATTCCACTGAACCAATCGACCATTTTCGAGTTTGACCCAATAAATTCCGACGGGCAGTTTGGATCGAAGCTGCGCTGATTGCCAGCGGGTCAACTCAAATTTCTCCTGTCTGATGGATTTCTCTGTCATGAACCTAAATTTGTCAGGATTTTTTTGCTTCTTAGACATAGGGGATAATGGATGTGTATATTGATGTCGATCGACATCCATAAGGATGTCGATCTCTTTTTTGTTCGGGTGGTATTCCGAGTATCGCTGGTAAGGCTGATAAGGCTGATGGAAATTATGATAACACATGCCCCTAATTTAAAGGTCGTACTTTTAAATTAATGAGCCAGGTAGTAGATCTCAAAATGCGTATCAGTATAGACGATAGATACTGTAAAAGTTGCCTTTCGTGACCAAGCAGCGATAGCTTCTGGATATTTGAAGTCTATATGAGCAAACGATGTCAGACTCCCTAGTCCAAAAACAGAACCAACTTTACTTCGTTGTAATCTTCTGGACTAGGGTTACACGAAACTTGTAGTCTATGGATCTAGATCCCCAAAGTCTACAAAGAGAAACTTCGGATCGATCACATGAGCATATGTAGAAAACATCACTTGCACATCATGTCCTGTCTGCTTGGCCAGTTCAATCGGATTGGCACCAGCAGCAAGTGCATGAGTAATAGCTGAGTGTCTGAGATTATATGGTCTACGATACTCTATGTTCCCAGTTGATAATACTGTTTTCCATGCCCTGGCTCGAAAATTATGATCGACGATCGCCAATCCTTTAGGACTAGGGAATACTAAATCGGTTGGTGCTGGATTCACCTGTTCGTATCGTTGTAACAGTATTGTTCTCAACGTTGGAGATAATTGAATAATTCGAGCCTTTCCTGTTTTCGTACCCTTTTGATGACCTCGTGAAATAGATTCACCAATCCAAGCTGTTGAAAAATCAGTCCCAAGATGTTTCCACCGCAATCCTGCCGCTTCCCCAAAACGACAAGCTGTGTGAGATAAAAACACCACAAACTCTGTGTAGTGACAGTACTGGGGATGATTGCTAAACTCCTTTACCATCGCTTGAAGTTCAGCAATCGTGAAAGGTTTATCGGGTATTCTTGGCTCAACGGTAACTAGATTGAGACAATCATTCCAAGGATTGATATCAGCTAAATGATACTTATCTTTAGCCCAATCCCAACAAGCCCGAATTAATAATAGATAGGTCTTGACCGTTTGTCCTTTAAGGGTTTGGTTCATTACCGCTACTACACTTTCGGCGTTCGAGTCATTGACCTGATGGGCCAATTTATGCCCCAAACATGCTCGCAATTTTGATGCGATCGCTCTGTACCTGTGCATAGAACCAGGGGCTAGTTTTTTGTCTTTGAATGCCGTGTACTTCTCAAACAAGGCTACCGTAGTTATCTCACTGGGGTTAGATCCAAGCTTACGCGGCTTATATTTCAATAACGTACGGTCGAAATATCCTGAAATTATGTCCATTTCGATCTGGGCTTTTTTCTGATTAGCGAATGCTTTTCCAGTGAGATTATCCTGAACTCCCAAGCCTAAACAGTATCTTTTCCCTTCATGCCGCCATCTTAGGCGCAAAGCTGTTCCTTTCGTCTCAATCCAAATGCTCATAATTGGGTGGTCTCATGGGTGGTCTACAGAGTCACCAAACCAGCCAAAACGGCGCAATATTTATTGTGCCTAGACACAAAAATTTGGCTATTAGGACAAGTTTGTTTCCTAAAAGCCTTACCAGTAATACGTTACCAACCGAAGCCCGCAATGAGGCTTGAACTCATGACCTCTTCATTACCAATGAAGTGCTCTACCACTGAGCTATGCGGGCGTTTGTGAAAGTGGGCCGAGCTGGATTTGAACCAGCGTAGGTCTCCCAGCAGATTTACAGTCTGCCGCCATTAACCACTCGGCCATCGACCCATTTGTTTCACAGTTACTAACATTAGCATACCTTACTGGAAACACCAAACAAATTTCTAGGTATTTTTGAAATCTGTGGATTTTAGGTGAGCAAGGAGTCCGCCACAGGCATCTGTGAGCAGATCGATAACGTAGTCAAAACCTTCTACACCGCCATAGTAGGGATCTGGAACTTCCCGATCTGGATGTTGAGTTGCAAAGTCGCACATCAGTTTAACTTTGTCTCGATATTGTCCTTGTGGGTCGAGTGCGAGAATATTAGCGTAGTTTTCTCGATCCATCGCGAGGATTAGATCGAAGACGGTGAAGTCGGATTTGGTGAATTGTCTGGCACTTCCGCTCATTGGAATATTCCGGTTGGTGGCGGCAGCTTGCATTCGGCGATCGGGTGGATTTCCACTATGATAGTTGGCAGTTCCAGCGGAGTCACACTCGATCTGACTGCTGATGCCAGCTTCAGCGGCGAGATGATTCATGATGTTTTCGGCGGCGGGGGAGCGACAGATGTTTCCAAGACAGACGAAGAGGAGTTTCACAATAGGGGGTAGAGGGTAGAAGGTAGAGGGTAGAGGGTAGAGATATTGGGGACTTAGAGGATCTATCTAAGCTTGTCGTTGGCAAAGCCTCTCTGCAAGAGAATCGCATCTAAATAATTAGGGATGGCTTCTCCGGTGGCGATGCAGGCGGATCGATCGACTGCAATCGGATCGATACCTGCGAATATTTTACCAAACTCGATCGTTTTACCTCGATCGGGTTTCCAGTCGGGGCTGATGAAGCGCAAGTCTGCGTCTACTACTGCGCCGTCGAAGAGATGTCCGATGGAGAAGTAGACATCTTGGAGGATTTTGGGGACTGATGGCTGGTGGAGTTGTCCGCGTGAGTTGAGGCTACGGGCGTGGTATTTCGATCGCGGAAATAGTCCGTACAGGTTTTTGAGAGATGCTGAAATCAGGGGTTGATTTTTTAACATTGTCCGCTTGAATGCGCCGATGGTAATTCGACAGTCTACTTCTTGCAGCAGTGCGGGTGCCCACATGGTTTTAAATCTCACCGGAGTGGGGGATAGGTTGGGATATTCGAGCAATGGTAGGGTGTCAGCGTCGAGAAGTTCCATTCCTTCATCCAACAGGGCGTACAGTCCATTTTTGCTAGCAATATCGTGGAGGCTGACGGGAGAGCAGACACCTTCGACGATCGAGATTTTAGCATTGGGGCTGGTTTGACGCAGCGATCGCAATACTTCACCTAGCACTCCCATACTGACGGTGACAGGTGCCCCGACGGGATAGCCCAGGTTTGGTTTGACGAGGATGTGTCGGGCGTTGTGGGCGGATGTTGGGGGTTGATAAATAAATGATTTGGTTGTGGCAGTATACATGCTGGGGGTTTTCGCTCGTGTTGATGTATTAATGAAAGCTCTAAGATTGTCTAGATTACAACACTAATACCAAAGTACCGATGATAATCAGCAAGCCACCAAAGATAACTTTGAGTGTAAGTGGTTCGTGGAGAAAGATCGCTGAAAATAATATGACCATCACTACACTAGATTTATCGATTGGGGCTACTTGAGCGGCTTTACCCATTTGTAATGCTTTGAAGTAAAAAAGCCAAGAGAAACCAGTAGCTACACCAGAAATAACTAAGAATATCAGTGTGCGAGAGGGTACTGTGGTTAACTGGCTGATGTTGCCTTGTGCTAACACTATTCCCCAAGCAATCAAAACAACTACAACTGTTCGCACGGCAGTGGCTAAATTAGCATCAATATTTTCGACCCCAATCTTGGCAAAGATCGTAGTTAAAGCGGCAAAAAAAGCTGAGAGTAGAGCATAGATCCACCATAGATTAGAGCTATTTTCCATGTATTTAGTTGCTAAAATAGCGTTGTGAAGTCTTTGGTGAGTCAATGACAATTAACTTGTTCGGTCAATATGAGATAATATGGCAGTCTTGCGTTGGCACAGCGGATGAATATCGCCAACAATCGATCGAGCATAGCTTACGCTACGCGATCGAATCCGATCTTCACAAAAAATATCCAGCGTTAAAAAGTAACTAAATTTACTAGCAACTACCCACTATTAGTTTAACCATATGTCATTATCTGGACTGAAGCGGTTACTGGTTGGCAAGTCATTACCGACTAGTGCCCATGCAGGGGAAAGACTCAGTAATGCCACCGCCTTAGCGGTACTATCCTCCGATGCGCTATCCTCCGTGGCTTATGCTACTGAAGAAATTTTGTTGATTTTAGTGGCTGCGGGTAGTGCCGCACTGAGTTATTCCATCCCCATCGCCGCCACGATTGTGCTGCTATTGACGATTCTAGTTTTGTCATACAGCCAGACAATCAAAGCTTATCCGAGTAGTGGGGGTGCCTATATTGTCGCAACTGAAAATTTGGGATTACTCCCTGGTTTAGTTGCTGGCGGTTCCCTAATGATTGACTATATCCTCACCGTGACAGTGAGTGTATCGGCGGGTACTGCTGCACTTACCTCTGCCTTACCTAGCTTAAAGGAACACAGCGTGGTGCTATGTTTATTATTTATCTTCCTGATTATGCTGGCAAATCTGCGGGGAGTAAAGGAATCAGGTAATTTGTTTATGATTCCCACCTACGCATTTATCGTTAGTATTTTTATTCTCGTTGCGGTAGGGATGTATCAGCAAGTAAGTGGTAGTGCACCACCGATAACTGCCCCAAGTCTCCCTGTGAAAGAATCTCTGACTCTATTCTTTCTGCTGAGAGCCTTTTCGGCTGGCTGTTCGGCATTGACAGGAGTAGAAGCGATTTCTAATGGAGTGTCAGCTTTTAAACCAGTCGAGTGGAAAAATGCGCGGATCACCCTGATTTATATGGGGGTGATTTTAGGGACGATGTTTATGGGGATTACTTATTTATCCCATCTTTATCAGATTATTCCGGCGGAAGGTGAAACGGCTGTCTCACAATTAGGGCGAAAAATTTTAGGCGATGGTAGTATTCTCTACTATTTTCTTCAGACTGCTACGCTATTGATTCTATTAATAGCTGCCAATACTAGTTACGCTGATTTTCCGCGCTTGTGTTCTTATATATCGCGAGACGGCTTTCTGCCCAGACAGTTATCGATTTTGGGAGATAGATTGGTATATTCCAATGGGATTATCTTTCTCAGTGGGGCTGCGGCGATCCTCGTAATTATTTTTAGAGCGGAGGTGAATGCCATCATTCCCCTCTATGCCGTTGGTGTATTTACTTCATTTACCCTATCTCAAACTGGGATGGTAGTTCATTGGTTTAAGCTAAAAACTCCTGGCTGGCAAACTGGCGCAGTATTGAATGGAGCTGGCGCACTCGCTACACTAATTGTATTGACAGTGATTATTGGCACTAAATTTGTTGCGGGAGCATGGTTAATTGTGGTGGCGATTCCTGTCGTTGTGACGGTCTTTTTCAGTATTCATCGTCATTATCAGTACGTTGCCGAACGCCTGAGTATTCACGATCTGGCTCCACGGGGTTATACTCCACGTCCGCGTACCGAACAAGTCACTCATCCAGCGATCGTGATTGTCGGGCATCTCAATCGCGGTACAGTGGAAGCATTAGACTATGCACGCAGTATCGCTGATGAAATTATTGCGGTGCATGTAGATATCGGGAGTACCGATCGCGAAAAGCTTCGCAAACGCTGGGAAGAGTTAGAATCAGATATTCAGTTAGAAATTATTGACTCACCATTTCGTTCTTTGATCGAACCAATTGTTAATTTTATTTCTAACTACGAACAACAACATCCAGACGTGCTATCGACGATTATCATTCCGGCTTTTGTGACGCGAAATTGGTGGGAAGGCATATTACACAACCAAACTACTTTGTTTCTCAAGGCGGCTTTGCGAGGTAAACGCAGTCGCGTAGTTACAACGGTTAGATATTATTTGTAATTAGGACAGAGGTATCAATTATGCCTTAATCCACAGTAGCCATATAGTCGATCTACACCCATATTTTTAGATAAAATATATGTCCAACATAGATTTTCCTAGTACTTATAAACCACCAGAAACGTCACGGTTGGACTATTTTTACGATCGACCAGGAACGACACCAGGACAATTACATCTGAGTCCCGATGCACAACCAGCAGAGTTAGTTTTGATCGATTACGATCGCGATCGAGCTACACGAGTTTCGATCGCCGATCCAAAGATTATTAAACAGCACTTAAATACTCATACTGTATCTTGGGTAGATGTTTTAGGATTGGGAAATATGGAGACATGGGATGCTTTGAGTCCCATTTTCGATCTACATCGGATGTTAGTAGAAGATGTGGTAAATGTGCCACAACGTCCGAAGATCGAACATTACGAAGATCAGTTACTAATTATTGCGATTATGGTAGTCCTAAATCCAGATCGAACTGGATTTACTAAAGAGCAAGTTAGTTTAGTTTTAGGTAAAAACTACTTACTCACAATTCAAGAAGAACCCGAAGAAGACTGCTTTCATGGTGTGCGCCAACGAATTGATTTCGATCGCGGAATTATTCGGACGCAAGGTGCTGATTATTTAGCTTACTGTCTCCTCGATGCGATCGTCGATGGCTTTTTTCCAGTTTTAGAACATTACGGGGAATTAATTGAAGATTTGGAAGATGAAGTCATCATGCGCCCCAATCGTGCGACATTAGAAAAAATTTACAAAATTCGGCGTGATTTATTGACGATCAGACGGGCAATTTGGCCCCAACGAGATGCAATTAATGCTTTAATTCGTGATGGTAGCGATTTGATTAGTAAGGATGTGCAGGTCTATCTTCGCGACTGCTACGACCACACAGTGCAGGTGATGGATATGGTCGAAACCTATCGGGAACTAGCGTCAGGATTGATGGATGTCTATCTCTCGGCTGTCAGCAACAAAATGAATGAGATTATGAAATTGCTGACGATCGTGTCGGCGATCTTTATTCCATTGACATTTATTGCTGGGGTCTATGGTATGAATTTCGATCCCACTAAATCTCCACTAAATATGCCCGAGCTAGTTTGGTATTGGGGCTATCCAGCCTGCCTAGCTCTAATGTTCGCGGTCGCTGGTAGTCTAGTTTTCTTTTTCTGGAAGCGCGGTTGGTTTCGATCTGTAATGTAAGAGCTTATGTCCCATCCATGAATAATCCTCCACATGTATTAGATTTATTAGATCTAGCTTGGGCATTTGGTTTAATTGGCATCTCGATCGGACTGTTACAATGGCAACGAGTGGGATTAGCCGGACAAATGGCTTTATCAGCCGCTCGATCGATCCTGCAATTATTAGTGATGGGTTTTGGATTGCAGATCGTCTGGCAATTAAATACTCCCCTGGTAACTATAGGGGGCATTTGTGCCATCGCGATCGCGACGACAATTGCTGCTAGTAAACGGATTAGCGATCGGATCGAAGGTTTACTACCAATTGTGGGAGGAGCTATCTTTACGGGGCTAATTGTTGCCGTTGGGTATACAATTTTGGTAGTGATTAAACCCACTAGTTGGGATCGACCCCAATATTTATTTGCCGTAGCGGGGATCTGTCTGGGCTACCTGCTCAATAATACGGCGGTTGCTGGAGGACGCTTAATTAGTGAAATCGATCGACATCAAGCAGAAATTGAAACTCATCTGAGCCTGGGCGCAACTCCCGCTCAAGCGATCGCGCCTTATCGTCAAATAGCTATCAAATCTGCTTTATTACCTACGATCGATACTTTGATGGTAGCGGGTTTAGTCACGATTCCTGGATTTTTGTCGGGGGAATTACTCGCTGATGTTCAACCTGTAAATGCGGCTGGATATCAGATTGTGATTTTGTTCGCCGTGATGGCAAGTAATACTATTGCCGCGCTCCTGGTAACTAGTGGCATTGCTAACCGTTATTTTAATAAATACGCTCAACTGCAATCGATCGAGCGGGATTGAGTTAGATCGTTTTGACCTCCGAGCGGCTACACTGAAACGTTACAATAAATATACAAGTGAATTCACTAGATATTGAGTCAGTTATTAAGACATAATCTAGCTCCGATCTGCACAATTTTAAGCTTAATTTTATTAGAGCCATTAACTATGAGACTACCTGTTATTTTTGGAACTATGACTACGCTCGCGCTCCTATTTACTAGCTCGATCGCCAGTAACAATAATGCGAATGCCGAGCCGAGCCAAACAGCTAGGATGAGAAATAGCGATCGGCTTGCCCAAAATTCTCAGCAACAAGCCGATAATCTCTTAACAGCGGGAAATCAGAAATTCCGAACTAAAGATTATCCTGGAGCGATTGCTGATTTCTCTAGAGCGATTCAAATTGCGCCTAACTTTGAAAAAGCTTTTTATAATCGAGGAGTTAGTTACGATCTATGGAATAACAAGCAAAGTGCGATCGACAATTATAGCCAAGTTATCCAGTTAAACCCGCAAAATTTAGCTAGTTATTTTAACCGATCGGTTGCTAGAGAGAAAATCGGCGATCGGCAAGGAGCTTTGAGAGATCTCGATCGCGTAATTGCACTTAATTCGAGCTATATAGAAGCTTATCTCAATCGGGGAAATCTACTCCAAGCTTTAGGAGATTTGCCAGGAGCAATTACTAATTTTTCCCAAGCCATCAAAATTAATCCCAATCGCGCTGAAGCTTATCTCAATCGTGGTTTTGCTAAAGCTAACTTAGATGATAATCGAGGCGCACTTGCCGATTACGATCTAGCAATAAAAGTCAATCCTAATTACTATCTTGCATACAATAATCGGGCATGGACGAGAGCGGTATTGGGCGATACTAAAGGAGCGGTTGCTGATTACGATCGGGCAATCGCGATCGCTCCTAGCTATTACCTCAGTTACTATAATCGTGCCAATATTCGGCGGAAATCTGGCGATTACATAGGCGCAGTTGCTGATTACGATAAAACCATTCAACTCAAGCCTGACTATGCTGCTGCTTACAATAATCGGGGGTTAGCCAAGAAAAGACTAAACAATTTTCAGACAGCGATTAGTGACTTTAGTAAAACGATCGAGATTACCACCGATTCTGCGATGGCTTATTACAATCGTGCTGCGGCTCGTCAGGCTCTCAAAGATCGATCGGGTGCGGTGATCGATTTCCAGACTGCGGCTAAGTTGTATCAGCAACAGGGTAATAAACAAGAGTCAAACAATGCACTGAATTTAGTTTGGCAACTTCAAAATCAGAAATAATTAATAAATTTTCAGAACACTGTAGACTTGTATTGACATCTTTTGAAGTCTTAACTTATCGTGCTCGATCGTCAAACATCACCCAACCCTAAATTGCCATGGGCTTCTTTGGCATTATTGTTTCTGACTTACGTTACTTTTGGCTGGTTATTGTATGATTGGACTAGCAATCGACAAGTCTGGTTGGTATCTGCTCTTGGGGTAGTAATTCTCGGCGGATTTGTGAGCTATCCCAGTCGAAGTATATCATTAAGTTTTGGTGGTTTTTTTAAGACAGATACGAGAGCATTTATTCTCATCGTCTTGGCTAGTGTTGGATCGGTAATTTTATTAACTCAACTCCAGTTATTTGTAGATGTTGTTGTGTTATGTACCGCTGGATTATTAGTTAGTCTAGACTTGAAAGTGAAGGGTTGGAGTAAGTCGATGTCTTTCCTCTTGATTATTAGCTGGCAATTACTGGGGATGAGTACTGGTTTATATTTAAATCATTTGCACGCGCATCCGCCGATTGACTTACCTGCATATTTTTACTTAGACTATTGGGTTAACTTTATCGGTCGATTAAAGCTATAGAATATCTTAGCTCCTATCCCCTGATTCGATCGGCTGGACTTGATGGAAGCGATCGTAATCAAAGTAACGATCTCCATTTTTTGAAGTGTAAATAATATCATCAAACCGATGCTCGAATAGGATATTTGCGGTATCATAAACATATCGAGCCGTAATTTTGTAAGCCACAGTCTCATCTACACCACTTACCAAGACGCTAATATTAGCATGGCGTTGTTTTAGATCTTTAGCTGTCAAACCATAGAATGGACTATCTAAATCGATCGGGTGCATAATCGTCCAAGTGAGAACTAGACTAGGAGTTCGCTGACGCAGTAACTTGAGTTCGTGAAACCGCCGCATAAATACCCCCTCATCAGTTACTTCATCTATAATCAAATACATTTGAGCAGTAGCTTCCAGGATGAAATTATGCCGTTCATTAGCAACTCGAAACATCAGTGTGGGTTGACTATTTTGATTGGCAACTAGGATGAATTGACTAAATAATACTTTGGCAATCGGGCGAGAAAATCTCGCAAAAGCTAGTCCAGTTAACACCGCAATTAATAATAGACCAGCGATCGATTCGATTGTGACGATCGAATTAGCGTAAAATGTCTTAGGATGGATAGCCCCATACCCGATCGAAGCCAAAGTTTGAACGCTAAAAAAGAAGGCATCACTAAAAGAACCAGGTTTTGCCCCCTCCAAGCTATCACCCCCAGCTAGATATGCCAATGCAAATAACGCATTTAGCAATAAATACGCGATCGACACAATCCCCGCAAATCCAATCCAGGGAACAGTTAGGAGTAAATGGTAAGGGTCGCGCCAATGGTGATACCATTTGCCCATACCCTGGATCGTATATCTACCGTCCTGATTTTCAATCTTGACAGTACGATGATAATGACGGAATTTATTTTTCATAACGATCGATTTAGATGAATGTATTGAATGCAGTTGAGATAGATAATTTACCAATACTCGATGAGGAATCAATCAACGAGCAGCAATCGATTGAATTAATTGTCGATAGCGATGCCGAACCTCGGCTCGATTCCTGGCTGAGTCTGCAATTGCCAGATTTTTCTCGATCGCGATGGCAAAAACTGATCTCCCTGGGGCACATTCAAATCGAGAATCGGGTTTGTAGTGATAAAAAGTATAAATTGAAAGCTGGCGATCGAGTGTGTGTCCACATCCCAGATCCAGAGCCACTCGATCTCATTCCTGAAGCTATCCCCCTTGATATCCTCTATGAAGACGAGCATCTACTGATTGTGAATAAACCCGCAGGGATGGTAGTTCATCCCTCTGCTGGACATAGTGCGGGGACTTTAGTTCATGCCTTACTCGCCCATTGTCCCCTCTCTAGTATCGGTGGGGTTCAGCGTCCAGGCATCGTTCACCGTTTAGATAAAGATACCACTGGTGCGATCGTCATCGCTAAGACCGATTTTGCCCACCAACACCTCCAACAACAGCTTCAGGCTAAAACTGCTAGACGAGAGTATTTAGGGATAGTCTACGGCACACCTAAGGTAGAGAGCGGGACGATCGATCTACCTGTCGGACGACATCCAGTCGATCGGCTCAGAAATACGATTTTACCAATCGAACAAGGTGGGAAATCTGCGGTTACTCACTGGCAGATCGAAGAAAGATTGCGAAGTTTTAGTCTGATTAAATTTCGGCTGGAAACTGGGAGAACTCATCAAATCCGCATTCATGCTGCCAAAATGGGACATCCGATTGTCGGCGATCCCGTTTACGGTTCGGGTAGATCGATCGGAGTGAATCTCCCTGGGCAAGCTCTCCATGCTTGGCATCTACAGCTAATTCATCCACAGACAGGGGATCTGGTTAGTGTCACGGCACCCATTCCCAGTTATTTTCTAACTTTGCTTCAAGTCTTACGCAATCGTTAGAGCGATTCAGATCCCATCCCACTATAAATGGATGATTAGTAACCTAAAATATCTACTATTAGTCAGTGACACCAAGTACTTTGATTAATAGTAGCGTCGTTGGAAATTTACAAACATTGCTCCTCACTCGTCTTTTCGAGCGGGAATATAAGTCGTTTATTACTCGAAGAATTAGTATTGACAATGTATAACGGTAGACAGACAGAAGGATGAACTTCTGCTTCTGCTTGCTGCTGATTATTTGGATCGACTATTGCTTTGAGAATATTGAATAAATGATGTTTTACAGGCTGAGAAACTATTCGCCCTACTCCATTGTGGAGATCGCGATTGGTAAATCCTCTCTCTGGGAGTATCTCTAGAGATGATGGTAGTAAAGGGAATTGCTGATGTGAGGTATAGTGTTCGGATATGGGCAACTGAACGGCAATCCAACTGTCAGGATATTCCACCGTACTGTTTACAACAAAGTTATCTGCCATTTCTCCGCTCTCCTCTGGATCTTTTTCATCCCCACCCGCAATACCTGATAAAAATCCAAGTTGACGATCGCCATCTTCGGGTGAATTGTGAGCGCGATCGGCATTTTCTAAGTTGTGAGCAGAAACTGGCACCTCAAACTGCGGACGATCGAGTTGAGCGACGGGAAGTGAATGATTATGACGCTGAAATGGTGCTGACTCCTCTGGGTTCAGATTTTTACCACTTAATGCAGGTAGAGTCACTGAATACTTGGTATCCAAGCGATCGGCTGGGATGGACGCTACGTCAATTACAGGTAACGATGATGTTAGTGGTGTTGGAGTTGCAAGTACATCGGTTTGCTCTGGCAAATTTAGCAAAATTCCTCGCTCGTACTCAGGCGTGAAATTATAACGCGGTTTACCCAACCGCTGCCAATCTTTGAGGATGTTATCGATGGATTTTATTTTATACCGTCCTCGGTAGAGAGACTCGACGATCGCCTTGACAATCCAAGTCGGATCGTATGTTTGTAACCAAGTATCGATCGAGGTATCGACTTGATGACCATCAAGTTCTAACCCATAAAGCTCGATGACTCTGACGAGCGCGTTTTTGTGCAATTGGCTCATTAAAAAATGGGATCTTCGATATCCCTCCGCTTGTAATTAACTATGAAGTTAGCTTAACTGATAAATGAGATCGTCGCCGAACAACTAATAGATAAGTATTAATATCTAAACTAACCTAAAGTTGGATGACTGGTGAGACCTTTAGCTACTAATTTGTGGGTGATGAGAGCGGGAAATTAATTGTCTAGGTATTTTCTAATTTAAACTTTTGTAACATAGCCTGTAACTTAGATAGCTTACGCCAAACTATTTATTATTTTGATTAATTAATGTAATTGTTTCTGTGTTGTATTCTACACTAAATTAAATATTTTGACATCATCGATCGCTTTAATTAATTTCGAGTGTCTAATAATAGTTCTAATGAACTGATTTAAATGATTTTAGCTACTTATACTGTCGAGGAGATTTATTCAATAAAAATCCCTATCCTCGGCACTCTAAAGGAACGATGCCAACAAGGATAGGGATTAAGTTAATATTTGAATTGTGCTACTATAGCCGATCCACTCGATCCAATGAATGCTAGAGATCGGCACAGCCGCCGCTCTCTAATACCGAAACTAGCGAACATTTGCAGTTTCAACAACTTTATCGATCAATCCATAAGCCATAGCTTCTGCTGCTGACATAAAGTTATCTCGATCGGTATCTTTTTCGATCTGTTCCAAGGTTTGCCCCGATCGATCTGCCATTAATTGATTGAGCAGAGTCCGTGTTTCCAGAATATGCTTGGCTTCGATTTGAATATCCGATGCCTGCATCCGTCCCGTACCACCTAAAGGTTGGTGAATCATGATCCGCGCGTGGGGTAGTGCGAGACGCTTGCCAGGACTGCCAGCAGCCAGCAGGAATGCACCCATCGAAGCAGCTAAACCTACACAAATAGTGACTACTTCTGACTTGATATGTTGAATCGTGTCATAAATTGCCATCCCTGCGGTGATTTCACCACCAGGAGAGTTGATATAGAGATAGATTGGTTTGCTGGAGTCTTCTGAGTCTAGATACAGCATATAAGCGACGATCGCATTTGCCATTCCAGCATCAACTTCTTCAAACAGAAAGATAATCCGTTCGCGAAATAATCGATCGTAGATATTAATCCACTGCTCGTTAGAACTACCAGGCAAACGATAAGGAACACTAGGAACGCCGATTGACATAGTAATGAGGGGGTGAGGGTAGGAGGGGAGTAGGCATCAGATCTGACTTCGGCTGAGGTGGTGTTACCCCCCCAACCCCCTTTATCAAGGGAGGGCTTCTTGCTCCCTCCCCTTGATAAGGGGAGGGCTGGGGTGGGGTGAACATCTACAGCCGATCTATAAGACTGGAAGTTCTTTGGTGCTTTCGAGGACTCGATCGATCAGTCCATATGCTTGTGCTTCGTGAGCAGTCATATAAAACATCCGTTCGCTATCTGCCAGGATTTTTTCGGAAGTTTGCCCAGTAGTTTCAGCAAATACATCAACGATCGTTGATTTCTTGGCTAAAATTTCGGCAGCATTGACGATGATGTCTGAGGCTTGCCCGCGAGTACCAGCCCGATTGGGCATCAACGCGATCGTGGCATTGGGCAGACTCGCTCGTTTGCCTGGAGCACCAGCAGATAGTAATAGTGTCGCAATTCCCATTGCTTGCCCCAAACAAATCGTGTATACCTCTGACTTGATGTGCTTGATGGTATCGTAGATCGCCAATCCAGCCATCACCGACATCATCCCGACTTCTACACCTGCCATCCCTGCGGCAACAGGATCGCCGAGGGAGTTGATATAGAGATATATAGGTTTAGTGTTATCGACTGACTCTAGGTACAGCAACGATGACACCATACTATTTGCCAGTCCATCAGTAATCGGCTGATTGAGAAAGATAATTCGTTCCTGGCTCATCCGCGTGTAGATATTAATCCACTGCCAAGCAGAACTTCCAGGTAAGTTATAAGGTACTTTTAAAATCCGATCGATAGACATGATCTAGAGGGTAGGGGGTAGAGGGTAGAGGGTAGCGATTCGCGCTCGCCTTTGTTCCCCGACGGTTGTGCGTGCGATAGAGGGTAGAGGGTAGAGGGTAGAGGGTAGAGGGTAGAGGGTAGGATTTTCAGGACGCTTGCGTCTTATGCCCTACTACCTATTCCCTGCCCCCTACCCTCTAACTTTAAACTAAGGCAGGCATTGGAGTAGGTAGATCTTTGACGCTGTTGAGGACGATATCGATGATGCCGTATTCCTTGGCTTCTGGGGGAGTCATGTACAACATTCGATCGGTATCTTTGGCAATTTTTTCAGCCGATTGTCCGGTGCTGTGTGAAAAGATATCGAGGATGGCAGTCTTATTATCTAACACTTCCTTGGCTCTAATCTGGATGTCGCTGGCTTGTCCCTGTGCGCCACTGCGAGGCTGGTTGAGGACGATGGTGGCATGAGGTAGGCTCGCACGACAACCTTTTGTCCCTGCGGCTAAAATCATGGCGGCGGTGCCCATTGCCTGTCCGATACAGATGGTATGGACGGGAGGCTTAATGTAGCCGAGGGTATCACAAATCGCGAAGGCTTCGGTTTCAAACCCGATCGAGTCGCCAGTATACCAAGATGTCCCAGTGGAGTTGATATAGAAGTAAATCGGTTTGTCAGGATTGTCAAATTGGAGATATAACAATTGGGCGATCAACAATTTGGTAGGATCGTAGCCCATTTGCCGCTTGTAATCATCGGACGATACTAGAGGCCCACCCATGTAGACGATCCGCTCTTTCAATAGCAATGAGGGTAAATCTGGTGGCGGTGTCCGGTAGTAGCTATCGCCGCCGTAATATTGGGACTGAACCATGTCGTTATTCCACCAAAGCGCATTAATTATGTATCTATGTTAACTTGTCGGCGGCTGATGGCGGTTGGGTTGATAACCGATTATCTATGACTATTCAGGTTGAGATTTTTTCTTAATCCAGCCAAATAACTGCTCTACCGTCAGCTCGATTGCTGCTGCAAACTCTGGTACGGGTAGTACACTGCTAAGTTCGTCGATCGTCCGAAAGTTGCGATCGCCCATACAGATGAAGACAGCCCGATCGGTAGGATCGATGAGCCAGCCCATTTGGGTACCATAAGCTAGGCAATGGTTACAATTTTAGGAATATGCAGTACGGCGGCATATGTTGATTGTCCAAATTTGCCCGAACATCACATAGAAAATTCCCAGGATGATGAAGATCCAGCTTTTTACTACGATAGTATTGGAAAATATTATTGGTTTGATTTCGATATTGTCGGGTTTGAAGGAGAATCCTTGCAGTTACGGTCAGTGTTTAATGATGGCGATCCGGACTGCAATGATGGTTTGTGGGGAGCTGTCTGGGAACGCAGTACAGCAAGACTCATTGCTAACATTTTAGAAACTGGTGGCGAAAGCTCGGTAATAAAAGCTGTTTACCAGCCATTTATCGAGATTTGCGAGTCTAATAAAATTTGGGTTCCCACAACTTTTGAATATGGTGATGACGACACCCCTCTATCATGGCTATCAATTAGATATGCAAGCAATCTGACTTTAGAAAAACTTGTGGGCTTGGCAATTCAACTGTGTTATGAATACAGATACGCAGGGGCTTAATGCGTCACTCTCCAGTCATTACCCACAACTAGATTGAGTTTTCACCACTGTCATCTGGGGGAACTGCAACGACTTCGCTAGAGAGACGTTTGACGCAAGCGATGAGCGATCGCAAGTTGGGCATACTGCTACCAGTATCGAGGCATAACTTAATTTGTTGCAAGAGACGCTATGTGTAAACTATTCTTCCAGCTAAAATAGAAGGATAAAGTCGATCGGGATGTCAAATTAATGACAGTAAGACAACATTTCGACTCCGCTCAACGCAAGCCTCGCTACAGCAAAGAAGAATTTGCTGTAGCGAGGCGATGAAATCTACGAGTCTCAAGTGCGATCTCAAGTCGAAGCCAATAACTATGGCAAAATTGTGGCGATTGATATTGAAACAGGAGCTTTTGAAGTCGGTAATGATAGCCTCAGTGCTGCTAAACAATTGCTAAAACGCTATCCTGATGCCCAAATCTTTGGGATTTGGATCGGACATCGCGCTGTACATCGTTTCGGTTTTCGCGCCCCCACGACATCCATATGATGATTGGCAATGTGAATACCAACCGAGAAGCAATCGTGCAGTTAGTAGTGCTTGGCAAAAATCTGCAAAAACAGGGCATCAAAGCCGTTATCGATACTGGATATACAGGCTGTCTAACCTTGCCATCTGCGATCGTCACAACTTTAGGTTTAACCTGGTTTATGCAGCAAGAGGGGATTTTGGGTGATGGTAGCCTACTCCCTTCCCACCAAAGAAATAGACAGTCGAGATCCACCATTCACCATTCACCATCCACTATCCACCCTTACCCTAGATGTCTAATTTTTGGCTGGGAAGGGAGTATGTATGTTCAATGTTTATGAGGCTTCATTGATTTGGGATGGACATGTTAGAACAGTTGAAGTCAATGAATCAGAAGCAGATCCTTTAGTGGGGATGAGTTTACTAGAAGGATTTGAATTGAAAATCCAGAGAATTGCAGGTGGGCTGGTGACGATTACAGCGTTATCTGAAATAGTTTAAATATTTTGCAGCAGCATGTTACTCGCCTGTCATCACCCGTAGGCGGATCGCATTTTCACCGCTATCATCGAGGGGAACTTCGACGATTTCGCTAGAGAGACGTTCGACGCAAGCAATGAGCGATCGAAATATCTATTCAGATGCCCTCGATCGACAATCGGAGCCAGAAGAGTTTGCTAAAATAGGCATGTACTCACCTCTAAATCTTTTCAGCGATGAGCATCACGCTAAATTCCGAGCAAGAAACTATTGTTGCCAATTTAATCGCGACGGGTAGCTTCCAAACTGCTGATGAAGTGCTTCAAGTAGCTTTAACAAGATTGGAGACAGAGCGAGAATCTCATGACTCTTGGAGCGTGCAGACTCGCGAACGGGTAAGAGCAGGAATTGAATCACTCGATCGAGGTGAAGGTGTTGATGGTGAAACTGCGGTAAATGACATCCTCACAAAATTGCGACGCGATCGAGGGGTTGACGAGTGAGTAGGTACAGTATCTCACAACCTGCCATTCGCGATTTAGAGTCAATTTCCGCATATTTTGCGGGTGTGAATGTTGAGGCAGGTGAGAAGTTTTTACAGGGATTTAATAAACGTTGCCAGCAACTTGTGAGCTTTCCCAGTATCGGTCGTAGCTACGACGATCTAGAAACTGGGTTGAGAGGTTTGCCTTTGGATGGGTACATTATCTTGTATCGAACTATGAATGATGCAATTGAGATCGTTCGTATTATCAATGGTCGCCAGGATTTAGGGTCATTATTCGATCGACCAAGCTAAGATTTTCAAATATCTTCACGCTTAATTGACCGGAAGATATTGAAAATTAGTTACTCGCCAGTCATCACCCGTAGGCGGATCGCATTTTCACCACTATCATCGAGGGGAACTTCGACAATTTCGCTAGAGAGACGTTCGACGCAAGCGATGAGCGATCGCAAGTTGGGCGTACTTGCACCTGTATCGACGTACAATCTATCTACCAAGCTGCCCAAGCGTTTCCAAGTTAAATAGAATTTGGTCATCGTTTGCTCTAGTTGAGCTGCTTGTTTGAGCACATCGGCGGCGACGGGGAGACATCCGACGCGCATCGCTTCTTCGAGGGCGGTGGCGAGATCGACTTTAGAATCATTCAAAACTTGCACCTGTGCGCCAGCATCGAGATATTTGGATAAACTGCGGGCATTGCTGGTGACGAGCTTGATATTATCGACATCGGGATTGGCGGCTATTTCTTCGCGGATGGCGAGTTGATGCGCTTCGGGGAGTTTCTCCATTTCTTTGACTAATGGGGCGATAAAGCGCGGTGGTGTGGCTCCAGCGGCGGCTTGTTCTTTGACTTCATCGGGGATGAGATCTGAACTCATTGCCATCCATTCGTCGGATAGTTGGCGGACTTCGCGGCGGGTGATCCGATCGCCTCTTTCGGCGGCATCGGTAACTAATGTTTGAACTTCTGGAGACGATTTGGCGGTTTCGACAAAGGCGCGTTTACTAAAGTTATTGAGCGCGGAGGGGGAAAGCTCGCCATTTTCCAGCAAGGTATCGGCACTATTGGCGAGTTCGATCCAGGCGTAAGCCTGACTCTTGCTCAGTTCCCGATCTTTGAGCCAGTTCAAAAAACCTTGTCCGCGTCCGTCGCCGCCTTTTTTCTCTTTGTCGCGAACTGCACGTAAAATTCTACCGCGCCAGATCTCTGTCTGGAGATCGAAACGATCGCATACCACCCACGCATCATCAACTCGCTGCCGAAAATCGAAGTCGCCTACCGCTTCATCCTCAGGATCGGGTAAGTCGAAGCTCAGATCGGGGTTGATTTCCAGAGCCGCTATAAGTTCGAGATCTGGATTAGAATCGGGTGAAGCAGTCATCGATCGTCCTCAATATAAGTTGAAAATAACTACAAAACAATTATTGCTGTCGATCGCAGTCATCGGAAAGTTATCATAACATTAATGCTCAGAGCAGCACTGCTTTAGGGACTAATAAGTGTTGTAGATTCGATTGAATTTCGCCAATTCCCCAACACCGCTCTGCTCCCATCACTTTGACATAACCGATCGATCCTGATGGGGGTGTGAGGATAAGTTCATCAATGGGTAGGCGTTTTCCTTGGCTCCACGCTGAGATCGACTCCGCAGTCTTCAATGTGGCTGTAGGTAAATGGGCTAATCCTCGCTCTGGGAGCATTGGCGTGAAGGTTCCTGCTTGCTGCTGTTGCTCTAACTCTTCTAGAGTGATGCTATCTGCCAATTGGAAGCCACAACTAGCATTTCGTTCTAAAAATGCCAAAACCCCTTTAGTGCCTAGTCGATCGCCCAAATCGCGGGCGATCGAGCGAATATATGTGCCACCACCACAAGCAATCTGCACCTCAACTTCGGGGTAATCTCCAGGTGTCCAATTGAGAATATCGATCTTATCGATCCTCACTTGACGGGTGGGTACTTCCACCACTTCTCCAGCTCGTGCGAGTTTATACAATCTTTGTCCATTTACTTGGATAGCACTATACATCGGTGGAGTTTGGGTGATTTCACCGATAAATTCAGGAATTACTGCTTGAATTTGGGCGATTGTCAGATCTGTTACTGGCTCGGAGTAGATAATATCGCCTTCGAGATCGTCTGTTGTCGTTTGTACACCAAACCGAATTACAGCGCGATATGCTTTCCCCTCCGGTAAATATTGTAATAGCCGAGTTGCCTTGCCGATCGCGATCGGGAGTACTCCCACCGCCGCCGGATCTAATGTCCCACCATGTCCAACTTTTTTCGTCTGCAAAATCCAGCGAATTTTCGCAACACAGTCATGTGAAGTCCAGTCTGGTAATTTCTTTAAGTTGATAAATCCGTCCACAGGTACTCAGTCACTCTCAGCGATTACGTTACTATTAACCATAACCCGATCGCTAGATATTTAACTATTCACTATGGCTATCCGCAAGCATGAATCTAAGTATCAGTCAGATAGTTTTGCCGCTTTAATCGATCGAGAGGAGATTGCAGCAGGGATATTTTTATTACCAGCATTGGTATTATTGGGTATTTTCTTGGTTTTCCCGATCGTCTATTTGGGATATCTAAGTTTTACAGGCGGGAGTTTTACGCGTGCGGGTGTGCATTGGGTGGGAGTGAGTAATTACCTCCGCTTATTACTTAGTCCAGACTTTTGGCAGGTTATCGGTAATACTATTTATTTTACGGTCGGGACAGTCATTCCTAGTATCGTTATCCCGCTGGGTTTAGCTGTGTTGCTCAATCGAAATTTACTATTTACAGGGATATTTCGCACTATCTATTTTATTCCATCGATTGTCTCATTAGTTGCAGCAGGATTGGGGTTTCGATGGTTGTTTCAAACCGATGGTGCGATCGATAGTTTGCTGAGTAATTTTGGGATTGCCAAGATCTCCTGGCTGAGTGATTCTGTCTGGGCAATGCCTGTAATCATTGTTTTGAGTGTTTGGAAACAAATCGGCTTTAATCTCGTTGTATTTTTAGCTGGATTGCAAGCTATCCCGATTAATCGCTATGAAGCTGCCGAACTCGATGGGGCAAATGATTGGCAACAGTTTCGGTACATTACTTTACCTGGAATTCAGTCTCCATTGATTTTTGCAGCGATTACCACCACGATTTTCACACTCAAAAGTTTCGAGCAAGTATATATTATTACTGGTGGTGGCCCACTTAATTCTACAAATTTACTCGTTTACTATATTTACGATCGAGCCTTTGCTAGGTTCGATTTTGGATATGCTGCCGCCGCTGCGATGGTATTACTTGCTTTTACGTCTGTGTTAGTTTATTTACAGTTACAAAATTGGACTCAGGAATAAATAGTCATCCAACCATTCTGGGTGTAAATTTACGACGATTGCGAACGGCAAAGAATAACACGATAAATGTAAAAATACCTGCTACATATAATGGATAGCCGTAAGTTGCTGGATTTTTTTGGTCGATCATCAGCCCAGCAATAATTGGGCCGATCCCATTAGCCGCACTCAAATATGAAGCATTTAATCCAGACATTTTACCTTGTTCTTCTGGACGGGTATTTAGTGAGATTAGCGTACTAATCATTGGCTGAACTAATGAATTAAATAATGAAAAAATCATCCCGATGACTAGAAAGAAATGAATGTCGGGAATTACTGGCATTAATAGAAATGATAGGCTCCGAAAAAACAGTCCCAAGAACAGAATCTTGACTAAACTCAAATATTTAGTCATCAGCTTTATACCTACAATCTGTACCAAAACTCCAACGATACCGATCGCGAAAAATAATACTGTTAAAGATTTGGTATCTTGATGCAGTACCTCCAGATAATATGGTTGAAATGCAAATGTAAATAAGGTAAAAGTTGTCCCAACACAGAAATTGATAATAAATAGAATTCCTACTTTGGGAAAAGTAAGTCCTTTAACTAAATCTCGCAGACCCAGATCGAAGATATTTGTATCAGTAGTTACTTTTTGAGGGAGTGTTTCTGGTAATAAAAATATCGTTAAAATTAATGCGATCGCGGCAACTGCTGATGCCACTAAAAATGCTGTGCCTAGCGATCTTTGTTGAGCAATTAAACTTAAAATTGGCCCCAGTACAAAGCCCAATCCCAGTGATGCTCCAAAGATTCCAAAACCTTTAGCTCTATTTTCAGGAGTGGTAACATCAGAAATCACTGCTTGAGCAACTGAGATATTTCCGCCAGTAATCCCATCTAGAAAACGCGCGAAGAATAACACTGCGGCGTTGGGTGCTGTCCCAGCGAGGAGATTGCCAATCACTGTCCCTACTAAACTAATAATTAATAATGGTTTTCTCCCAAACCTGTCGGATAACTTACCAATAATTGGGGTAGCAAAAAATTGCGCGATCGAAAATATCGCAAATAGAAAGCTAGTCTCAATATTATTAAGATGAAACTCTCGTCCATATTGATAGATCGTGGGAATGAGAATTGTAAAACTCAGTGAGTTGATTAAGTTAATTAATGAAATAATCCAGAAGCTGCGATTCATTAAGTTTGGAATAGAGAATTGAGAGTAAAAGTCGATTCTTTGTTGGCGCATTTCACAGGATTGGAGATGCTACGCGATCGAATCTGCGCTCGGTATTTACTTACAAAAGTTACTGAGAGCCTGTTTTACATTATCTGCGATCTTTATGGATGCAGATCTATATATTGAGATATTCCAAAGCCCCGTAGCAAAATTTAGTAGTTATTACAAAAATCTCAGATCGCTCCCCACTCTTCAATGCTCTAACGATTGGATACTTGAACTGCTATCTGATTACTACCCAAGCTCGCTTAGATTTCAGTAACGCTGACATAATTTCTCCAGAGAGAATCAAAGACTCAATTGAGTTCTAAACTTATAGCAGTCGGCACATTGGTTAGGACATGTTAGTCCGCGTCCTTTGAAGCGGAGCGTTGGCGTACTTCGACTCACTATCGCCAGCGAGGCTACGCCAACGACTTCGCTCAGTGCAAACTAAGTGTAAACACTGACAACGGAGTAGAGTAAATTTGGACATCTCAGGGAATTCTCGGTTTAACTATTGTGCCAGTTTCGATTAGACTAAATGGCAATAGCGGATAGCTTTTTGCGGTTATAGGTGCTATCCGATTTCAGAACTGCCGATATTTACCCCGATTTGCTGCCGATAGCTTTAATCACCTATGATACAACGTCGTTATTCTAGCTTCTCTGCCCTAGTAATAAGTCCTCTAGTTCAAGCTAAATTTGCGACAGGCAAAGGTTTTGGAGGATCGAACCTCAATAAAATTGTGCAGTTTCAAGAATTAGTAGAGCCGATCTCTGGTAGTTATGCCATGATTTTAGATGACACCGCACCGATCTGCGCTCAACAGTCTTCACCATTGGTAATTCAAGTTGGTAAGATTGCCCTACTTACTTGTTGGTTTTGGTGTTCGATTGGTGCTAATTTTTGTGCTAATAGTATTAGCGCGATCGCTCATTTGTCGGCTGCGCGGACTGACTGAAATATTAGTCCGCATAGCGCGATGCACACATACCTTTGTTCCCCGACGGCAACTTGGGTTAATTACTCTTGGTGCCATTTTGGTCGCCAACCAGGTTTAATTGTTTGATGAGATCGCGCGATCGCTAGACAGTCATCTGGAACATCATTGACAATTGTCGAACCTGCTGCGGTGGTTACGTGAGCACCAATATTGAGAGGTGCGACTAAGGTGTTATTGGAGCCAATCCGCGCAAAATTGCCGATGGTGGTTTGATGCTTGTGTTTACCATCATAATTAACAGTAATTGTCCCCGCACCGATATTTACTTGCGTGCCGATAGTTGCATCGCCTAAATAGGACAAGTGAGCAACATTAGTATTATCGCCAAGGTTGCTCTTTTTGAGTTCCACAAAGTTACCTACCCGACAAGCTGCGCCTACCTGTGCCTGTTGACGGATGTGAGCGAAGGGGCCAATATTAGCATTGTGCCCGATCGAGCTATCTACAACGACTGAATACATCAGTGTCACATTATTCCCAATTTGACTATTTTCGATGAGACTACCAGGCCCAATCCGGCTACCGCTGCCAATTGTAGTATTTCCGCGTAGATGGGTTTGAGGTTCGATAATTGCATCAACCCCGATCTTGACAGTATCATCGATTGTGACACTATCAGGGTCGATAATGCTTACACCTGCTGCCATCCAGTCATCTTTGATCCGCGATTGGAGGACTCGATAAGCAGTGGCTAGTTGACGGCGATCATTAATGCCTAAAATCTCGCGATCGTCAGCCACATCATATACCATCACTGGCGAGAGCAAATTAACGGCATCGGTGATGTAATATTCTTGCTGACTATTATTGCTCTGTAGTTGGGGTAAAACTGCCTGAAGTTTCTGCCAATTAAAGCAATATATCCCTGCATTTACCCGCTGATTCTGACGTTGGGTATCGGTGCAATCCCGATCTTCGATAATTTCTTTAAGTAGATTGTTACTATCGCAGAATACCCGCCCTAAGCCCTGCGGATTAGAGGTTTGGGCTGTTAGTATAGTTGCAGCATTTTGATGCTGTTGGTGAGTCTGCAAGAGTGCTTTTAGGGTTTCGGGACGGAGGAGTGGAACATCGCCATTTAGTACCAGCAAATCTCCCTGAAAGTCAGCCAGATAAGGAAGGAGTTGTTGAACCGCATGTCCGGTACCTAGCTGTTGAGTTTGTTCGACAAATTCTAGATCGGGATAGTCGAGCATAGCTTCCTTGACTCGATTTGCTTGATAACCAACGATCGCCAGTTGCCGTTCGGGTTGCAGATCTGCACAACTAATTAATACTCGTTCGACTAGCGATCGTCCCCCCAGTAAGTGTAATACTTTGGGTAAGTCCGATCTCATTCGCGTGCCTTTGCCCGCTGCCAGAATTGCTACTGCTACCATAAACATAACCGATACTGCAAGATACTAAACAAAGCCTTTCTTAAAATACCCTATTGTCTGAGGCATCGAGGCGATCGATCCCTCATAGTTTAGATCGAAATAATTTTTCCACTTGTTTGAATAGCGTCTGCTCTGGAGAATCACGATCCATTCACAATAGTACAAAATTCCTGCTCGACGATCGACTTGCGCCAAATGCCTCACTTTGCTGAATAATTGGATTACTAACTATCGATAACTTGAAATTGATATGCGTTTGTGGTTTAGACGGTTCATTGCGGCCATTTTCCTCAGTGGACAAGTGATTGTTCACATTCTCCGAGGCAAATTCAACTATCCAAACATTATCGAGCAAATGGCTTTAGTTGGGCCAGAATCACTCCTCATTGCGTTAGTGACATCCACTACGATTGGGATGGTGTTTACGATTCAGGTAGCGCGGGAATTTATTAATATCGGTGCGGGACAGATTGTCGGCGGTGTGCTTTCGCTGGCATTGACTCGCGAACTTGCACCCGTACTGACAGCGGTAGTTTTAGCCGGAAGAGTCGGTTCGGCATTTGCCGCAGAGATTGGCACGATGAAAGTCAGCGAACAAATCGATGCACTCTATATCCTCAAAACCGATCCTGTCGATTATTTAGTGATTCCTCGTGTGGTAGCTTGCTGCATTATGTTACCGTTATTGACGATAATATCGATTGTCGCAGGGATGATCGGTGGATTACTGATTGCTAATAGTATCTTTGGGTTGCCAGTCCGCATATTTTTGGACTCCGCTCGCAACTTTTTAAATGCTTGGGATATTTGCAGCGCACCGATCAAGGCAGTTTGTTTTGGGGCGTTGATTGCGATTATTGGCTGTAGCTGGGGATTGACGACTACAGGCGGTGCCAAAGGTGTTGGACAATCGACGACTACTGCGGTTGTGACTTCATTGCTCGCAATTTTTATTTCTAACTTTTTCCTATCTTGGATCATGTTTCAAGGTTCGGGTAGTGCTGGCTCTAAAGCGATTTAAATCGGATTGCTATAGCTAGGTTTTTACCAGAGCCTCAATCGTCTGATTTGCTTGACTTTGATAACTTCCACCAAATAAATTGTAGTGATTGAGAATGTGATAAAGATTATATAAATTCTTACGCTGTGAGTAGCCAGGATCTAAAGGATAAACCTCATTGTAGCCTTGGGAGAAAGCGGCAGGAAAGCCGCCAAATAGTTCTGTTAGTGCTAGATCGACTTCTCGATCGCCCCAATAGGTTGCAGGGTCGAATATGACGGGAATCCCAGTAGTGGTAAAGCTGACATTCCCACTCCACAGATCGCCATGTACCAGCGCAGGTTGGGGGTGACGATCGATCAGAATTTGAGGTATGGTAGCCAGCAACTCTGCTGCTTTAGGAAAATGACCGCCTTTACTCTGTGCAAGCTGTAATTGATAACCGATGCGGTGGGTACTAAAAAATATCGCCCAGTCACTTTCCCAGGTATTAATTTGAGGTGTCGAGCCGATCGTATTATCCAGATGCCAGCCAAACTGCGATCGACTACTCATCTGATACTGGTGCATCGTCGCCAGATTATGCCCCATTTCGATCCAGGCTTGAGGACTAACTTTAGTTGCCAAGTCTAAATACTCTAGAACCACATAGCTACGATCGTGACTAATGCCCATACAAATCGGGTGTGGAACTCTTATGGCGGTTGTTGCGGCTATTTCTACCAATCCTCTCGCTTCCGCCACAAACATCTCCAGCAGGGCTGCTCGATTGAGTTTAACTAAGTACCGAGCTTGGTTGGGGGAGTGTGGCTTTGACAGAGACTTGTTGCTAATTAGATATACCTGATTGATACAGCCACCGCCGATCGATTGGCGATCGACAATCTCAAAATGTTTACCCGTAACTTGAGTGATTTGTGCCCCGATCTCGCTCCACATTTTATTACCTATTCCTGAATACTTATGACTGACAATCGGGAGCATCCCACTTTTTAAAATTCCTAGATATAAAATAGTCTCGATCGCCGCAGCCCCTCATGTCTAGCTTGCAAGGAATTTATTATCCATCAAAATAATAAAAAGTGGGATGCTCCCCTGACAATCGCTATTCCGATCGCCCTTGGAATAGCTCGATCGTCTTACCTACCCAGATTTGAAAATTTTGCCCGAATCTTTGGGCTTTGGGGGGAATAGTATTGGTGAATTCTCGTATTTTAGCTCTAACTTTATTAAACGATTCGATCGCTTGCGTTTGCCAAGTTGGTTGTGTCTGTATTGGCAGTGCTGGAGCCGTGGGTGTAGCTGCGACTGGTGCAGTTTGAGTATGACGTTGTTGTCGAGCAGATGCCACCAACTCGTCTACTACTGTCTGAGGTAGCGAGATTACTGTCCCAGATACACCATTCGATGTTTGAGCAGATGATATCAGCTCGTCTACTACTGATTGAGGGATGACGATGACGTTCACAGATGGCACATCCTGCTGTGCGGAAGCGATGCTGGGTAATTCTTTCGGCTTTACTGGGCGGGGTAGAGTAGTTAGTTGAGGAGTAGGATCGATCGGTTTCACTGGAATTGGCTTCACAATTGGCACGGGAGACTGTGTCTGTGGCTCGGATTTAGGATTGCTTGTTACACCAGTCGGCGGAGTTGGAATAGATGGTTCGACGATTTTTGGGGCTGATTTTGGCGTCTGAACTGGCTCTGGACGGGGTGTTGGCATCTTGACGATCGGCGGGATGACGATCGGACTAGGGCTAGGCTCAACGATCGGGTGTGGAGCGATGACGATCGGACTAGGGCTAGGCTTAACGATCGGGTGTGGAGCGATCGCGATCGGACTAGGTATTGGAGTCGGAATGGTTTTTGGTGTGCGAATGGGAGTGGGTAAGACAGATGGTGTTGGGGTAGGTGTAGGGGATGGTTTGATGGCGATGAGATCGGGGTTTACTAGCGATAGTGCTAGATTGGGATCTATTTCTCCCCGAATCAGTCGAGCGAGAGGATCTGTTGTTGCTGGTTCATAGGTAACGATCTCGACGGTATCGTTATAGACATTGGGCATTGGATTACCGCGATCGTCTACCAATTCCAATCTCACCCAATTTTTACCTTGCTTAAAGCCTTCGAGGTAAAGTGGTGTCGAGCTATTCTCATTGAGAGAGGCTGTACCACCCACGATAAATCTCTGTTCGTTGACAGTGACTCGAATCCGCCAGTCAGGTAAACTATCCTCGCCCCCATCAGCTAATGGACGTGAAGGGATGGTTAAGTAATAATCCAGCAGCACTGGCTCGGCACCATAGCTACCCGTCGGGCGAATGTACGTCAGCAGTGGGCGTTGGAGATCGGGATTATTTTCCGCAGTTTTTGTCAGCACATGGAAAGTAACTAGATCGAATGCGCCATCATTTTTAAAGCTCTCATACCACGGACGCGATGCCAATACACGTAATGTATGGGTTCCAGCCGCTAAATTTTTAAAAACTAAGGGTTGACTGAGATCGTAGACATCTCGATTGGTTTGTTTGTCGAGAATAACCTGTAGATGATTGCCCAACCCCAGCTCAGGATGTTTGGACAGCGGCAAATCGCTGACTTGCAATTTGACAGTGACTCGATCGTCCGCTAATATTTCGTCTGGTTGTGGGCTGAGGATGTGGACTTGAGGTTGAAATTTTTCTAAGCTCGGAGCTAGTTTAGCGATGCTGGCTGGGATATTGACTTCGGCTAATGGCCCATCAGTATTAGTAAGGGAATTACTGAAGTTAGCTGCCAATGAGCGATCGGGTGCTGTCGGAGCTTGTTCGCAACCGACGATCCCACTCATCAATATCAATGCCAAATACCACCCGATCGATCGAGACGCTAAAGTCCACTTCAGATTCACTCTTAACACCCACTCTGTTTTACAAGTTACTAGTTGGCATTGCCTATTTTACTAGGGTTGGTCAATTTTTCCATGCTTTGATGCTTGGTGGTACGGCATCGAGTTAGCGATCGATCCTACTCAACCTGAGTTCGGGATAAGGAAAATCGATCTGCTTCGTTTCTGCACCGCCCTGAACTGGAAGTTCGGGCTATTAGCCCCGAATTCATTCGAGGGCGGTGCAGAAACGAAGCTAGGAGTCATTAAGGGAAAATCCCTATCCCGAACTCAGGTTACTCAAGAAATAAACATCACCATCCACCATCCACCATCCACCCCCTACGATAGATGTCTAATTTAAAATTGGTCAAGGAGTAATTTATCCAGTTTCGAGCAATTGTTACTTTTCGTAAATATTGGCTGAGAGGCGATCGTGACAATTATTAGAAGTTTGCCTTATATTTCTTCGAGATCGTCCCCCTTCGTCGAGCATCGATGCGACTTGTTGCAGCGATTATGTAAATACCTGTTTGTGTAGATATGTAACTAAATCCCGATCGCTAAATTTCCAGGCGTTGTGAAAATTTTCGTTATTACTAGCAGTAAGATCGCGGTCGATCGCTTGACCATCTGGGTTTGAGCCTATTATTAAGTTTATTTAAAAAAAATGTATTCAGCTTGACTTTTTCACAAATTCTACTGAAGCCAGCTCAATCTAGGCATCTGGGGGCGGGACTTTGAACTATTGTTAACGAATGGTGAATATCGGTCGGTCATCAACATATAATTCATCAACAGAGGTACTGCAGAGACAAACTTGTTTTGTTGATGTGAGTGCAGCTCGATACTGGAAGTTCCATCGGAATCACGGGGATCGAGACAAGGCTTTTGGCTCCATTTCACTTTTTGAAACGGGCATTTCAGTTGGGTATCACCTCGTTCCTTGTCTAGAGAGGACAATCCTCATGACAATTAGTCCGCCAGAGCGGGAAGCAAAAGTAAAGGTAATCGTTGACAAAGATCCAGTTCCTACTTCGTTCGAGAAGTGGGGGAAACCAGGTCATTTCGATCGAACCCTAGCTAAGGGACCAAAAACCACGACGTGGATTTGGAATCTTCATGCTGACGCACATGATTTCGATAGTCACACCAGTGACTTGGAAGACATTTCTCGTAAGATTTTCAGTGCTCACTTCGGACATCTCGCCATCATCTTTATTTGGTTGAGCGGGATGTATTTCCACGGTGCCCGTTTCTCCAATTATGAAGCGTGGCTCACCGACCCGACTGGGATCAAACCCAGTGCCCAAGTCGTCTGGTCGATCGTCGGTCAAGACATCCTCAATGCTGACGTTGGCGGGGGTTTCCACGGGATTCAAATCACATCTGGTTTGTTCCAATTGTGGAGATCGTCTGGGTACACCAATTCCACACAGCTTATGGCTACAGCAATTGGCGGTCTCGTCATGGCTGGGTTGATGCTGTTTGCTGGTTGGTTTCACTACCACAAACGCGCTCCCAAACTGGAATGGTTCCAGAATGTAGAGTCGATGATGAACCACCATCTGGCTGGTTTACTCGGTCTTGGCTGTCTATCTTGGGCAGGTCATCAGATTCACGTCGCTCTACCTATAAATAAATTACTAGATTCTGGTGTCGCACCAAAAGATATTCCCTTACCCCACGAATTCTTGGATCCTGCCAAGATGGCCGAACTGTATCCCAGTTTTGCTAAGGGTTTAACCCCGTTCTTTACGTTGAACTGGGCTGAATATGCAGACTTCCTCACCTTCAAAGGTGGTCTGAACCCTACCACTGGCGGTCTATGGTTATCCGATACGGCTCACCATCACCTAGCTCTGGCTGTACTCTTTATCGTTGCTGGTCACATGTACCGGACGAACTGGGGCATCGGTCACAGTATGAAAGAAATTTTAGAAAATCATCGCGGACCCTTTACTGGCGCAGGTCACAAAGGTCTATATGAAATTCTTACTACTTCCTGGCACGCTCAGTTAGCAATTAACTTGGCAATGTTAGGGTCGATCAGCATCATCGTGGCACAACACATGTATGCGATGCCTCCCTATCCTTACCTCGCTACTGACTACGCTACTCAGCTATCGTTATTTACCCACCACATGTGGATTGGCGGTTTCTGTGTCGTCGGTGGAGCTGCTCACGCAGGGATCTTCATGGTGCGGGATTACGACCCAGCAATGAACCAGAACAACCTACTCGATCGAATGTTGCGTCACCGCGATGCAATCATCTCGCATCTGAACTGGGTTTCGATGTTCTTAGGTTTCCACAGCTTCGGTCTGTACGTCCACAACGACACCATGCAGGCTTTGGGTCGTCCCCAAGATATGTTCTCAGACAAAGCAATTCAATTGCAACCCGTATTTGCTCAGTGGATTCAAGGCTTGCACACTGCTGCGGCTGGAAATACTGCTCCAAATGCCTTGCAAACTGCTAGTCTCGCTTTCGGTGGCGATACTCTCGCTGTCGGTGGCAAAGTGGCGATGATGCCGATTGTATTGGGTACGGCGGACTTTATGGTTCACCACATCCACGCTTTCACCATTCATGTCACCGTTTTGATTCTCCTTAAAGGTGTGTTGTTCGCTCGTAGCTCTCGGTTAATCCCCGACAAAGCGAGTTTGGGCTTCCGCTTCCCCTGTGACGGTCCCGGTCGTGGTGGTACCTGCCAAGTTTCTGGTTGGGATCACGTCTTCCTCGGTCTGTTCTGGATGTACAACGCCATCTCGGTTGTGATCTTCCACTTTAGTTGGAAAATGCAGTCAGATGTCTGGGGTACTGTCGATGCAGATGGTACGGTTTCGCACATTGCTGGTGGTAACTTTGCTGCTAGTGCAGTCAATATTAATGGTTGGCTGCGGGACTTCATGTGGGCGCAATCCGCTCAGGTCATCAACTCCTATGGTTCGGCTCTGTCTGCCTACGGTTTGATCTTCTTGGGTGCACACTTCATCTGGGCGTTCAGCTTGATGTTCCTCTTCAGCGGTCGCGGCTACTGGCAAGAATTGATCGAGTCGATCGTTTGGGCGCACAACAAGCTCAACTTTGGCCCAGCAATTCAACCTCGCGCTCTGAGCATTATTCAGGGTCGGGCTGTCGGTGTCGCTCACTATCTCCTCGGAGGTATTGCGACAACCTGGGCATTCTTCTTAGCTCGATCTCTATCGATCTGACAAACTTTGTCTGTTTTCGATGTCAGTCAGCAGGCCTAACATCCCAAGATTGACATCGATCGAATCTGGACATCCAGGTTCGGTACATCACTAACAATGATGCTAATCAATGCCACACGAGATGGTTACAGTTAGCATCATCGCTGGCTTTAATCATCTCGTCCGTCCGCGAGGAAATCCGATAAGAAAACTATGGCAACTAAATTCCCTAAATTTAGCCAAGACCTCGCTCAAGACCCGACTACTCGTCGGCTCTGGTACGGGATTGCCACGGCTCACGACTTTGAAAGCCACGATGGCATGACTGAGGAAAATCTTTACCAAAAGATTTTCGCAACTCACTTCGGTCATCTAGGCATCATCTTCCTCTGGGCATCTGGCAACCAGTTCCACGTAGCTTGGCAAGGCAACTTTGAACAGTGGATCAAAGACCCACTGAACGTTAGTCCGATCGCTCATGCAATTTGGGATCCCCACTTCGGTCAACCAGCAGTTGATGCTTTTACCCAAGGTGGCGCGACCAATCCAGTCAACATCGCTTACTCTGGCGTTTACCAATGGTGGTACACGATCGGAATGCGGACGAACGAAGACTTGTACTCAGGATCGATCTTCTTGCTCCTCCTGGCTTCAGTCATGCTATTCGCTGGCTGGTTGCACTTGCAACCGAAATTCCGTCCTAGCTTGTCTTGGTTCAAGAATGCTGAATCTCGCCTCAACCACCATTTGTCCGGTTTGTTTGGCGTAAGTTCTTTGGCTTGGACTGGTCACTTAGTCCACGTTGCTATCCCCGAATCTCGCGGTCAGCACGTTGGTTGGGACAACTTCACCACTACCTTACCTCACCCAGCAGGGCTAGCCCCCTTCTTTACAGGTAATTGGGGTGTATATGCAGAAAATCCAGATACCGCTCAACAGATGTTTGGGACTTCCCAAGGTGCTGGGACAGCAATCTTGACTTTCTTGGGTGGCTTCCATCCTCAGACTCAATCCTTGTGGTTGACTGATATGGCGCATCACCACCTAGCGATCGCGGTAATTTTCATCGTTGCTGGGCACATGTATCGCACCAACTTTGGGATCGGTCACAGCATTAAGGACATCCTCAATGCTCACAAACCACCTGGAGGAAGATTAGGTGAAGGTCATAAAGGTCTTTATGACACGATCAACAACTCCCTTCACTTCCAACTAGGTTTAGCATTGGCTTCACTGGGTGTGATCACCTCCTTGGTGGCTCAACACATGTACTCCATGCCGCCTTATGCGTTCTTGGCACAGGACTTTACAACCCAAGCCGCATTGTACACCCATCACCAGTACATCGCTGGGTTCCTGATGGTTGGTGCATTCGCCCACGGTGCGATCTTCTGGGTTCGTGATTACGATCCAGACCAAAACCGCAACAACGTGCTCTCACGGATGCTAGAGCATAAAGAGGCAATTATTTCCCACTTGAGCTGGGTGTCTCTGTTCCTTGGTTTCCATACCCTCGGCCTCTACGTGCATAATGACGTTGTAGTTGCCTTTGGGACACCTGAGAAGCAAATCTTGATCGAACCAGTGTTCGCACAATTCGTTCAAAGCTCTCACGGTAAACTACTCTATGGTTTTGATACCTTACTCTCAAACGCAGATAGTTTAGCTTCCACCACTAGTGCAGTTTACCTGCCAGGTTGGTTGGATGCCATCAACTCCGGTACGAACTCCTTGTTCTTGACCATTGGCCCTGGTGACTTCTTGGTTCACCATGCGATCGCCCTCGGACTTCACACCACCACATTGATCTTGGTCAAAGGTGCGCTGGATGCTCGTGGTTCCAAATTAATGCCCGACAAGAAAGACTTCGGCTATGCCTTCCCTTGTGACGGCCCCGGTCGTGGTGGTACTTGTGACATCTCTGGTTGGGATTCCTTCTACCTCGCGATGTTCTGGATGTTAAACACCCTCGGTTGGGTAACATTCTACTGGCACTGGAAACACCTCGGTATTTGGCAAGGTAACGTTGCCCAATTCAATGAGTCCTCGACTTATCTAATGGGTTGGTTACGCGATTATCTCTGGCAGAACTCCTCACAGTTAATCAACGGCTACAACCCTTACGGGATGAACAACCTGTCTGTATGGGCATGGATGTTCCTCTTCGGACACCTCGTGTGGGCGACTGGCTTTATGTTCCTGATTAGCTGGCGTGGATACTGGCAAGAGTTGATCGAAACTGTTGTCTGGGCACACGAGCGGACTCCTCTTGCGAACGTAGTTCGTTGGAAAGACAAGCCTGTTGCAATGTCGATCGTTCAAGGTCGGGTCGTCGGTCTAGCTCACTTCACAGCGGGCTATATCCTCACCTACGCAGCCTTCTTAATTGCCTCGACTGCTGGTAAGTTCGGATAGTTAATTCTGAATTTATCATTAGTTAGATAGAATCCCTCGTCACCTAGTGGCGGGGGATTTTTAAGCTCTAATAATAATTGACCCTTTATGGTCTGAAATATGATGAGAATGATTGACTGATAGACTATGATGAACTGTTAAGGAATTTATTATCCATCAAAATAATAAAAAGTGGGATGCTCCCAAGGCAAAACCCAATCGATTTGCTCCACGAGATTCTCGATCGAAAATGACTGTCGTAGTTCTAGACGAAGATATCGCTCAAGTTTTTCCTAATTCAGAAGCAGTTAATAAAGCCCTTCGACACTTAATTGAAGCAATCCCCTAATACTCACATTCTTCAAAGCTGTATAAGTAAGGGTATAGCTCACTTTACGGCTAGCATTTCTCATCAATTGAGTCATGATTTAAAAATCGAAATATATGAATGCAAAACTCTGCGTTGGGGATAACAACCAGACAATATATAGACAGATCGGGATTAGTGTTAATTTTAGATGCCAATTGAGATTTAACTTTAACAATCGATCGAATATATAAGCTATCGCCATCGCGATTGCTATTCCCATTAAAATCAGCAAAACTTGACTATCAGCTAATTTGAGATTTTCCACATAGATCTTAGTGATAAATTGAGCATCGCGAGGATAGCCCCAGAGATGCTGAAATACTAAATTAGACTGTGAAAGGTTGGGAAGTCGAAACCAAATCCAAGTTACAAATACTAACGGTTGAGTCAAAAGCCAACCACAAATATGTCCTAATCGGCTGCGCCAAAATAGTGCGAGTGATTCAATTTTGCCTGATAGTGTATGTGTCAAGCGGTGGACAATTAGTGCAACCCCATGAATACCACCCCACAAAATGTATCCCCAATCAGCACCATGCCAAATTCCCGATATTAACATCAGTGCAAACAGATTTAGGCAAGTACGTACCAAACCCAATCGCGAACCACCGAGCGGAATATAGATATAGTCGCGCAACCAATTTCCGAGACTAATATGCCACCGTCGCCAAAAATCGGCGATACTCGTACTCATATAGGGAAAGTTAAAATTTGTCGGTAAGTTAATTCCGAATAAAATTGCGGTACCAAGTACAATATCGACATAACCACTAAAATCTAAATATAATTGTATCCCATAGGCAAAAATTGCTAACCATAAATCGATACTACCTGCTCGATCGAGATTATTTGGATCGAATACTAGTCTGACAAATATGGCTAAATTGTCAGCAATTAATGTCTTCTTAATCGCACCGCTGGCAATCAACCAGCCAGCTTCAGTTAGACGCTCGATCGAGGGAAACCGGAGATTATTTAATTGTGGGGCAAATTGATGATAATGTGTGATTGGTCCTGATACTAATTTAGGAAAAAACGATTTATAAGCAGCATATTTGAGTAAGTTACCCGTTGCAGGGCTGCCTTTATATACATCAATTAGATAAGCTATAGATTCAAAGCTCAGAAAGGAAATACCCAAAGGTGGCAAGAAATTTGTCTTAGCCCACGCAGCTAAAGGTTGAATTACTGAAGGATTTATTGGCGCAAAAATATTTAATAAGAACGGAATGTATTTTGCCAATACTAGTAAAAGTATATTGAATAATATGCCCCCAATCAAAACTTGCTGCCGCTGTTTTTTTCCTCTGGGCAACCATTGCCTGAAATAATCTTCGCCCAGCCGATCTTGAATTTCTTTATACTCAATAATTTGGCTCTCTAATAATAGTTTGCCAATCCAATAATTTACCAAAATCATTGCTAGGATAACTGGAAAGTATTGAATTTGTCTAAAGGAGATATAGAATAGAATACTCGAAGCTACTATTACCCATAGTTTCTGATTTTGAGTCCTAGCTACTCCCCAATAAAATACTAAGGTTAGGCATAAAAAGATCGTGTAACTAGACGAGATGAAATTCATGGACGGAACTACGCAGATGATGAGATTTTAATGACTGTCTGGTTAATTTTTCCAATCGGTTGAATGGTTAATATTTAAAATGTGGATTCGATCGAAGTTGAATATCTAAGATCGCTACCATGAAATCTCCTTTCTTTTTGCTAGATATTTACTAACCTCACTCGCTCCATATTGATTGAGGTGACTAGGATCGGAAAAGAGATCGTATTGTTTGTTTATCAAACCATCCAGATCGATAAAAGTAAGTTGATGTGAATCCATCAACTTTTGCATGTATTGCTTGAAAATAAATTCATGCTGGTTACGAAATTCATCTAAATAAATATCTGATAATGGCATATTCACAAACACTAGTGGAATTTTGTGAGTTGCCAACAGCTCGATGGTTTGGTGTAAAGAGCGATCCTGATTGCCGACTAATTGAAAGTTAGCATAGTCACTATCACTAGATCCAGTTACTTTTGGATATTTATCAAAATAAGTAGTAGGATCGAATTGTAAGTCGAGTGCTAAAAATCCGTCAAAGTCGATATCTCGCTCGTTAATATTTGTCCGAGCGATCCTAAAAATTTCCTGCCGAGAATCGGCGATTTTGACTAAAGGTATTTTAGTTTGCAGCCAAGTTTTAAGCCGATCGCGATGGTGATAAGCTAGTGATACCTGCGCCAAGCTGCGATCGATTGCCAGATCGATCTCTTGATAAGTATTTTGAACAGCAGATTGAGCTTGCAGTAGTGATGAGTTATCATTCTTAACTCCTGACATCAAAGCTAACTGTCGATATCGCTCGGATGAAGCAATTGTTTCATAAGTTCGATCGATCCGTCCGCTATTAAACGCTCTAGCTCCATCCGCCCAAATCACCAGCTTCGGTAACTGCTGAATTGTTAATAATTGCCGCAAGATCGAATCCACTACTTGAGCAGTTGCGCCATTAATTCCAAAATTATAGATCTGGGGATTGGGATAGCCTCGATCGATTAAACTGCGTCGTAACACCTGTGGATTAATTCCGCGCAAGGCTCGCGAACTGCCCACAACCAACACATCAGGTACACCATGTTGCAGGCAGCGCAATTGGTATTGAGCTAGCTTCTGTTCGAGCAGAGAATTATTAAATGATAGCTGCAAGCTTGTGGGGGAATTAGCTGTGAGATGCCTAGCTTCTAAAGCAAATTTAATTGCTAAATCGCTAATAGTAGCCAATCCTAATCCAACCACCAATAACAGTAATGATGGTTGCCACTGAAAACGCGGATGATAAGCCAGTTGATTAGTTTTCACCATTGTCGGTTGAGGTTTCCAGATTCCTGTTGCCACCAATCGATCTCTAATTCTTTGCCCCCAGCCGATCTTAGCAATCGGTGGTTTGGGCACTGGACGTTTTAAAGTCACTGGCGGCAGCTCTAACGGCTGGCGGTCGAAATCTACCCCATAAGCCCAAACGTCGATCGATTGCCCTGATATTCGCCCATGTACGCGAATACCTCTAATCCCTGGTAGCCTCAATTGCCGGATTACCCTTACCACAGTCATCGCCACCTGACTTTGGATCGGACAAATCGGAGCCTCACTCATGATGTGGAGTAGCTGCTGGCGGCGGCGGAGGTGCAAATCGATCCATCCGATCGCCAAACACTGCTCTAGATCGGGGTTGAGCAACCGTTCTAGGATAAAACCGAGGGCATCTTCGTCGCCGCGTGCTGCTAAAATTATCGGTGTCGGCGCAAATTTAGGATCGCCTAAAGCAGGTAAATCGAGCCAGTGCATCCAGACAGGAGGCTCCTCTATTTGTCCGCCTACTGGCGATTGGACTCCATAAATAGTTGCACCTTGGATACCTTGAGGTGTAAATTCGAGTAGTAATGGGGCAATTGTATTGAGGGCGATTTTTAGGGCGGGGAACTTATAGGGCTGAGTATTTTTGAGAGTACAAAAAATCTCCAAGGTGAGATTTTTCAAGACGGCACTTACCTGAATTTGTTCAGGTGCGAGAGCCAAATTGAGTAATTTGGTAATTGCTTGAACATCACCCCACCGCGCCCAACTTCTGAGCCGGACAATTGGGGATGCTAGATCGACTCTCAATCTCCAGTCTGGATGAGAACTCGTTTGTACGGACTCTCTGGCAGCAAATCGCGAGTAGTCAACGATCGCTTCTTGAAAATTTTGCAGATCCATGCTGCGGAGTACTTGAGCTAGAGGTGCGGCGAGGATCTGACATTCTAGACTCTTGGGGGAATGACACTGTAGCCATAGTCGATATTCCATTTGGACTAAATCGGCAGACTGCAAAGAAGTAGTCTGTGCATCTAGTTTAAATTCTGACATCTGCGGCAGAGGTTCGATCGAAAACTTAAACCCGATATTCAACGGACTCAGCACCTGTGTTAGTGCTTGAAAAATCAGTTGTTGCGCTAAAACTGAGTCTGATGGCTGACGCTGAATCTGTGTAATTTTGCTAGCGACGATATCAGGATCGAACCTAATTAGTGGCACGTAACGCTCTGGTTCAAAGAAAGTAGATTCGGACAAGATTTCACCTAAACAACATGTGACGATGGAGCATGATGCCAACAGCATCGATCTAACCGCCCCCTATCATATCGATCTGTTGGTCTATTTGTGTAGATCCGCAAATACTGAATCTCCAATCGCATTTACAGCGGCTGTTTTATACTTCAATTTCTTACTGAAATCTCACATATTACTTAATAGCAACCAGTTCCTGTGGGCATAATAAACTGAAGAATAGTAGACTGAATCGAATGTCAAAAGAACGTATTTATTGGTTAGCTTGGTCGCAAGTTGCTGGTGTTGGAGCGATCTTAATCGATCGGCTCTACCAGCATTTTGGTAATCTTGAAGCTGCATGGAATGCCGACTCTGAGCAAATACTCGCCATCGATGGGGTGGGAACTCAATCAGTCGCCACAATCATCGCCGCTCGTGCCAAAATTGACCCTCACAAGTTATTGACAACACATTCGATCTACAATCCCGATTGGTGGGCGCGGATCGATCCTGATTACCCGCGCTTATTAGCCGAGATTCCCTCAGCACCAGGTGTTTTATATTACCGAGGAAAAGTGGTTTCGGCTGAAAATCTGGGCAATGTCCCCACTGTGGGCATTGTCGGGACTCGCGATCCTTCAGAATATGGCAAACGCTGGGCGCGAAAAATTAGTGCTCTGCTGGCGAGTAAAGGATTTACGATCGTCTCAGGACTAGCACAAGGAATCGACACTGAGGCGCATAGTGCGTGTTTGGAGGCGGGTGGGCGCACCATTGCAGTCGTAGGTACCGGACTCGATCTCGTCTATCCACCGCGCAATCAAGCTCTCGCTGCTGACATTCACCAGCATGGCTTGATGGTGAGTGAATACCCAGCGGGGACGACACCCGCTCGAGCGCATTTTCCCGCCCGCAATCGGATTATTGCGGGATTGAGTCGCGTGACGATCGTTATCGAAGCTCCAACTAGATCTGGTGCTCTAATTACCGCTCATCAAGCCAATGACTATGGACGCGATGTATATGTCCTTCCAGGCTCGCTCGACAATCCCAACTCGCTCGGCTGTCTGGGACTCCTCAGTCGTGGCGCACAGCCGATCCTCGGCTTAGATCATCTGCTCGAATTGCTCTCCTCGATCCCTCAACTCGATCCCTCCCAGCAACTACAACTTTTTTCCTTCCAGCCGGAAAGTAGCCAAATCATCGCTGGAACCCCGACTCCTGCAATGGAGTCACAGCAGATAACACCACCAGATCTGAGTCCAGATCTTCAGCAAGTATGGCTACTCATCACTACCAACCCAACTAGTTTTGACGAGATCGTCTCTCGATGCCAACTACCAGTCGCCAATGTTTCGGCGACATTACTAGAGTTAGAGTTGCTCGGTTTAGTCACACAGTTACCAGGGATGAGATACCAACGCTAAACAGTTGACAGTTGACAGTTGACAGTTGACAGCGAATAGGCAATCGATGTGAGTAAACTCACATCTTGCACCAATATTTAAATCCTAGTAAAAGCGTAGATCTTCGGGTACCCACGAGGGGCACCCCTACAGGTTAATTGTGTAGGGGTGCCCCTCGTGTTGTCGCAGTAATAGGCTCTAGGCATTGGTGCAAGATCTGAGTCGATCTAAAGCAACTGGAGTTAAAGTTGCTAACTATCTTGACAATTCGATCGATCGCTTGGGTCATCCGATCGATAGATTGAGTAAACTCTCTCAAATGGTAATATATCTCTATAGATATTAATTAATATTTGATAATTTTTAGTTGGTCAAATCTTACCGAGGGGCGGACGTTTATCCCCCCGATGAATCGGTCAGGATGAATGCTGTTGCGGCTTTAGCACTGGGCGGACGACCCGATCAGAAGGTCTAGAAACTGGTTCACGGCTTGAGCCAACTAGTCGAATCCCGACAGTGCCGCAGGATATGTACTACGGCAGATAAGAGAGTTGTATCTATTCATGATTTTATTATGTAGCCAAGCGTAGTATAATTGCGACGTGAGTAACTTCAAACCTAATGACATTCTATATTAGTGCAAATATCACGTTATTTGGTGCCCAAAATATAGGCGCAAAGTGCCGATCCATGACGTGGATGTTCGACTTAAAGAAATCATCGCATTTGTCTGCGATGAGCTTGGCTTGAAGCTCATCGAACTTGAGTGCCATCAGCAATATTTTTAAAAAATCAGATACACCCGATCGCCAGTTCATAGGAATTAGATAAATATATGAATATCTTACTCACTAGTGTAGGTAGAAGAGTAGAACTATTAAAAGCTTTTCGTCAGTCAATGCGTCGCTCGAATATCACAGCTAAGATCGTTACTGCTGATTTAAAAAAGAGTGCTCCAGCTTCGTTTTTGGCTGATACGGCAGAGCTTGCACCCAGAATTGACGATCCTGACTATGTAGAAAAGTTATTAGATATTTGCGATAGACACCGGATCGATTTACTCATTCCATTGATCGATACCGAACTCTATCTCCTCTCACTATATCGCCAGAAATTTAAAGATCGTGGCGTAACTCTACTCGTATCGTCAGTCAGAACTAATGAAATTTGTTACAGCAAAAAAGCAACAGCTATTTTCTTTAAACAAATTAGTGTAAAAACACCTAAAGTATACGATTTAAGTCAAACTGAAGATTTAATTTTCCCACTAATAGTCAAGCCCAATACTGGTAGTTCGAGTGTTGGGTTGCATTATGTTCGAGATCGCACAGAGCTGGTATTTTTCTCGAATTATGTCAAAGATGCGATCGTTCAAGAGATGATTCAGGGCGACGAATATACGATCGATGTTTTGCTTGACTTTAAAGGCAATGTAATATCGATCGTTCCGCGATTGAGACTCGAAACCAGAGCGGGGGAAGTTAGTAAAGGGATTACTACCAAAAATCCGGCTTTAATTGCTGCGGCAAAATACGTCGTAGAATCTCTACCTGGGGCGATCGGATGTATCACGCTTCAGTGCTTTTTGCAGCCAAATGGTGAGATTGTCTTTATCGAAATCAATCCCCGTTTTGGTGGTGGTTATCCCTTATCTTATCGTGCTGGGGCAGATTTTCCGAGTTGGATCGTGGAGTCATATTTAGGTAATAATCCTAAAGTGGCGATCGACGAGTGGGAAGATAATTTAGCGATGTTACGCTATGATGATGCTATTTTTGTCAAGGCTCACGAGATTTCATTGTCATCGCCAAGCCGAGAGCAAGCGATTTATCAAAGCTCGCGATCGTAATTTTTTATATGGGTATTCTCACATCTTGCACCAGTACATAAAAACTGACAGAATTTGCTCTAAACTAGCAATTATTGCCTCAAAACTACCCTCTGTCTTGATTCGCTGTCTTGTCTCGCTAAACCGTCGGGGAACAAAGGCGTGCGCGAATCGCTACCCTCTACCCTCTACCCTCTCAATACTAGTAACTTTGTTTTGATGCAAGATATAAGTATTAGCTATTATTAAATGAGTCAGCTAAAAGCGATCGTCTTCGACATGGATGATACACTATATCCCGAAAGAGATTTTGTATTGAGTGGATTTCAAGCAGTTGCTGCTTGGGCATCAGTAAATCTAGGAATTAGTGAATCGATCGGATCTGCAACATTATTTCAACTTTATAGTGAGGGAGTTAGAAATAATACTTTCGATCGATGGTTGACAATTCATGGTATAGAAACTGAAATCGTCCCTGAGCTACTCGATATTTATCGTCAGCATCCACCTAATATTAGTCCCTTTCCTGAAGCGATCGACTTATTAAAAACTCTGGCTCAGTCTTATCAGATTGGATTGGTAAGTGATGGCTATCTAGCAGTGCAACAACGAAAATGGAAGGCTTTAGGATTAGAGTCTTTCTTTGACGCTGTGGTTTTTTCTGACAGTTTGGGTAGAGAAAATTGGAAGCCAAGCATGGCTCCTTTTAAATTAGTTTTAGATCGATTGAATATATCACCACAGTTTAGCGTGTATATTGGTGACAATCCCCGTAAAGATTTCTTTGGTGCGCGTCAATTAGGGATGTATACGATTCAATTCAAGCATTCTAGATCTGAGTATGGCAATCTGCAACCACCAAGTCCAGATCATTGCCCTCATCTAATGGTTGATTCATTGGCGGAGATCTTAGGAGCGATCGATAAGATCGACTAATTACTTTAAATCTGCTAACTTAATCCGTGGATCGACAAATTTGAGTAGTAAATCTGCAAATAAGTTGCCAATGATTAACATAATTGCCCCAATCATCAAACTACCCATCACCAGATAGAGATCCTTTGCTGTTACTCCTGCTAAAATTAGTTTACCTAATCCTGGCCAATTAAAGAAGAATTCAGCAATAAAAGCACCACTGAGTAAACTAGCAAATTCAAAGCCGAGTAAAGTCACGAGCGGGTTAATTGCATTCCGTAAGGCGTGGACATAAATTACGCGGTTTTCAGATAAACCTTTGGCTCTAGCAGTCTGGATATAGTCTTGACGCAAGACATCTAATAATTCACCCCGCGTAATCCGTTGCAATCCAGCAAATCCCGTTGCTGTCAGTGCGATAGTAGGTAAAATCATATGCCACAGGATATCAAACAATTGACCGATTGCGGGTAATTCTTCATGATTGATACTAGTTCTACCACCTACAGGTAACAGTGGCGAACAAATCTGAGCGACGATCAATAAAGATAAAGCCGTCACAAAACTCGGAAATCCCTGAGCGGTATAACTGAGTACTCGCAGAAATTTATCGATAAATTTATTTTGATTGACAGCCCCAATAATACCTAAAGGAATAGCGATCGCCCATGTTAGAATAATTGACGCGATCGCCAGTTCTAGGGTTGCTCTAATTCGTTGCCCAATTAGCAAAGTAACGGGTTGAAAGTAGAGCATACTCAAACCCAAATTCCCCTGTAGTGCCTGAACCAGCCATTTAAAATACTGATTCACCAAAGTTGGAAAATCTTTACTGTAGCTCAATCCAAATTGCTTCATCAGTTCCTCAATCCGTTCCGGCGTAATTTTAGGATTTTGTTTGAGTGTATCGAGAAAATTGCCTGGTGATAACTGCACGATCGCAAAGCACAGAATCGAAGCTAGAAATAGGGTAAGAACGGCTTGGAGCGATCGTTTGAGAATATATAGGAATGTTTCACCTGTAAAGATCTCTCGGATTTGGGACAAGAGATCGCGATTTGATAAGGAACGAGCCATTCAATTAGGGGTTAGGGGTTAGGTATTCTGAAGCCAATTCTGATAAAGCTGCCGAATTCTAGTCATTAAGGACGGCTGATTTGGCTGTGGTGGAGTTGGTACTGATTGAATGCGAGTTAAGAGTGTTGCTTCAGAAACAGCAACATCCCCATCGCTATAGATTAAACCGCTAATTGCTTCAATTAGGAAATCATCATCATAGATCGATTTAGAGCCGAGATAGTCTTGAATCCACTGTTCGCATTCTGCTGCTGTAACTTTGTTCGTACCCGTCAACAATGGCTCGATCTCAATGTGCCGATCTATGTGATGTGTTTGGGCAACTTTCGATAGATATTGGCGTTCTTGCGGTTGGATTTCTCCATCGAGCCAAGCAACGCCGATTAAAATTTTCATCAGTAATCGTGCTTGAGATTCAGTATCCATACGATCTACCATAGTGAGTAATTCTCTGTTCTAATTCTATGCCGATCGCTGCTGACATGGCTGCCAAATTTCCTGCCGATACTTTTGCCAATCTCGATCGAGTCGATAAAATGTGGCAAAATTTGCGGCGGGGACAGATTCCCCAACGTGAAATGGTCGTTTCAAGCGATGAATTTTTAAAAACAATCGATTTCGATCTGGCGATCTCTGGTGGTACCCTGGGAATTATCCTGGCGGCGGCTCTCCAACAGCGCGGTTTTAAAGTAGCCGTCATCGAGCGGGGAGAATTGAAAGGGAGGGCGCAGGAGTGGAATATCTCGCGGGCGGAATTGATGGTACTGGTGGAGATGGAACTACTCTCTGCGGCGGAATTAGAGATCGCGATCGTCACTGAATATAACCCCGCACGGATCTCTTTTCCGAATACTCCCGATATCTGGGTGCGAGATGTCTTAAATGTTGGCGTAGATCCGATATATTTACTCGCCACTCTCAAGGCAAAGTTTTTGGCGGATGGCGGTAAGTTACTAGAGTTTAGCTCATGCGATCGAGTGACGATTCACCCAAATGGGGTAGAAATCACGGTGGGAGATGGAAAGCTCACAAGTAAGTTATTTATCGATGCGATGGGACATTTTTCGCCGCTTGCAGCTCAAGCTAGAGCTGGTGTCAAGCCAGAGGGAATTTGTCTGGTAGTGGGAAGTTGTGCGACGGGATACCAGCAAAATCAAACGGGCGATATTTTTGCGTCGATTACCTCGATCGAACATCAATGTCAGTATTTTTGGGAAGCATTTCCCGCCCGCGATGGACGCACCACTTATCTATTTACCTATCTGGATGCACATCCTGACAGGTTTAGTGTCGAGTTCCTGTTTGATGAATACTTGCGATTGTTGCCTACATATCAACAGGTAGAATTAGCCCAACTAAATTTTCAGCGATGTCTATTTGGCTGCTTTCCCTCCTATCGCGATAGTCCCCTAAAAATAGTCTGGAATCGAGTATTATTAATTGGTGATAGTAGTGGTAGTCAATCTCCCGTCAGCTTCGGTGGATTTGGAGCGATGATTCGGCATTTGTCCCGACTGACTGGCGGAATTGAAATGGCACTTCAAGCAGATGCACTAAGCAATAACGATCTCCAACTACTACAACCCTATCAGCCAAACATCGCCGTTACCTGGATGTTCCAAAGAGCCATGAGTGTCGGAATCGAGCAAAAAGTTCATCCCGATCGAATCAACAATTTATTAGCAGCGGTATTCCAGTCGATGGAACATTTAGGTGATGATGTCTTGCGTCCTTTCCTTCAAGATGTCGTCCAGTTTCCCGCACTCTCTCGCACCTTATTTCAAACCTCAATTTCCCGCCCCCAATCAGTAATCCCAGTCGTTCCTCATGTGGGAATAATTACCCTACTCGATTGGCTGATTAATTATATCAATCTAGGTGGATACAGTGGACTCTACCCGATCGCTAAATTAATTGCCCCATTAATCACCCAACTCTCGCCATCACAGCAGTATTATTATCAACAATCTCTCCAAGCTTGGAAATATGGCTCAGGGAAAGATTTAGATAATTGATAATTGATAGTTGATAGTTGATAGTTGATAGTTGATAGCTAAATTCAATATTCACACTATGCCTACGGCAGGCTAACGCCAACGGCTTCGCTCAGTGCAAGCCATTCACCATTCACACTTCGGCTTCGCTCAGTGCAAGCCATTCACCAAATGACTAATCCTCTCGATCGATTTATCGCTGAAATTGACAAACCCGAGCGAGAAATCGATCTCGCGAAATCTGCCTTATATATCGCCCAAATTGAGTATCCAGATTTAGAGATCGATCGATATCTGAAAGCTTTGGATTTGATGGGTGCAGAAGTAGCTCAAAAAATGCCCGAAACTCAATCTCCGCTCAAAGTAATCCAGACTATTAATCAATATTTATACACAGACTTAAAATTTTATGGCAATGGGACTGACTATTATAATCCCTGTAATAGCTTCCTAAATGACGTTATCGATCGAAGAACTGGAATTCCTATTTCACTCGCCCTAATTTATCTAGAAATTGCCAAAAGAATCGGCTTCCCGATGGTGGGGATTGGAATGCCAGGGCATTTTCTGGTTCGTCCTGACTTTGAAGATTCAGAGATATTTGTAGATGCCTTCGATCGTGGTGAGATACTATTTACTGAAGACTGTCGCCAAAAATTGATGAATATCTACCAACAAGATATTCCCGCGCTCCCACCAGAACTCCTCCAACCGATTACCAATCGACAGTTTTTATTCAGAATGTTGAATAACTTACAATCAATTTACCTCAATCAACCGGACTTCGAGCGAGCCTTAGTCATCAAAAAATGGATCGAGAGCCTCGACTCCTAACGATATTCTCAAAATTATCCTCTCCTTAACCCCTAAAATAGACTAGCAACCCCTCCGTGTTCCTCCGTGAAACCTCCGTATCCCTCTGTGTTAGAGAATACTCCATTCAACATCCCCTCAAACATCACCTATGCCCTAGTACACGAATGGCTAACACCCAAAGCCACCGGAGGTTCGGAACTAGTAGTCAAAGAAATCCTCCAATTCATTGATGCAGATCTCTATGCCCTGATTGACTTTGAATCAACCAATCCAGATAGTTACCTCTACCAACGTAAAATTGGCACCACCTTCCTCCAAAACTTACCTGGAGTCAAAGGTGGCGTACAGAAATATTTACCCCTAATGCCGATTGCGATCGAGCAATTAGACTTACGACATTATGATGTAATTTTATCCTCCGCCCATGCAGTTGCCAAAGGTATCCTGACTACACCCCAGCAATTGCATCTATGTTACTGCCATACGCCCATGCGCTATGCTTGGGATCTAACTTTTGACTATTTGCGCCAAAGCCCACTCGGGCAGGGTATCCCAGGCTTATTTACCCGCTATCTGTTGCATCGCTTGCGCCAGTGGGATGTCATCTCAGCAAATCGGGTAGACCATTTTATCGCCAACTCTCACTTTACCGCCAGCCGGATTTGGCGATGTTACCGCCGTCGAGCTGATGTGGTATATCCCCCAGTCAATATCGATAGATTTACCTGTACCGCTGACAAAGAAGAATTCTATCTAACAGTCTGTCGTCTAGTCGGTTACAAGCAAGTCGCGCCGATTGTCGAAGCCTTTAATCTCAATGGTAAAAATCTAGTCGTCATCGGTACGGGAACAGAATTACAAAAATTGCAACAAATTGCCAAACCTAACGTCACAATTCTAGGTTATCAGCCCGACACTGTAGTCCAAGATTATTTAGCACGTGCTAGAGCATTTGTCTATGCAGCTTGCGAAGATTTTGGTATTGTATTGGTAGAAGCACAAGCTTGTGGTACGCCAGTTATTGCTTATGGGGTTGGCGGTGCTGCTGAAACTGTCTTAGACATCCGCTCTCACCCTGAATGTGGTACAGGAATTCTATTTCCTGCTCAAACTACAGCAGCAATTGTAGCGGCAATCTCTACATTTGAAACCTACGAGCGGACGTTTCAACCCGAGTTGATTCGCATTCATGCTGAAGGCTTTGCTAATTCAGTCTTTGAGTCGCAATATCTAAGTTTACTCGAGCGCTACTATCAGCAGTGGAAATTGGGGACTCAAATTAGATCTGGTGAAGTCTAGCTGACTAAAAGTATGGGTAACGAATAAGTAAGAGCGATTTTCTATATAATCTGGGGAATATTGGTAATAGAGTGAAATTGAGGAGTAAAATGACCGCAACCAGCCAACAGATTGCCAGTAAATCAGTCAAGTGTGCAGCAAAAAAAAGAGCGCAGCCTCTGTCTGGCGATCTCACCAAACGGCTATTTGACATTATCTTTTCACTTTCAGTGCTGGTGTTGTGCGCCCCAGTCTATATGATACTAGCCATATCGATCGCTTGTACTTCTTCAGGCTCGATCTTTTATATCCAAGAACGAGTTGGCAAAAATCATCGCCACTTTGGCTGTATTAAGTTTCGGACGATGATTCCCGATGCCGATCGACTACTGCATCAAATGATGGCAGAATCAGAAGATCTCCGCCAAGAATTTTCGGAAAATTTTAAGCTCAAGCAAGACCCCCGTATCACCAAGATTGGTAAGTTTCTCCGTACCACCAATCTAGATGAATTTCCGCAGTTTATCAATGTGCTCAAAGGCGAAATGAGTGTAGTTGGCCCGCGTCCGCTTGTCCCTGAGGAAATCGAACGTTATGGGACTCAGATCGATCGAGTATTGACGATTAGACCTGGTATTACAGGATTATGGCAAGTTTCTGGTCGGAATGATATTCCCTATGCCCAAAGGATTCTGATTGATGTTGGCTATGTCAAGCGGCGTAATTTCTGGTTAGACCTCCGCATTGTGTTCAAAACTGTATTAATCACGATAATCCCCAAAAATAATGGGGCATATTAAAATAGCGAACATCGATCGGTAAAAATTGGTAGTAGGCGATCGCAATTCGGAGATATGATGGGGCAATTAGACCCCAGTGATTTTACAGATAACTGATAACTGCCAAAATGACAGAAACAAAACGTGCATTAATTACGGGCATAACTGGACAGGATGGCTCCTACCTAGCAGAACTCCTGCTCTCTAAAGGCTACGAAGTTCATGGCATTATTCGCCGGACATCGACTTTCAATACCGATCGAATCGAACATCTGTACCAAGATCCCCACACACCTGGGGCAAAACTCTTTCTCCACTACGGCGATTTAGCCGACGGTGTGACACTACGTCGCTTATTAGAACTCACTCAACCTCAAGAAGTCTACAACCTCGGTGCCCAATCTCACGTAAGGGTGAGCTTTGATGCACCCGAATACACCGTTGATACAGTTGCCATGGGTGCGCTGCGCTTGCTAGAAGCCATTCGTGATTACGAGCAACGGACAAAGCTCCAAGTCCGCTACTATCAAGCTGGCTCATCCGAAATGTATGGCTTAGTGCAAGAAGTCCCCCAATCGGAAACTACCCCCTTCTACCCTCGCAGCCCCTACGCTTGCGGTAAGCTATTCGCTCACTGGCAAACCATTAACTATCGCGAGTCCTACAATATCTTCGGCTGTAACGGGATTTTGTTCAATCACGAATCGCCCCGTCGCGGTGAAACCTTTGTTACCCGTAAAATCACCCGTGCAATCGCGCGAATTATGGCAAAGCAACAGGATAAACTCTATCTAGGCAATCTAGAATCCAAACGGGATTGGGGTTATGCCAAAGATTATGTGGTCGCGATGTGGCTGATGCTCCAACAGGACACTCCCGATGACTACGTGATTGCGACTGGTGAAACCCATGCTATTCACGAATTTCTGACTGTCGCTTTCAATTACGTCGATCTCAATTGGAAAGACTACGTTGAATTCGATCCCCGTTACTTGCGCCCTGCTGAAGTAGAATTATTAATCGGCGATCCTACCAAAGCACAACAAAAACTTGGCTGGAAACCTTCAGTAACTTTCACTGAATTAGTCCATCTGATGGTCGATACAGACCTTCACGCACTCGGACTAAAGTCACCCAATTATGCAGGTGAAGAGACATTACCCGATGTCGCGATCGTCCGTCAAGCATTGGCTACCATGCACGATTAAATTAGTTGATAGTCGATAGTTGATAGTTGATAGTTGATAGTTGATAGTTGATAGCCGCAGGGTGGGCAGATCCGACTTAAAATGTAGTTGGGCACTGCCCACACGGGTTTTCGGTAATTTTCACTCGCTCAATACAGCCACGCTTGCTCCTGCCTTTTGTCACTGATGGCGTAATTCATAGCACCAAAAAGTGCTGTGTTTAACAAAGAGCAGAAGCTATGGCTTCGGGGTTTAAATCCCCATCCTAAAAACCTCGCTGTCTTGTCTCGCTAAACCCTCGGCTTTGCAGAGGAGCGCGAGCTGCTGTCAACTGTCAACTGTCAACTGTCAACTGTTTAAGCATTCTGACTTAGTTCTCAGTACTCGCTTTTAAAGGTAATATTTAGACACCCGCATTAATCGAATTTATGACAAATCTAGATTTATCTACTAAGCGTATTCTCGTTACTGGAGGTGCTGGCTTCCTCGGACAGCAAGTAATTAGTCAACTTCTGGCGGCTGGTGCCAATAGTGCCAATATTACTGTGCCTAGATCTGCTGATTGTGACTTGCGGGTATTAGAAAACTGTCACACAGCAGTAAAAAGTCAAGACGTTATCGTTCACTTAGCTGCACACGTCGGAGGAATTGGTTTAAATCAAGTTAAACCAGCCGAATTATTTTATGACAATCTGATGATGGGTACCCAACTCATCCATGCAGCTTATCAAGCTGGAGTTGGTAAATTTGTCTGTGTGGGGACGATTTGTGCTTATCCTAAATTTACGCCCGTACCATTCAAAGAAGAAGATATCTGGAATGGTTATCCCGAAGAAACTAATGCGCCTTATGGTGTTGCTAAAAAAGCTCTATTAGTACAATTACAATCCTATCGTCAGCAGTATGGATTTAATGGTATTTATCTATTACCTGTAAATTTATATGGCCCTGCGGACAATTTCAAACCTGAAAGTTCTCATGTAATTCCCGCCCTAATTAGAAAGGTACATGAAGCTCAAATCGCTGGAGAGAAGCAGATTCAGGTTTGGGGCGATGGTAGTCCCAGTCGCGAGTTTATCTATGTAGATGATGCGGCGCGGGGAATTGCGATCGCGACTACGAGTTACGATCGAGAAGATCCAGTAAACTTGGGAACTAACTATGAAATTACGATTAAAGATCTAATTACTCTAATCTGTAAACTAATGGAATATCAAGGTGAAATCGTCTGGCAAACTGACAAACCTAACGGGCAGCCTCGCCGATGTTTGGATACTCAAAAGGCTACAGAATACTTTGGGTTTACGGCAGCAGTGAAGATTGAAGAGGGACTGAAAAATACGATCGAGTGGTACCGTAATCATAGCGTGGGCTAATCGATCGTCTTTGTGGTGATAATTTATGAATTGCCACTATGGCAATCCTAAACGAAAAGCTAGGTTGATATAGTGTGTGTTAGAGGTTGTTTGAAAAGTCTGTTTTGTTACCCATACACCCTAGAGAATCCCCCTAAATCCCCCAAGTCTGGGGGACTTTGACTCTAGTTCCCCCCAGACTTGGGGGGCTAGGGGGGCTAGTCAAGTGTCGCTTTATACTTTTCAAACAACCTCTTAGGCACAAGCCGTAACGCACCAATGTTTAATACCAGGGATCTGATTTAGGATTGCCACTACAAAGTTTAGCAGTCGCCAAGCCAAGGAGATAAGAGTTGCCTGCCTTGGGCATAGCGTTCCCGTTCTCGGAGCGAAGGGTAGGATCGGCTAACATTAATTAGTCTACATAGGCGGACTAATTAATGTTAGTTCTAGTTAAGGATATTTGCTCCATCCCAGCACCGCCTCCGATTGAAATCACGGATGCAATCGCGCTGAGGAAACCTCAGCGTGCGTTGCACCAAGCAGGGGCTAATGTTACAAAGTCCGCGTAGGCGGACTAAATTTCCTAGTCCGCGTAGGCGGACTTTGCATCATGAGCAGAGACTTCAGTCTCTAGGCTCGTCCAATCCCGTCAGCTCCACCTCTCCATCAGAAGACACTAACGTTAAACCATGCTCTTTACAACATACTGAGCTGGGGATGCTTTTCAGTTAAGAGGAGCTGTTGGAGACGATTCTGGTAGACTTGGGCGGTGAGTTTCCCCGTTCTCAAACCCTCGGTGAGTAACTTGATTTGGGCGGCATGTTCCCGCTTGTGTTCGCCTACAGCTAGTTCGTTGAGATCGTAGATAGTTTCAGCGGACTTCCGATTTTGCTTGAATAATTGGCGGAGGGATGCCGATTCTAGAGCTACCTGTGGCTCTGAATAAGCAGTCTCAAAGTAAGCAGCAGTCGTTTGTCCCATCGCCCAAGTCGCTGTAAACGCATCCACGGCTCCCAGACTCGCGCCCACATTGGGCACCAGCTTCGCCAGATCTAACGCCATCAACCAAGCACTGACTAGCCCCAAGCTCCCAACCATTTCCTCAAAAAATGGCTTGACTGAAAAGTCACTCTCGCCCCAAATATCCGCAATTTCGGCAATGAGAATCATTTGTAGCCCTAATGCCGCCGACTGCGTGTAGGAGCTTAATAGTGGGGATGGATCTGCCCCCAAGACGGCAGTAGCCGTCGCATAGCGGAGGATTTTTTGCTCGATCGCCAGCAATCTTTGTTGCGGATCGACGATCGGTTGCACTTTATCGCCATACTGGAAGCTAGAGATACGATCGACCAAGCCTTGCAACTGCTCGACTTTTGTTAATGTCAAGTTAAACGCCGCAGCGATGAGATCGATCGATCTTCTTTCCTCGTCGTGATAGTTACCATCGACATTGGCTAATAAATAGGCAGCGTAATAGGTCAATTCTTGCTCGGCTGGATCGGAAATTTTCGCTAGCTCGTGAGTTAGATCGATCGACTCTGCTAGTAGCGTTTCCCAAACCAGCTCCTCTGGAAAATGCCCTTGTCGGACATTGGATTCTAACCAGAGCCGTTCCTGCGGATCGATACCGCCATCGGCTTGAGCTACCCCAATCAGTACCTTCAGCCGTGCTAACGACTCCGTGGACATGACAATCGGCCGCGCAGATTCGCGATCGAGGATCTTATGGGCTAGCTGACGCGCAGTTGGTTCGGGTACGATCAGCACTGGGCAGGGGGCGCGATGTAGCACATATTGGCTCAAACTCCCCGTCACCATCTCTAGCATTTGCCCCCGTCGTCGCCGCCCCATCACGACTAGATCGACTGTTGCAGCATGTTTGAGAATACTATCGCCCAGTGCTTCATTCACCACCACATATTGCAAATTACAGGTTGCTGCCAACGGTTGAAAAATATGGCGCAACTCATGTTCGCTCTTGGGCACAGCTTGCCAATTTTGAGTCGGTGCATCTTCAGAGTAATCTAGTTCCGGCTCATAAACATGTAGGACAGTTACCTCTGGAACCTCATCTGCCAAAGGCTTCAAATAGTTTTCGAGAAACTCACAAATTTGAACGGCTGTAGGCGAAATATCGGCGGCAATTAAGACTTTCATGACATTCTAATCCTCAATTTAACCTATATTCGGGCTGGAAATTCCAGCGGTGCTGAACTAGAACTAATTTATTGTTGGGGTAGCAAAGAGCATTACCCCTCCTCAGCATGACTCAATCTTCAATTTTTAACTGACGCTCGGCAATTTCTTGAGCATCGCGAAACTGACCGTTTTTGCTCGCCCAAATTAACGACAGCACCGCCAGAAAACCGATCGGGAGTAGCACCCACACCAACGACCACATAATCACTGTCCCGTCACCAATTCCCAGCCAACTGCCCATGTGGGCTTGTTCGGGATGGGCTTGAGTCATCGCTAGCCATACTCCATTCATGATGCTACCTCCGCAGGGACATTATCTTTCCATGCTCCCAAAGATTGAATATAGTCCGTCAAATCGGATAATTCCTGCTCTGAGAGATAGTCAAAGGAGGGCATAATCGAGCTGGGGTTGTACTGACGGGGATTGATGAAATGTGCGATCAGATAATCTCTGGCAGGTTGCCCGATATCTCGTCGCCAGATCCGCCCCTCATTGGAAAGATCTGGCCCTTGTCGTCCGGTACCGAGCAGGTGTGGTGTGTCATAGAAGTAGTCTCCTGCTTTAGAAACCCCATATGATGCCACCATGTTTTCATCGGCTTTGACATTTCGGACTTGCTGAGAATGGCAGTAGACGCAGCCTTCACGCGCATAGATTTTCCGACCTCTGGCTTCAGGTGCTGTGTAAGCTACCAAGCCCACGGTGGGCGCACGGGCGATATCAGAAGCAAATCCTGGCGCAATTACCAGTCCGGTGAAGGCAAGTCCAAACAGAATCGATAAAACGATGACAATTGGAAAAACGCGAGTGTATCTCATATGTAACCTTAAATAGTGATGCTCTAGCTTTGAAGAGCATCGGGAGAAGTTTCGGTCAGAGCAACCGGAGTATTAACAGTTTTGACAACATTAGTTACAAATAGAAACTGTCCTAACAGTACGATCAGACCGCTAATCGCCCGCGCAACGTGATAAGGATAGCGATCGACCATCGTACCTTGGGGCGAATTTCCCGCTTCCCAGGCAGATCCCTCCACCCAACCACTAATTCCCATCGAGACGACATAGCCGACGATCCCTAACATGGTCAACCAAAAGTGCCATTCCGCCAGCGGACGCGAGTATTTGAGCTTGAGCGATCGTTCGATGTAGAAGTAAGTAAAGGCAATCAATCCAGGTACGCCAAATCCTAAAAATCCCAAATGGACATGCGCGATCGTCATATTGGTAAAATGCAGTTTGGCATTTAGTGACATTACCGCTAAACCAGTCCCCCACAATGACGCGCCCACATAGCAAGCATAAGCCATCAAACTAAATCGATAACCGATATCTCGCTTCATAATCGCCCATGTACCCCAAGCCGTACCGCCAAAATTTACCATCGTGGCAAATGTCGGCACAAACATCGCGATCGAGGCTGTCACTGAAGCCGTCATCACCCACATCGGTACAGGCCCCCAGATCACATGATGTCCGCCATTCCACGGATAAAATGCTGCCAATGACCAGAACCCCACAAATGAGACGATATGGCTGTACAGCGGCTTGTTAACTTGCTTGGGCACGATGTAATACAGCGTTGCTAGACCCAAGGTGGTCAGCCAAATCCCAAACAGGTTATGGCTATAAAACCAATTAATGATGGCATCTTCGATCCCGCTAAACTTCGAGGCATTGCCCAAGGTGTAATAGATCGGAAAGGGAATAATTGCCAGCAAAATATACCATAACGATACATATACCCGCTGTTCCCGCCGCATTGTAATCGTGGAAAATAGGTTTCCGGCGATCGCAATCACCAATAGCCCGATAACCATATCAAAGGGAAAAGGAATTTCAGTATATTCTTTCCCCTTGCTGTAGCCCATCAAAATCCCCAGACAGCCGCCTACGAGATTGAAGTTCCAAACCCATGCTGTGAGCGATCCCAAGCGTTCTGAAAAGAGGGGTGTTTGGGTCAGCCGAGGCACCATATAAAAGGTAGCTCCCAGATAACCCATACTCATGAAGCCGAATAGACCGATATTGATGTGCACGGGACGCAGACGACCGTATGCCAACATCGGGATCCCCTGCAAGAATTCAGGATAAAACAGTTTCACTGCTTCGATCAGACCGATTAACATCGTCACTGACATCCAGAAGATGCCAGAGTAAAGCCAGATCCGAGTCGCACTGTCCGATCGATCCATCGGTCGCAGTTCGGAACTAGATTTAATAGAGTTGTTAGTAGCGACTAAATTATTACGATCTTGGAGCGAAGTCATAGACAATGTTAAGTGAGTTCTACTCACCATGCGATCGAAATCTTTAAGTTTTTTAACAACTCTCTACAATTTAACAACTCGATCGGCAGATTAGCCAATGACAATGCGTCAAAGTTTTTATTTCTACAGAGTTTCTTTAGGATTGAGAGCGGCAATCCGACCTTTAGTTGATGGGTTTTGACACTCCCCGCGATCGATCTCGACGGAAGTGTGGGCGATCTGAGCAGGACTACTAGATTGAGATTGTCCTGTTTGGGAGACTTGAGCGGGGCAAATCTGCTCGACCCAAACCATCATAATTTGGGATAAGAAGAGCCTAGAGACTGAAGTCTCTGCTCATAATATAAAGTCCGCCTTCGCGGACTATTTTCTTAGTCCGCGAAGGCGGACTTTGCACCATTAGCCACGATTTCAATCGTTGGCGGTACTAGAACGAAGCTAATATCCTTAACCCGAACCATCACAATCTAACGCAAGTCGCTCCCTGAGCAGAAACTCACGTCAAGTTATCACTCCATCCTCCTCGCTCCGATCCCCTAACCCTTCACCGCCCGACTTCCTGCCGTCAATTGCTCCGAAGCTGGAAATTCCATTGCCCCAGTCTGAGATCTGCGTGCGCGAAACATCCCAAATCGGCATAATCCAGCCCCAAAAGCCAACCGCATCAATAAAATAGTCGGGACTTCGCGCAGAGATTTAATAAATCCCGCTCCACCAAAACTTACCAAACCCTTGGGACGAGCGATCCCTTGCCAGATTGAATCCAACCACGAAGGCAGAGTTTGTTCCGTCCAATCTGCGGTAGTTACATCGCCCTGGACAAAGCCTGTTGCTGCCAACAGCTCGGAAAAGCCTTCGATACTCGAAAAAGCCGGATGCGACCATTGATCCAAGAGTTGCTGCATTACAGGTTTTTCCCAATAATTTAGCGGAATTTGGCGATCGTCCCGCTGATTCCAGTCAGCGACAACCAGCACGCCACCTGGCTTGAGTACCCGCATCAACTCTCTAGCAAAAACTGCTTTGTCAGGCATATGCGGGCCAGCCTCGATCGACCATACCACATCAAAACTCGCGTCGGGAAACGATAATGCCATCGCATCATCCACCTGAAACCGCACATTCAGTTCTGGTGGCGTAAGCTGTTGGGCGCGTTGTACTTGCCCAGGACTGATCGTGATTCCCGTAACCGCAAACCCATAATCTCGTCCTAAAATCCGGCTGCTACCGCCAATTCCACAACCGACATCTAGCACCGTAGTCCCAGCAGGTAATCCGTCTAAACCACCCCAGCGCACCATCTCATGGACAAAATCAGCTTTAGCCGTCAAGAAATCTCGCTGTTGTGGCGGCGAACCATAATAACCTAAGTGAATGTGTTCGCCCCAGTAAAACTCTAAAATCCCATCTTCCGTCCATTCATCATAGGAAGTAGCAACAGAATCCGAAGACTGATAAGGACGAGCAGTAGCCAGATACAGCGCAATCCCAATTGTCAGGATTGCCAGTGGAATTGCCAGCGCAAGCAGAAATAAATTCACCTTCGATCGAGCCTCAAAATTTTTGATAATTGAGGGATAAAAAATATCCCGATCTTCATCGTAATTACTTTATCGAACAGCAGGGGTATAGAGCCTCCTGCCTTTAAGCAGATAGTTGTTAGTGGGGAGTTTAAATCTCCCCACTAACAACTTCGCTGTCAACTGTCAACTGTCAACTGTCAACTGTCAACTGTTTAACTCTACAGCGATCGGTTGAAGTTGATATTCTTCCTTTGTTTTGATGGCTGCTTGATGAAATGATGCAACAGATACCAATCGATCGGTATCCGCATCCCACAAAATAAATTTGGCACAGTCGAGCATGTCAGCGATCCGTAGGGTTTTTACGTTCGAGAGCAAGTGGATGTTTTTGTGGTGACAAGCTTCAAGATGGTAGTTAGGGATTCGTTCGGACAGATGATGAATATTGTGATAGCCAATATCTGCGGTAAACCACTTTAAAATTGTTGGTAACTCTAAATAACTGCTCCCCTCGATCGCACCCAATATATAGTCCCAATCTGCTGTTTTGTGAGCATAAGTACCTTCAAAAATATGCTGGATAAAGAACACATAGATGAAGATTACCGCCGATAGAGTCAATACGAGCGAGTAAACACTCACGAAGAAACCTGCCCCTAAGAAATGGCAAAGGACGATCGATCCACCCAGCACACAAATATTATTAAGTAGCAAATCCCAGAACTCAGCCACTGTCTGCCAATGTTTGGACTGATGATTAGCAACAATTTTTGATAAACTGCCAGCATCTTGCTTTAAACAAGTAAATACCTCTTTCATCAGGTCGTAAACACCGAGAACTAATGTCAGCCTTGGCTGAATCGCTAAGTAGAAAAAACCTCCAGGAATTGCCATCACTGGATGTCGTAGCAATTCATAAGACTGTCGATCGGCTAAACTTAGTTGAGCAAATTCATCAGTAGAAATAAAGTCGGCAACACCGCGATACCGCTCCCAATCTCCATTAGTTTTGTGGTGATAGGCATGATCTCTCGACCATGCGTAAGGTGGAATGGCATTGAGAACCCCCAACACAAAACCCACACATCTATTGACTTTTTTTGAACTAAATAGTGAATAATGTCCACAATCGTGCATCAGCGAAAAGCATCGCACTGAAAACAGTGCCATCAAAACTATAATCGGCGGTAACAGCCAAATCGAAATTGGAGCAACTTTTACGGCTAAAACCCATAGTAAGATGTAAGGAACAACAGTATTTAGAACCTGATAAGTTGCCCAAAGATCGTTACTCTTCATATACGGAGTTAGCACGAAATCAGATTTTTTAATTGGGGTTTCCATTAAATAAAATACTCACGTAAATAACTATGGTTAGGCACAATTTTGGGATGATATCGTTGGCGTTGGCGAAGCCTCTCGTTCGCGTTGGCGCAAGCCTGCCGTAGGCACAGCGTCTCGGAGAGAAGAGAAGCCTCTCTGAAAGAGAATCGCTCAAAAAAACAGTTAAGAGTACACAGGGTATACTCTCGGTTAAAATTGGCGATCGCTGGTAATAGCCACTCTAAGCTACTACAAGCAGTTAAGAGCAGTACCTGTAATTGCAGGTATGAATAGTATTACTGACAACAACGATCGATCTAAAGTGCCAAAGACGACTTATTTAACCTGTGCGCGGATGAAGGAACCAGGTAAACACCATAACTTTCTAGGTGTGGTTACATAAGCGCGACGAGTAAACACATCATAATCATTGCGCTCGATCGAGTCTAAAATCTGTTGATATATTAACAAAGCTGCCCACACAGGCCAACGCACGTCAGGACTAAGACGACTAATCCCACTTTCAGCTTGCTGATAGTATTTCCGAGCGCGTTGGATCTGAAACTTCATCAATGCTCGCCAATTATCATTGACAACCTGATTCATCAAGTCTTGCTCGGTATAGTTGAATAGTGCCAACTCATCCAAAGGCAAATAAATCCTTCCCCGCTCGGCATCCTCGCCCACATCTCTAAGAATATTAGTCAACTGTTTACCAATTCCTAGAGCCACAGCTTGCTCCAGCGGAATATCGATATTGTGACAATTCCAGGGGGCGGTAAATTGACTTTCATCGATACCCACGATCGCATTAGACATCAGTCCCACCGTACCAGCGACTCGATAGCAGTAGAGCGACAATTCCTCAAAGCTGTTGTAGCGATTTTTCCGTAGATCCATCCGCTGTCCAGTCACCATATCTCGAAAAGGTTGAATCTCCAAATCGGGAAATCTGGCGATCGTATCAACCAATGCTACATCATAACTATCTGTCGGAATACCCTTAAACATCCCTTCCAACTGAGCTTCCCAGCGATCGAGTGTAGCTGGAGTAGTCTCATCTGCATCCGCCCCATCCACCAATTCATCGGTATTTCGACACCAGGCATAAATTGCCCAAATCGCCCGCCGCTTGGGGACTGACATCAATAGTGTTGCCAAATAAAAGGTTTTGCCGTATTCAGCAGTTATTTGACGACAGAGTTCATAGGATTCCTCAGTTGATGTTGGCATTGTCACGATCTGTAGGGACTTTTCCAGTTGCAGCATTTGCAGAGACTAGGGACTAGGGGATAGAGATTAGTTAGGTGTTAGAGCTTGGGTGTCAGGGATGAGGGACTATGGGAGCACTGATAAGTGAAGGCTATCCCAATGTGATGACGCAACAATCGATCGCTACTCACTAATTGGTCTATCCCCAATCCCCGATCCCCTATGCCCTAAACCGCAGTAGCTAGTGTTTTTGCGACTGTGGGCTGATAATTGGCGATCTCCTGTGCTGCAAGCTTACCAGAAAGTACCGCACCTTCCATACTCCCAAGATACTCTTGCATCGTATAGCTACCAGCAAGAAAGAAATTAGAAATCGGCGTAGATTGGCTCGGTCGGCAATCTTGTCGCCCTGGAGATGCAGTATAAACCGATCGAGGTGTCTTAACTACTTTAGATTTACGTAATTTAGCAGGACTATCGCCAGTCAAATGCTGTGGGAACAAGCGTTCTAGTTCGGTCATGGTCGCCGCCACGATCTCGTCGTCGGATTTGTCGATCCAATCTTTGGCTGGGGCGATAATCAGTTCTAGCATCGATCGATCTGCGTCTTCATACTCCTTGCAAGCTACGCTCATATCAGCATAGACACTCAGAATATCCGATCGCGAAAATAGTAGATGATCGATATCAGTCAACTTGCGATCGAACCAAAGGTGCAGGTTAATCACTGGCACACCTTCCAGTTCCTGCATCTTCTCAAAGAACTCAATCTTCTGCCACGGTTCGGGCATGAGTACCTTGATGACATCTACAGGCATTGCCGACACGTAGGCATCAGCCACGACGATTTCATCCGACTGACCATTAATTCCCCGCATCACAAAATGCTTGACCGTACCATCATCATTCAGCACGATTTGTTTTAGTGGCTTCTCCATCCGAATCTCGCCACCACGGGCTTCAAAATGCTCCACAATAGGCTGACACAATCGTTCGGTCGGCGACCCATCTAGAAAGGCGATTTTGGAGCCATAGCGTTCCTTGAGGAACTTGTTGATCGCAGTCAATGGAATCGTTGCCGATACATCTTCAGGATTGATAAAAGTTAGGGCTTTGGATGCCGCCACAAAAATATCCGAATTAACTCGATCGTCAATTCCCTGTCGTCGCAGCCATTCTAACAAGCTGTACTTGTCCATATCTTCGACATATTTGCGTCCCCGCAAGACTGCTGGCCACAAGCCAAGGGCAAACTTGATTTTTTGCTCCCAAGTCAGCATGTCATTATTTTTCAGGATCGAAACAATCACGTTAAAAGGTGCTGGGATGTCTGGCACGCTGAAATATGAGTACTTACCTGGCTTCTCTGGCTGATTGAAGATCAGAGCGTGTTCTTTCCATTGCAAGTGGTCTTCAATTCCCAGTTCCTTCATCAACTGGAGCATGTTGGGGTAAGCCCCAAAGAAAGCATGGAGTCCAGTTTCGTACCAGTCGCCATCCTCATCCTTCCAAGCCGCAACTAAGCCGCCCAACACATCCCGACTCTCAAACAAGATGGGGGTATGTCCGGCATCTGACAAATATTTAGCACAAGCTAGTCCGGCTAAACCTGCTCCTGCAATGGCTACACGCATTTATTCCTACTACCCCTATACGATCTACGTTCTAATCAATACTCTACCAAATTTAATTATATTTGCATTTCTTTACAATTCAACCTCTCGATCGTGGATGGGCAAGAATTTTGCCTTGAGCTGAGATCGAGATCGAGATCGAGTTAGTCACCATGCTAGATCCCTCCGTCATCTTGCCAGACTTTTCAGTGCGATCGATAGCTTAATCCAAGTATTAACCAGATCTAATTTTTCTCGATTGAAGCCGACGATCGCAATCGACATAATAGTTCCATCCAAACCTCGCTTCCACAGACGATCGTCCAGTCACTGAGAAAATAAGCGAGAGAAATTATTACCACACACTGGCAATAAATAGAGTCAAAATCAAATCACAAAGCATCAGTGCGATGAATGGATTCAATTAATTCTTCCACATCTTCTTCATCCAGACATTGCTCGATCTGAGCCTTAAACCAGTGCAATTCCTCGGTTGCTGTTTGGATATCGTAAACCAACAGTGTCCCGGCGACACGAGCCAGCGTCAAGGGTGCTGAAGAAATGTGACTGAGTAGATCCCGCGCATTTTGGTACAGTCGATCGACAGATGCCCGATCGAGGGGGTGTCCTAGCTGAGTAGAGAGTTGAAGCAAGCTCTCCTGAATGGATGGGTCTTCATTACTGGACGTAGAATTAATCATAATATCTAGAGTATAAAAATAATTCTAGCACTTACAGAACATTTACCTATCAATGTTCTGAGAAAGAAAAAGATCGTTCACATCACACAGAGCTGATTAGAGTTACTATTATGATGAAATTCGCTCGGCAGGATTTAAGCAAAAAATAGGTACATATCTATAGCTCGATCGCTGAAAATTAATCATATAAATTTAAAAAGTTGTCATGAACGATCTCATTAACCAACTGATAGGTTCGGCATTAGCCGCCGTTAATCCATTCAACGCCATTCAAAATCACTTGCGGCTAGATGGTGAAAATCTGGCGATCGGAAGTTGCGTAATTAATTCAACTTATGAAGATATTCGGTGCATCTGTGTAGGTAAAGCTTCTGTACCAATGGCTCGATCGATCCACGCGCTCCTTGGTAGTCGGATTTCTCAAGGATTAGTTGTTACTAAATACGCACATTTAGGCGATCCTCAACTTCCAGCTAATTGGGAATGTATCGAGTCAGCACATCCAGTTCCTGACGATCGTAGTGTACATGCTGGCGATCTCGTGTGGGAATTACTCGCCGATTGTACGGATCGAACTTTGGTGCTGGCTTGTATCTCAGGTGGTGCGTCTGCTTTAGTCGTCGCGCCTCGCAATTGGAGTGCTGTGACTGAACTATTAGCCAATCCACCTACCGCCGCAATTAGTGAGGAAACTCAACAATTAATTTGGATGGCTCTAGCCGATCGATCCATCGATCTTAGCATTGTCGATCCTGAATCAACTATTTCCCTGGTAGCAGTTCAAGCGATCTGTAGGGCACTATTAGGTAGTGGATTATCGATCGATAGAATTAATGCAGTGCGATCGAAGATCGATAGATTGAAAGGTGGTGGTTTGGTAGAGCGGGTTGGAGTTGGTAAAGTAATCGGACTAATTCTATCAGATGTAATTGGCGACTCAATTGTGTCGATCGCGTCAGGTTTAACTCATCATCCCGATGCAGACAATATCCTGATTGGAAACAATCGTCAAGCCTGTGAAGCTGTATCAAAAATCGCGCGTCAGATGGGTTATAATTCGCAGATTATTACTACCGAATGGGATGGAGAAGCACGGGTGCGAGGCGCAGAAATTGCGGGTGAGATTATTACTTATCCGCCCAAAACTGTTTTAATATATGGTGGTGAAACTACGGTCAGTTTACCTAAAAATTGTCTGGGTAAGGGTGGGCGGAATACAGAATTAGGATTAGCAGCCGCGATTGAATTAGCGATTCATCGTATCCCTGCCTGGGTAATTACGCTAGCGACGGATGGTACAGATGGGCCGACAGATGCGGCTGGAGTGACGGTAAATGAGACGACAATCGATCGAGCTTTGGCATTAGGATTGGATGCTCGATCGGCACTCGCTCGACATGATAGTTATCCATTCTTTCAACAATTGGCAGATCTGCATTTAATTGGGGCGACGGGGACTAATGTTGCGGATATTACGATCGCGATTCGTCCCTAACAGTCGGCGGAAGATTTTTAAATACGAACCATGATGGCGTTCTCCAAATCAGCGATCGTCAACTATCTCTACTGCTTTGCTTGTGCCTAGTTAGTAGGGTGGCATGAATATTGACAACATCAATAATGACTGGAATCGGCATAGATCCGCTAATACGTTAGGATATTATTATCCTACTAGCTAGTAAGATTTAATTAGGAAGCTTTGCTAAAAACTTGAATTTGCTCGATAGATTCACCTTCTTGTTTTTGGACATGATACAGATCCCATCGCAACTGCAAATTCAACCAGAAGTCATTTGAGACACCAAAAAACTTGGCTAGTCGCAGGGCGGTACTAGGGGTCACACCACGTTTGCCATTGATAATTTCGTTAATCCGTTGGTAGGGGACATGGATACTTTGAGCCAAATGTTTTTGGGTTAAGCCCAAAGGTTCCAAAAATTCGGTAAGTAGCATTTCGCCAGGATGAGTCGGCGGACGATTTGTAGGGATACGAACCATGATGACGTTCTCCAAATTAGTGATAATCAACTATTTCGACTGCTTGTGCATCGGACTGGCAACCACTCAAAGCAAATCCGATACTTACCACCTTAACATCGCTAATTGAGACGGGGTTTTCGGGCTTCCTGACTCTCCCCTCCAGTACGATTGGCCATAGGCGACGCTACGCGAACGAGTCTCTAGATCTAATTTGGAAGGGGCGCGATCTCGCAACAGTGGGAGATGGAACTTCTTGCATTTTTGAAGTTTATATTGCGGTTATAATCTGGAACTGGCAATATGGCACGATTGATATCAATGAGTCAGAAACTATGCCTCTCATTGGGATGCAATTGTTGCGAGGCTATGATTTACGGATTCATGCAATAGAAGGTGGTTCTGTCACGATTGAAGCATTGCAGATTCCGCAAAGCGGACGCTCCGCGAACGAATAAAATCTAGTAAGTAGGACGGCATCAATATTTATACTATCGATAATGCCTGAAACCTATCTGGTGGATAGTGCCCAACCGACCTCACGCCTAAACTTAATAGCGTGGTTGGCAATCTACAAAACTCAGAGCCTCTCGATCGAGAAAGCCTGCGATTGCCATTTCTAAAACTGCTTCGATTGGATAATCGATTTCCTTGGCTCGTCTTTCAAACGCCTCTCGAACGTGAGTCGGAAATGCGGCTAACATCATCCGTGCGGCGACTGGATGCAAATGTTCGATGCTCTCTGGTTCGGAATTAGACGATTTAACACTAATGGAAGTCATGGTTCATCCCTCATTGGTATCCGAATATTAAATGGGGGCTTACTCCAAACAAGAATAATTCCCTCTAAATCTGATGATAGCGTTCGCCACTGCCGATAGTCGATTTCACAAATAGCGATCGCCACGTCACGATGGTTATAATCTGCTAACCAAGACCAAGTAATGGCTTTATGTCCGCCTCGAAAACGTTCTTTGATATCCTGCGCCTTACCAACATACAGTAATCCTGCGGATCGATGACGAATTGCATAGATACCTGGTTTAGAAGTTAGTCCTGCAAAATCTCGGCTAATTGGAATACAGTCGGGAAAGGGTAGTTGCACCAAGAAGTTTAAAATTTCACGAGCTTGGCTCTCAATCTCTGTCATCGTAGAATATCTCAGTGTTACTCAATAAACAATTTGCTCGCATGTTGCTGAAAACCTTGTAGCCCTTCAGAATCTCTCCAATTTTTTTTGAACCAAGCCATATTTTCAAAATTATAGACAGATCCACTTGGAGGAAGATGGTTAGTACTAAAAATTTCTTCGGTATTTTTAAGATTATTCCAATCCAAGTTTTCAGTGGGCATCCAAACAGCTTTGACTACACGGTATATACCCCACTCATTTTGATTGTTATCATAAACTTCATCATCTAGTTTGGGTCGATGGGGGCTATTAAACCCCGCACCTCCCATTTAGATCCGTAC
>ENA-OFCX01000027-OFCX01000027.1-metagenomes-genome-assembly--contig:-NODE-27-length-73410-cov-5.826788_pt1 | contig 73410 bp, 75 predicted proteins | sample MGYA00153384_OFCX01 | MGnify analysis MGYA00153384
GCACGCGATAATCTGTTCCGTAACTTTAATCCAACCTTAACCCGTCAAGCAGCGTAGCCAAATTCCCCGAGCTTCAGTATCAAACCCCTATTGGAAAAGACTCCCCTCGTCTTTTAAGGTATGGTTTGATACGGAAGTTCGGGACGTGATTCCATTGAGATTTGATACTGAGATTGTGTGAATTCGGTTAATTTCACGCGAGATCGGGATTGATTTTTTAGAAGGGGCACGGCGCGTTGTTTGATCACCCATGAATGGTGATCGACATGAATCTCTCCCGCTTAACAACGATGACCCAAGTGCGCCGCTTTGTTGAGGGCTTATAGCCCGTAACACTCGCTCTGGCAGCTCAGTCTGGCGCCTTGTGCTAGCAAGGCTCAAGATGGCCGCTATGCGGCCATGACGGGCCTTCTAGATCGATTGCACTATGGCCGTTGCAGTAAATCCAACAGGAGCATGATTTTGCGCCTCCTGGTCAAGCTCACTGGCTACAGTGCGGTGCATGTTCGGCGGCTTGTTGCGCGGGTGATGGGAGTCGAGCGTGAAGGCGGTCGCGGCAGCGAGAATCAGGCGCTTAAAAAGCGCTACAAGTCGCCTGTACCGGAGGTGGGGTTCAAGCGGCGTTTCACTGAGGTCGATTGCGAATTGTTGGCCTCAATCGACTCCGCGCATGTCCAGCTCTCGGGGCCCGCGGCCCGGCACTTGTTGCATCGCGCATTTCATGAATTTAGCGATGATCGGTTCGAGCTTTTAGTCGTTATCTCGTGCTCGCATCTTTACAACTTGCGCGCCTCGGCGGCGTATCGACGGGTGCGGGTGGGTTGGGATAAAACCCGGCCTGTGGTGCCCACAATCGGGCTGCAGGCCGCGCCCCGCCATGATGGGCGGCCCGGCTTCGTCCGCATCGAATCGGTGCATCAAGGCGACCTTGATGGGGTGAAGTGGATGTACTACATCAACGCGGTGGATTGCGTGACGCAGTGGGAGCTCGTTGCCTGTACCGAGCGGATTGGGGAGGCGTTTTTATTGCCTGTGAATAAGGCAATGCTTACCGCGTTTCCGTTCAGGCTCCTGCGCTTTCACTCTGACAACGACAGCGAGTACATCAACCACGCCACGACCAAGCTTTTAGAGAAACTACGCTTCGAGCAGACTAAGTCTCGACCTCGCCAAAGCACTGACAACGGACTGGCCGAAACCAAGAACGCGGTGGTCATCCGAAAGACCTCCGGCTACAGCCACATTCCACAGCATTTCGCCGCTCCAATCAACCTGATGTGCATGCGCTATCTCATCCCGTACGTGAACTTTCATCGCCTGTGCTTTTTTGCGCAAGACAAGCTTGATATCAAGACCGGAAAGATCAAAAAAAGCTATCCGCATGCGCTGGTGAACACACCCTTTGAACGCCTCGCGGCCATCGAGGATGTGGAATCGCTTTACTTGAAGCCGGGCATCACTTTAGATGCGCTCAAAGCTCTTGCCAACGCCCAAACTGACACCGAGGCCGCGCTCGCTATAAGGCGCGGGCGACAATCTGCTGCGTAGCTTTAATCCAACCTCAACCCGTCAAACAGCGTAGCCAAAATCCCCGGACTTCCGTGTCAAACCCCTATTGAAAAAGACTCTCGTTCCTCCGCAAAACCACTCAATTCAGTTCAGAACTTAAGCACTTTTTGAATTATTTTTAGGCAGCAGCCTTCTCGAATCAAGCATTCACGCGACTTTAGAAGAATTCAATAAATTTATCTACTTTTTTCGTTTAGCAACTGCTTTGGTCGACTTAGACGCTGACGTACGCGACATAGCGTTTGCCGAACGCTGTTCTTCCGCCGCAATGAACTCCTTAATTGCCGGGTAAGCAATGTGCCGCCAGCGACTTCCCGAGAAGATGCCGTAGTGACCACAGCCCTCTACGAGCAGGTGTTTCCGGCGTGCATCAGGAATGTTTGAACACAGCCCGTGCGCCGCATGCGTCTGGCCCGGACATGAGATGTCGTCCAGTTCGCCCTCGATGGTCATCAGCGCCACATCGCGAATTTTTGAAGGGTCGATGCGTTCGCCGGACACGTCCATCACGCCGCGCGGCAGTTGGAATTCCTGAAACACCCTCTGCACAGTCTGAAGATAGTAAGCGGCATCCAGATCCAGCACCGCGTTGTATTCGTCATAGAACTTGCGATGCGTCTGCGCGTCTTCCTCGTCGCCTTTAATCAAGTCGTAGAAAAACTCTTGATGCGACTTGGCATGGTGGTTCGGATTCATGGCGACGAATCCGTAATGCTGCAGGAAACCCGGATACACGCGGCGACCAAAGCCCGGATACTTTGCCGGTACGCGCGAGATCACGTGCTCTTCAAACCACTCAATCGTGTGCTTGGTAGCGTAAGTGTTCACACTTGAAGGCTTAACGCGAGTGTCAATTGGCCCGCCCATCATCACCATGGATCGTGGGCGATTCGGGTCGTTGTGCGCCGCCATCAGGCTCACCGCGCACATGACGGGCACAGTTGGCTGACAGACCGAGATGACATGTATGTTCGGCCCAAGCGATCTCAGGAAGCCAATCACGTACGCGACGTAATCATCCAGATGAAACCAGCCTTCGGACAGCGGCACTATGCGCGCGTCTCGCCAGTCGGTGATGAAGACTTCGTGATGCTGAACAAGTGAGTTCACCGTATCTCGAAGCAGCGTCGCGTGATGACCCGACAGCGGCGCAACCAACAACACACGCGGCTCGCCGTTGGAGCCGACCTTGGCAAAACGACGCAGTTGGCAGAACGCCTTTTCTTCGACCACCGCCTCTTCTACCACGTGGGTATGACCGTCCACGATGACCGAATGAATGCCAAAAGGAAGCTTCGGGTACTCCTGCGTCAAGCGCAACGTGAGTTCACTTGACGCCGCGAGCCAGTCGCTATGCGGCATCTCTTTCCACGGATTGCCGTCTGATTGCGCCCAAGTCATACCCATTTGCGCGGCGAAGCGCATGGGCGCGCCCAAGGACTTTTGCATCTCGTGAAAGGCGTACAGCATCGTTTTCTTCTCTCGTAAATTTCTGTGGTCTGATTTGGTGCTCGGCTGCGCGCGATTAGATCGAGCTCAAGCCGCGATGTAGGTCTTCTTGCAAATCGTACTGAGATTCCAGTCCGACTGCCACCCGGATCAGGGTATCAGTAATGCCTGACAAGTCCCTTGCCGCCTGCGTCATGCGCGAATGCGTGGTGCTCGCGGGGTGAGTAATCGTGGTCTTCACGTCACCCAGATTGCCGGTAATCGACATGATCCTCACACCGTCGACGACCTGCCACGCCTCCGCCTTGCCGCCCTTGACGGTGAAGGACAGCACCGCGCCGCCGCCCGATTGCTGCCGCTTGGCCAAGGCCACCGCCGGATGCGAATCAAGAAAGGGGTAATTGACCTTAGCCACTTTCGGATGCGCTTCCAGCCACTGCGCAAGCGCCAGCGCATTCTCGCTGTGCGCCCGCATTCGAATCGGCAGTGTCTCAAGCCCCTTCAGGATCACCCACGCATTGAATGGCGCGAGCGTCGGACCGATGGTGCGCAAAAAGTTATAAACCTTCTCACGACACAATTCTTTGCTGCCCACCAGCGCGCCGCCCATCACGCGACCCTGCCCGTCGAGATGTTTGGAAGCTGAATGCACCACCACATCCGCGCCCAGTGACAACGGTCGCTGCAGGATCGGCGTGCAGAAGCAGTTATCCACGGCAAACACCGCGCCGACCTTGCGCGCCATTTCGGCAATCGCCGCGATATCAAATACTTCAGCTGTGGGGTTCGACGGCGTCTCCAGAAACACCAGCCTGGTGCCCGGTCGAATCGCCGCAGCCCATACATCGAGCGAGGTTGAATTGACGACTTCACAGGTCACGCCGAACTTGCCCATCACCTGCGCGCCGAACACATTGAGCGTCGAGCCAAACACGCTGCCACTCGTCACGATGTGGTCACCCATCGAACATAACGTCATCGCCAGCGTCGAAATCGCAGCCATTCCGGTCGCAGTCGCAATCGCCGATTCGGCGCCTTCAAGCGCTGCGAGACGCTGCTCGAACATGTCCACCGTCGGGTTGGTAAACCGCGAATAAATGTAGCCCGGCTCTTCACCCGTGAATCGCTTCGCCGCCATCTCGGCACTCTCGTGAACAAAGCTCACTGTGGGAAATAGCGTTTCCGAGTGCTCGTTAAAAGACGTGCGCATCCCTCCAGCGCGGATGGCGAGGGTGTCAATATCTAGGGAGTAAATGGGATCGGTCATTGGTCGGTGAGCAGTGCTTCGCCGCGCGACTCATCGCGCGATTCAGCAAGCCCTCGCAAAAATTGTGGAGTGATGTCGCCGGTGACGTAGCAACCGTCGAAGCACGACGCATCGAAATCTTCAATCGCAGGATTGCCCGCGCGGATGGCGCGTTTCATGCCTTCGATTGTTTGATAGATCACGCGTTCGGCATCGATTTCGGTGGCTATTTGGGCATTGGTTTTGCCGACCGCAATTAGTTCGCTAGGCGTGGGCATGTCGATGCCGTAAACGTTAGGATAAATCACAGGCGGCGCGGCGCTGGCGAAGAACACTTTTTTCGCGCCCGCCTCCCGCGCCATTTGCACGATCTCTCGGCTGGTGGTGCCGCGCACGATGGAGTCGTCGACCAGCAGTACGACCTTTCCCTTAAACTCACTGGCGATCGGGTTTAGTTTTTGGCGCACGCTTTTCTTGCGCATCGCGTGGCCGGGCATGATGAAGGTGCGGCCGACGTAACGATTTTTCACGAAACCTTCGCGATACGGGCGACCGATTCTGGTGGCGAGTTCCAGCGCGCTGGGCCGTGACGAGTCTGGAATTGGCACGACTACGTCAATACTCTCCCAATCCGGCAGCTTTTGCACTTCATCGGCCAGTTCGCTACCAAGGCGAACGCGAGCGTCGTACACGCTAATGCCGTCGATCACCGAGTCCGGCCGCGCTAGATATACATACTCAAAAATGCACGGTGTGAGCTTGGGATTGTCAGCACATTGCTTCGCATGCAGATGCCCAGCGAAGTCGATGAATAGCGCTTCGCCGGGCGCAACGTCGCGCTCGAATTTGAAGCCGAGCACGTCGAGCGCGACCGTCTCGCTGGCCACCGCGAACTCAGCACCGGCCATCGTTTCGTTGTGACCGTAGACCAATGGCCGAATGCCGTTCGGATCACGGAATGCGACGAGGCCGTAGCCCGCAATCATCGCCAGCACCGCGTACGCGCCGCGGCAGCGCTGATGCACGCCACGCACCGCCGTGAAAATTTTCTCCGGCGTGAGCTTCACACCCTGCGCGGCTCGCTCCAGCTCCAGCGCGAACACGTTGAGCAACACCTCCGAGTCGCTGTTGGTGTTGATGTGTCGCGCGTCGACGTTGAACAGCTCCTGCTTCAGCGCTTCGCCGTTGGTCAGATTGCCGTTATGCGCAAGCGTGATGCCGAATGGCGAGTTCACATAAAACGGCTGCGCCTCGTGCACGCTCACGGCCGAACCCGCAGTCGGATATCGCGTGTGGCCAATCCCCGCAGAGCCGTACAGTTCACGCATGTTTCGGGTACGGAAAATATCGAGCACCATGCCTTTGGCTTTGTGCATGTGGAATACCGCGCCGTCGGCCGTCATGATGCCCGCCGCGTCCTGACCGCGATGTTGCAGACAGAGCAGGCCATCGTAAATCAGTTGATTCACCGGGCCGTGCGAAACGATTCCGATCACACCACACATAAATTAATCCTATCGGCATCAGCCGCTGCCGCTACAAACTTGACTCGTTTTGCCAGATCGTCGGGCAATTTGCTGCGCAAAATCGCGGCCATCGTTGCCAACGGAATCGCTGTCACGCTGTCGCGCCACCAACTCATCTGCGGTAAGGCGGTGGCGCCGGCAACAAACACCAGCAACACCACGATCAACGCGCCTCGCACCACGCCGAACATCATGCCCAGCGCGCGATCCAAGAACGATAGGCCGATGGCATTGACCACTTTGCTGAACAGAAATCCCGCGAGACTCAATGCCACAAACACGCCGATGAACACCAGCGCGTAACCCGCGAGCGCTCTCAACCACGGCGTGTCCTGCGCAATCGCCAGCATGCCGCCAAGCTTGTCGCCGAACAGAAACATGCAGACCACGGCTGCGATCCACGCGGCCAGCGCGAACACTTCGCGAATCACGCCACGCCACACGCCGATCAACGCCGACAGCGCTATCACGACAACCACCGCAATGTCAAAGGCGGTCATGTGCGGCTACCTTGATACGAAGCGTTTGTGTGGCTGGCCGGTCATTGCAGCGTCAGCACTTTCGCCTCGAAGCCCGCCTGCGCGAGCTTGGCGCGCGCGGATTCGGCCTGAAGCTTCGTGGCGTACGGGCCCACACGCACGCGAGTAACTTTGCCGCCCGTCACGTCAATTTGTTCGGTGTACGCCGGAAACTTGAGCGATTTGGCGCGCTCGTACATTTGTTTGGCGATGGAGGCATCGCGCACGGCGAGGACCTGAATCACCAGTTGACCAGGTTTGCGTTCGACCGTTGCCGCGGCTTTGGCGGGCGCTTTTTCAGCGGCTTTTTCGGGTGCTTTCGGCGCTGCAGGTACGGCTTTTGGCGCGTCAGATTTCGGCGTGGCGGGCCCAACCACTGCGGGTCTAGGTACTTCACCCACAGGCGGCACAATGGCCGACGCAGGCGCAGATTGCACGGGAGAGACGCCCGCCTGGCTGCCGGTGGGCTCGGTGATTGCTGGAATCTCGGCCAGCTTGTCAAGGTTGGCGGCGGCTTTTTTGCTATCCGGAAATTTCGGCTCGAACTTGGTGCCTTCGACGGGCGGAATACGCACGTCGACATTGTCGGGCAAGCCGGGGGGTTCGCGCTCAAGAAACATGGGTACCGCGATGATCGCGATCAGCAACAACACGGACGCGCCGAGCAATCGCCGGTTTGCGCGGCGACGCAGTTGTTCTGCGTTGTCAGGCGCTCGGTCAGAGGTCGCTGCAGCCATTAATTTCTATACGACTCACGTGGCTTGCGCGACGGTGAGAAACGAACCAAAGACGAGGATTCTATCGGCTTCTGCCGCTATTTTCCGCGCCGCAGCATACGCGGCGGCTACGCTCGCGTGGCGGTGGACAGCGCGATCTTTGATCCCGGCGATGGTGAGCGCGGCGGCCAGCTCGTCGACGCTCGCGCCGCGCGGGCTGAGCAGCGCCGCGATGTGCCAATCGTCAATGCGGCCTTTGACGGCCTGGATCACCGCAACGATGTCCTTGTCGCGAAACATGGAGAAAACCGCGTAAGTCATGGGGAAGTAAGCCATGTCAGCAAGCGCTCGCTCCATTGCCATGGCCGCGTGGGCATTGTGACCGACATCAAGTACGGTGACCGGACGACCGGGCAGCACCTGAAATCGACCGGGCCATTCGACTTCGATCAAGCCCTGTTTGACCGCGCCTTGCGAGACCGGGAGTTTGTCGTTGACAGCGTGGAGTGCAGCCAGCGCGGCAGCGGCGTTGCCGAGCTGGTAGGTGCCACGTAGGGCGGGGAGCGGCAGGCCGTGACGACGCAAACAATCCCCTCTCCCGCGGCGTGCTGTAGCAGACCTGTCGCCAGCGGCTCCGGGGCGGAGGGCGAAGGCGGGAAGTTGGGGAGGAAAGTTTCCATCAGCCACCAATCCATCGCCCTCACCCCAACCCTCGCCCGCGCTGCGGGAGTGGGGGTCCGATGCCCAAAAACTCCATTGACCCGGCGTCTCCGGTGATTTCTGCCAGCCAAAATCGCGCCCGATGTAGCGCGCATCCGCGCCACGCTCAACGGCTACGTCCATCAACGTTTGCGGCGGATCAGGCTCGGCAATGACCGCTGCTCGACCGTTCCGCAAAATCCCGGCTTTTTCAACGGCAATCAGCTCACGGGTATCGCCCAAAAACTCGGTGTGATCGATTCCAATGCTCGTGATCACAGCGCAATCGGCGTCCAGAATGTTGGTCGCATCCAGTCGTCCGCCAAGACCCACTTCGATCACCCAAGCGTCCACCTTGGCCGCAGAAAAGATGTGAAACGCGGCCAGCGTTGTGTATTCAAAAAACGTTAGCGGCATCGAACCTCGCGCCGCCTCCACCGCGTCAAAGGCGGCGACGAGCTGGGCATCGGTCGCTTCCCGCCCGTCAACAACGATGCGTTCGTTGAAGCGATGAATGTGTGGCGAGGTGTATCGCGCCACATGAAAGCCCGCAGCACGGAGGATCGCGTCGAGGTATGCGCATACTGACCCCTTGCCGTTGGTACCAGCAACCAAAATTACTGGGCAGGTCGGCGCGACGTTCATAGCCTCAAAAATCGGGCGGATGCGCTGTAGACCCATCTCAATTTCCGGGCCGGAACGGATCGCGAAGATCCGCGTGAGCCAGTCAGCGAGCGTTGTCATAACGATGAATCAGACAACATCTTTTTGCTGTGACGACCATTTCACTTGGGGTAGCGCATGATAATCATAGAAGTCGACAGTACGCACGTTGCCGATCAACTCCAATGACGTAAACGTTTTCAAATTGAATCATAAATAATCGTACCGAATGGGTCATCGTTGGCTCGTAAAACAGCTGGGGTTTATTGCCCACGCGCTCTTTCTGATCCGTTTTGAAGTGGGCAAGAAGCAGTTCTCATAATCGCACCAACAACCCGTGAGGAACGTTATACCCCGCTGACGATTTATTCACCTGCGGCGGGTGGGTTATGCAAGCGCATCTAATTACATCAAATTTGCGGGCATCCACAAGCAATACTAGGCAGAAGACGCTGAAACCGTCGAAATGGACTAACTCCACATGATCATCAGTCGCATTCGCACCAAAGCCCATTACAAGGCCACGCTCGATAACGTGTTGAGACTCGTGGACAAGAGTCGCCGTGCCCTGAACACCCGAGCGCGATAGGCTCGATGTGCTCACCACGCTAAGCCAAACGTATCAGGCAACACACTATCCCATCCCGTCACCTGACCCGATTGACGTGTTGCAGCACGTCATGGAATCGCGCGGACTCACACGCAAAGACATGGAGTCCTACTTAAGCAGTCGCGCCTGTCCGCTCACGCTCATCATGATTTGCCGACTGAGTGACGCGCTAAATTTGCAGGCCGATGTAGTGGTGAAAGAGTACGCGGCAAAAAGCCGCGTAGCGGTTGCGATCAGCGGTGCCTTCGTCCAATACGAACCTATTCCCACTTTACGCACATGATGATCGATGCAGAAGTCTGCGACGGGCTGACCGCTATGCGGCGCGAAAACGCCTCAGCGGTAGTACGCGATAGCCTTAAGCCCTTGCGTCTGCAGCTTTGAGATAGCGCGCAACACCGCTGAGCATCTGACGGGAATCTCGTCACCCCACGGGTTGTTGATGAAGCAATTGCCACTGTAGCCGTCGGTGGGGTTGATGCCGGTGATGACCACCGCGTGCATCTCCTTCGGGTCGGTAATGGGGGTCTGCTTAGGACCGTAGGGGAAACCGGCACAGTAGTGGCTCAGAATCAGCGGGCCGTAGTCGCGCAGCGCTACCACCAGATCAGCCGGATTGCGGCCCATGTAGATTGACGTGAATCCGCATCGATCCATGCGCGCGACGAAGTCGGAATAATTGTGCGCTGGATTTGGAATCGACGAGTTGTTTGGATCGAAGCCGCCTGTGAATGCGCCGACACCGATTGACATCTGTTCACGTTCGCTTGCGATCATCGCCATGCATGTGACCCAGCAGATGGGATTGGGGCCCTGCTTAAGCATCGGGACATCGTAGAACGGGTAGGCGTCTTCGAGTAGCGGTTTCAGCGCTTTCCACGTGCTGGGTGCCGTCACGCCTAACGGCGTCAATACAGGTGACTGCGCTTTCTGAAATTCGATGAGCCGCGTCTCGGTGTTGGGGCCGAAGCCGCCGTCGACCGTCAACGGAACGATGCCCGTGCGGTGCTTCAACCCGCGAGATTGCGCGTGCATATTGAGCGCCGCCTGAACGTTGCGCACAGACAGGCCCACCGAGCCCATTTTTAGATAATCTTCAGCCATATTTCTTCCTGCGCGGCTCGCAGTGCCGCATTGTTTTGATGCTCTTTTTTGCCGCTAAGACGCGGGGAAACGCCCGGTCGCTTCCAGGCTTGTTTGCATAGACGCAAACGAGCGAGGGATTGGGCCATTGCGGAACATAAATGGTGCGCAAGGCCTCGCAAGCGTTACTTGCCCGGGCCTATTGCGGAATTTGTCCTACATGGATTTCACGCGACAACTCATACGATGAAGTACTAGCGCGATAGCGCCCACCGTTGAAAGGAATTATCATGATCGAGAAAGCAGCCAGCGTTCGTTGGGAAGGCCGAGGCAAGGCGGGCCATGGGCAGATAAGCACCGAGACGGGTGCGCTGAAAAGTTATCCGTACGGGTTTGGTAGTCGTTTTGAAGATGATAGGCGGGGCAGCAACCCCGAGGAGATTCTTGGTGCGGCGCATGCGGCATGCTTCACGATGGCGTTCTCATTCGCGTGCGACAAGGCGGGTTTTGCCACCACTGCGGTCGACACGCAGGCAAAAGTACGTTTGACGAAACAAGGCGACGCCTTTGTAATTGACCGTATCGCGCTGACCCTTTTGGCGATTGTGCCGGGTATCGACAACGAGAAATTTCAGGCGATTGCGCTAGCCGCAAAAGACGACTGTCCGATGTCGAAAGCGTTAACCAGCGTGCCGGAAATCACGCTTGAGGCGACGTTGCAGGCAAGCGCGACGTGATGATTCGCGCCCGCTGCGTTTGCCGCAAGTCGGCGCGGTGATTGACGGTTAATCGTCGCCGGATTCCTTGCCAGCATCTGGGTCGGCGGTGGTCGCTTCATAACGGGCACGCTGGCTGCGCGGATCATGCTTTTCTATATCGCTGGCGACCGCGCGTTTGAGTTTGCGCGCCGCGCCGTCGATGGCTTGGTGCGCGTTGCCAGCGTGATCTTTCACCACGACGGGGCCGATACCGACTACGTGCGCTTCAAGCGTGCAGTGGATGTCATCGGGGCTGGCCTTCAATACGCTGTGGGCGTCTGACAGGTGCGCCTCAACGCGCGTGATGCGTTCGCCGAAACGACCGAGCGCGTCTTTCACCACAGCCTCCAGATGTGCCTGCATGGTGTGGCGTCCGTCGGTGTTGGGGTCGGCTTGAAGCAAGACTTGCATAAATTCCCTTGGTGTGTTTTGGTGACGATTTGCGACGCGCAGCGCACCCTGTAGATACGCCGCCATCAGCAACCATTGGCGCGCAGTGTGAACCATAGCGGTTTGCGCGTCGGTGCGATGGCGAACGGAACTGATTTGCGGCGATTCGCACTAGTTTAAGTGATACAAATCATAATCAGCTTTAAGTTAGAAGCGTCATTAAATAGGGGCTTGTGCCTATTTTTAGACAAAGTCGACTTAACACATATTCACCGCGATACCCTTATAGCTTGGTCGTTCTTCTAGCAAGCTGTTGCGCGCTTTCGGGTTTTTCGCCGCCCAAATTCGCCACGTTTTTCCCGCCAGTTTGCTGCCTCGTTTCGCGTCCACAAACAATTCCACAAGCGTCTACGCAGCCAGATGCTGCCGGGGTCGGCGTGAAAACGTTCGTGCCAGTGCTGCTTGACGGCGAACGAGGGCAGCTTGAAAGGCGGCCTCCTCAGTTTGATGTTTTCTTACGACGCAAAGGTGTTGCTCAGACGTTCGGGCACGATCAGCAGCAACTCGGTTTGCGCGACGATGCGAGCAACGCCCAGGAAGCTTGCGGTGGACAGCGCGATGTTTCGTTTGATGCCGCGCTCAGCTATCGTTTTGTCGACGATTGCATGGCCGGTGCCCGACGTGGTGACCACAATATGCGCCTCGGCCTGAAATTTTTCGACAGTCAGTTTGTCGCCGATGCGCGGATGTGACTTTGCCGCGAGGCACACGAAATTCTGCGCGAACAATGTCTGCTGATAAATGCCCGCCGCCAGATGCGGCATGAACCCAACGGCGAGATCAACCTCGCCCGCAGCGAGGCGTTGCGGGCTGTCGGTTGAAATTTTTTCGGTGACGATGGTGACTTTGCTTGTCGTCTGCTGTGGTCGATTCAACAGCGTCGACATCAGCACCACTTCGCTGATGTCAGTCAAGCACACGGTGAACTCACGCGCTGCGGTGGCCGGGTCAAATCGTGCGCGCGATGCCCGCGTGCGCTCCAGTGTGGTCAGCACACCGCGCACTTCAGGATGAATTTCGATCGCAAACGGGGTCGGCTGCATGCCAAGTGCAGTGCGGCTGAACAAGCGATCTCCGAAATGCCAACGCAATTTGTTGAGCGCAATGCTCGCCGTGGCCTGCGCGATGCCCAGCCGCTCGGCGGCGCGCGAAACACTCGCTGTTTTGTAGATTTCGTCGAACACGGACAGCCATTCGAGGTCTAGTTTTGTCATGACGAACATGTCTCAATTGGGCTGATACAAATTGATGTAGGAGCGGCGCAAGCCGCGATAGGTGCGCTGGCGAAACGCTTTCGCGGCATGCGCCGCTCCTACAACGCATCGCAGATAGCGGAGGAGGTGCCTATTCAAGAACGCAAATGTATGTATCGCACCCATTAGTTGACGCAATACTGATTTATCGCAAAACTTCACGCTGTTTTAACGCGCAGAATCAGAAGGATTCTTGTTAACGCTGTCACCATGCAAGCCAACGATGCCACGGTCGCCAACTAGCGCGCTGCGTTCTACAAAGAAACTGACGCGCTGAGCATGGCGCCATTATGGGAATCACTTCACGCATTGGTGCCACGGGAGCCTCAGTCGCCCTGCGTTCCCGCGTTGTGGCGTTATCAGGACGTGCGGCCTTTTCTAATGCGCTCGGGCGAGTTGATCACGGCCGAAGAAGCGGTGCGCCGCGTGCTGATTCTTGAAAACTCCGGCCTGCGCGGGCACTCATCGATCACGCAATCGTTGTACGCGGGTTTGCAGTTGATCCTGCCCTGCGGGATCGTGCCGTCGCATCGTCATGTGCAATCGGCGCTACGCTTCATCGTCGATGGCAAGGGTTCGTACACCACCGTCGGCGGCGAGCGCACCACGATGCATCCGGGCGACTTCATCATCACGCCGTCGTGGGATTGGCACGACCACGGCAACCACGGCATTAAAGGCGTGAGTGAGCCGGTGGTGTGGCTCGATGGGTTGGACATTCCGATGGTGCGTTTTTTTGACGCCGCATTTGCTGAGAGCGACGCGCAGCAATCGCAAACAACCTCGCGCCCGGAAGGTTTGAGTTTCGCTCGCTTCGGGCACAACATGGTGCCAGTGCGACACATCCATACGTCGGCCACATCGCCGATTTTTTCGTACCCATATTCACGCAGCCGCGAAGCGCTCGCGCAGTTGCAAAAGGACGAAGCGCCGGACGCATGGCACGGCCACAAGCTGCGCTACATCAACCCGCTGACGGGCGGCGCGCCGATGCCGATGATCGCAACTTTTTCGCAATTGCTTCCGAGAGACTTTGCGGGCAAAGCGCATCGCGCAACCGACGGCGCGGTGTATTGCGTGGTTGAAGGGCAAGGAACGGCGCTCATCAACAGCGAGCCGTTTGCGTTCGGGCCGCAGGACATTTTCGTCGTGCCATCGTGGGCGACATTGCGACTGAGCGCGTCAACGGATGCCGTGCTTTTCAGCTATTCAGGTCGCCCGGTGCAAACCGCGATGGGCATTCTGCGTGAGGCGTTTCTCGACTAAACCGAACGCACTGTCGGAGCGGTTTCACCGCGATGGGTGGTACTCGCAGTCAACAGTCGCGGTGGAACCGCTCCCACAAGAACCGCCTACAGATCACATCGAATTCACCGACTCAATTTCAAACGATTGCCCGCCATGACCTACGCCTTCACCCCAAGCCCGACCGTCGGCCTGCCCATCACCGGCAGCGCCAATCTATTTCCCGTTCGTCGCTTGTATTGCGTCGGACGCAACTACGCGGCGCATGCTCGCGAGATGGGCTTTGATCGCGACCGCGAACCCCCTTTTTTTCTTCTGCAAGCCGAACGACAACACATCGGTGGTTCCGGTCGCCACAGGCACCATCGCGACGATTGCCTATCCACCATTGACCAGTAACTATCACTTTGATGCCGAACCGGTGGGGTGCATCGGCACAGCCAGCGCGAACATCGCGATTGACGATACAACGAAGCACATTTTTGGTTATGCAGTCGGCCTCGACATGACCCGCCGCGACCTGCAAATCAGGATGCGCGAATCCGGTCGTCCGTGGGAAATTGGCAAGGCGTTTGACTATTCCGCGCCGGTCGGCCCGGTCAAGCGCATCGCAGACATCGGCGAAATTTCCACAGGTGCGATTGATCTGTCAGTGGACGGCGCAACGAAGCAAAAGAGCGACATCACGCATCTCATCTGGTCGGTCAACGAGGTTATTGCTAATCTGTCAACACTGTTCACGCTTGATCCGGGTGACCTGATTTTTAGTGGCACGCCGGAGGGCGTGAGCGCGGTGCGGCGTGGGCAAACGATGCACGTGAGCGTCGAAGAGCTTGACAACATTACCGTACGGGTCAACTGAAATGAGCCCAGCCCAACCCTTAGCGCTCATCATCGGTGGCGGCATCGGCGGCATGTCGGCGGCGTTGTCGCTGGCACGCATCGGTGTGCCGGTGACGCTGCTTGAGCAGAGCGCGCAGATCCGCGAAATTGGCGCGGGCTTGCAGTTGGGGCCGAATGCATTTGCCGCGCTTGACGCATTGGGCGTGGGCGACACCGTGCGCGAGGGCTCTGTGTTCACTGATCGTATGGTGATGATGGACGCAGTAGACTGCAGCGAGGTCGCGGTGATTCCAGTGGGCGAAGCGTTTCGCGCGCGCTTCAACAATCCGTATGCCGTCACGCATCGTGCAGATTTCCGCAACAATATTTTTGATGCGGTGAAGGCGAATGGAAACATTCAATATCACGCCGGCGCGCGTGTCCGCGATGTGCTGATGGGCAAGCACGAAGCCGCCGTGATGCTCACCGACGGACGTAGCTTCATGGCGTCAGCTGTGGTGGGTTGCGACGGCGTGAAATCGGTTGTGCGGCAAAAACTGATTGGCGACGAAGCGCGCGTTACCGGCCACGTTGTCTATCGCGCGGTTGTGCCCGTTGAAGATATGCCGGAGGACCTGCGCTGGAATGCGCCCGTAGTGTGGGCGGGGCCGAATTGTCACCTCGTGCACTACCCGTTGCGCAGCGGCGATCAGTACAACCTGGTGGTCACCTTTCACAGCCGCGACAAGGAAACCTGGAGCGTGACCGACGGCAGCAAAGAAGGAGTGCTGTCGTACTTTCACGGCATTCATGCGCGCCCACGGCAACTGCTGGATCTGCCGAAATCATGGCGACGCTGGGCGACGGCAGATCGCGATCCGATTGAGCATTGGGGCGAAGGCCCGGTGACGTTGCTCGGCGACGCGGCGCATCCGATGATGCAGTATCTCGCACAGGGGGCGTGCATAGCGCTAGAAGATGCGGTGACGTTGGGCGAAGCTGTGAAGGCGTGTGACTTCGACATGTCCGCGGCGTTCCGCCTGTATGAACGCGCTCACGTCGCACGCACCGCACGTGTGCTGCTCTCAGTGCGCGAGATGGGCCGCATTTATCACGCTAGCGGGGTCGAGCGTCTGGTGCGAAACAGCTTGTGGAAAGGTCGCACGCCAGAGCGATTTTTCGACGCATTGGAGTGGCTCTGTGACTGGCGACCCGAGCGGTGTTTGGACGCTGCGTAAGGCGGAACGCTTGCGGTTCCGCCTTGTTTCATCGCCGAAGGCTGCTCAATGGCGTGGTTTGGTGCGCCACCTCGTTTGGCGGAACCGCAAGCGTTCCGCCCCACTTCGCTCAACCCATCCTACGAACAGTTTTTTACTTCAAGGAGACTCACATGTACATTCGCGTTTCGTTACGCGCAGCGGTCGCAGCGCTCGCTTTGGTTAACCTCGCAGCCCCCACTTTCGCCGCCGATCCGTGGCCAAGCAAGCCGGTGAAATGCATCATTGCGTTCCCCGCAGGTTCTGCGCCCGACGTGCTGTTGCGCTACCTTGGCACCAAGCTCACCGACAAGTGGGATCATCAAATGGTCATCGACAACAAGCCGAGCGGCTGGGGCGGGATCGGCATGAACATGGGGCTCTCCGCGCCGACCGACGGCTATACCTTCATCCTCTCTCAGGGCTCGGCCGTTGCGATTGTGCCGAAGACGATCAAGGGCGTCAGTTTCGACTATCCGAAAGACTTCACGCCAGTGGCGATGGTGGCCAGCTCGCCGCTCGCAATTTCGGCGCCGAACGATTCACCGTACAAAACATTGGAAGACTTGGTGCCGCCGCAAAGAAGTCGCCGGGCGGCATCGAACTCGCTGACGTAGGCCGCGCCACCGTGCCGCATCTAGTGCGGTGTTGCGACCTTGATGCGACTTAAAAACGTCGCGATTTTGGCGACGATGGGCGGTCAGACCAAGGGGGTGTTCGAAACGCTCGGGTCGATCCTCGGCATGGTTCAGAGCGGCAAGCTGCGCGTGCTGGCGTCGATCAGTAATCGCGTGGAACCGCATCTCGAAAAATATCCACTCGCCAGCAAAACAGCACCGAACACCGTCGCGCAAAGCTGGTTCGCTGTGCTCGCCAAAAAGGGTATCGACGCAGCGATTACCAACAAACTCAACGCGGACATCAACTAAGCGCTGGTGCGTCCCGACGTGATTGCCAAGTTCAAGGAGATGGCGGCGTATCCCCTCCCGAGTGTCGTGTCACGATTGAACTGGCAGCATAGGGTGCCGCCATCGTCGTGCAGGGCTTGGCGCAACGCGCAGCTCATGCCGGGGCATGTGCAAGCTTTGCAACGACGCCTTGCGCAGCGAGGGCAAGCGAGCTGCATGATTTTAGACGTGACACGACACTAGCACTGCGGCTGATCTGGATCGCTTCATCGTCGCTAAGAAAGCGTCGTGGGCCGCATTGATTGCGCGATTGGGCATTACGCCGGAGTGACACGGCTTCGTGCAGCGGCATAGAGTTTGGCGGCACGCGCCATCCTGATCTAGGATCAGTTTTTAAAGACATCAAGACGGACCGGCGCTCAAGACGACACAAACTCTAAACTACGACTTTGTTCAACCGGTCACGCAAGTCGTCATGCAATCTTCACAGTCCGCCTCGCCCGTCGCCATTGCTCATTGGATCGGTGGCCGCGCAGCCCCCGGCAACGCGGGCCGCTCGCAAGACGTGTTCAACCCCGCAACTGGCGCGGTTACTGGCAGCGTCGCGCTGGGCAGTGTTGACGATGTCAATGCAGCGGTTGCAGCTGCGCTGGCGGCCTTCCCGGTCTGGGCCGACACGCCGCCGATTCGTCGTGCCCGCGTGATGTTTAAGTTTTTGGAACTGCTTAATCTAAACCGTGATGCGCTGGCGCACGCCATCACCGCCGAGCACGGCAAGGTGTTCACGGACGCGCAGGGAGAAGTGTCGCGCGGGATTGACGTAGTGGAATTTGCGTGCGGCATTCCGCAATTGTTGAAGGGCGATTTCACCGATCAGGTCAGCACCGGCATCGACAACTGGACGCTGCGGCAGCCGCTCGGTGTGGTCGCGGGCATCACGCCTTTTAACTTCCCGGTGATGGTGCCGATGTGGATGTTTCCGGTGGCGATTGCGGCGGGCAACACCTTCATTTTGAAGCCCAGCCCGATTGATCCGAGCGCTTCCTTGATGATGGCTGACTTGCTTAAACAGGCTGGGCTGCCGGACGGCGTGTTCAATGTGGTTCAGGGCGATAAGGTGGCAGTTGACGCGCTGTTAACGCACCCTGATGTCAAGGCGATTTCTTTCGTCGGCAGCACACCCATTGCCAACTATATCTACGAGACTGGCGCGCATCACGGCAAACGCGTACAGGCGCTCGGCGGCGCAAAAAATCACATGGTGGTGATGCCCGATGCCGACGTGGCGCAAACGGTGATCTCGTCGAAGCGTCTGCCACAGTCGAATTGCGCCTGCAAACCAGTAAATTGCATGGCCGAAACTGGCCAGTTTTTCGACCGGTCAATAGTCGCACTACGGCTCGCACACAATCTGGAGATCACGCATGACACATCCATCATTTCGCAACACCGGCCTGTCGCCCGATTTGTTTTCTCCGCTGTTCGCTAAATCCGACGTTGAGCTCCATCAACTTGGCGCGCAACGCGTCTTTGCTGACCCTACGCACATGATGATCGACGCCGAAGTGTGTGAAGGCGCGGAGGCCGCATCGATATTCGAGCGCTTTCTGACGAACCCAAACACAAGCTACCTGCACGTGCACAACGCGCGGCACGGCTGCTGTGCGGCGCGAGTTGAGCTGGCTTACTAAAACGCTGAACCGGCCAGACACGCGCAACAAAGTTAACTGGATTACGACCCACCAAGCATTAAAGTCGCGGCGATGAAGCATAAAAGTTTCACCGCAATACGCTCAGGGGCAAAGGCGTTGCTGCCAACGGTCGTGCCGTCTGCATCGGCTTGAATCTTCCGCCTAGAATCAGAGCATGGCGCGTCGCAATTCGCCCAACGAGATTCAGGAATTGAGTGATCTGAGCCAACTCAGCGAACTGGTTTTCGATAAGCGCTTGGGCCAGCGCGCGATTGCAAAAAAGAATCGGCGCAACCGCCATTACGAAAAGCAATTTATCCGCAACACGCTCACGCATCCGGTGTTGCCTGAGTCGACGTCGTCAACTTGACCGGCAGCACGCGCACCAAGCGACTGACCGGTTGTGCCACTTGCCTATCCCCTTTTTTCGTAGAAAGCACGCCCCTCCATGACCTTGTCGCTTGCAGTTTTGAGCACCGCTTTGCTGTTCGGCGGAATGACGCTTTACTCGTTCGGTTTTGCGGCTTTCCTTTTCACCGCGTTGCCCGCCGAGGTCGCAGGCGCAACCCTGCGCCGCGCCTTTCCGCTGTTCTATCTCTTTGTGATTTTGACCGCCTCGTTGGCGTGCGCGTTTGTTTGGCCGCACAATTTACTGGCCGGTATTTTGCTGGCATTGATTGCCACTAGCACCGTGCCGTTACGACAGATTTTGATGCCCGCCATCAACGCTGCAACCGATCATGGGCAGCGACGCCGTTTCAAATGGCTGCATGGGCTGTCGGTGGTAATCACTCTGACCCACATCGTTGCCACTGGCTACGTTTTGGTGAGCCTGGTTTAACCTGCGTTGGTGCGGCTACACGCCGTGGCCTTTGATATAGGTCTCCAGAAAGCAGATTTGCAGGCCCATCTGGCGAATGCTGTCTTTAACGACGTCGCCGATGGACACGACACCGACGACTTTACCTGCTTCAAGCACCGGCAAGTGGCGGAAATTGCGCGACGCCATGAGCCCCGTGCATGCCTCAACCGGGTCGCCAAGCTTCACCGTCACCGGGTCTGAAGTCATCACGTCTTTCACCCGCACCTGCTTGGCGTCAAGGCCAGGTAACGGCACTTTGATGGCACAGCCGCCTTGCGTGATGATGCCTTTTAAATGGTCGGCCTCAAGCACCAGCACAGCACGGACGCGCCTGTCGCGCATCAGTTGCAGCGCACTCACTACTGTGTCGTCGGAGCTCACGCTGACGAGCACGGTGGGTTGTGGTTTCTGGTCGAGACAGTTTTTTACGGTGGTCATGATTGATCCTCTCTACAACAAGGCAACAAGGCAAAAAAGCAAAAAAGCTTGAAAACATGTTTGCACTTTCGCGGCAAACCTTACTTCGGAAAACACTATGCAAAGGCTATCACTGCTTCGAATCTGCTACTACGCAGCCCAGCCATTGTTACCCGGTGTCACGCGAACGCTGCCACTTATAATTCAAAGGCAGATTGGGGCTCAGGCGGATCAACTCAAACGAGTTCCTTTCGCTCGACCACCAGACCGTATCCAGCGTCATTTCGATCTGGATTTTTACGTTGTTTTAAAGTAGTTTAATATGCATGACATTATCGATACCGCCGTCGCAGCTGGCACTTTTAAAACGCTCGCAGCCGCTGTGACCGCTGCAGGCTTGGTGCCTACGCTCAAAGGCGCTGGCCCATTTACGGTGTTCGCCCCGAGCGACGAAGCTTTCGCCAAGCTGCCTGCTGGGACTGTAGAGAGTTTGTTGAAGGACATTCCAAAACTTACAGCCATCCTGACCTACCACGTGGTGGCTGGCAAGGTGATGGCGGCAGATGTCGTGACGATGGACGGCAAAACCGCGACCACCGTTAACGGCGCGTCGCTCGCAGTGAGCACGACCGGTGGCGTGAAGTTGAACGGAACCGTCAACGTCGTCAAGACCGACATTGAGTGCAGCAATGGCGTGATCCACGTTATTGATGCGGTACTGCTTCCGGCAGCTTGACCGGTTAAGCAACGCCTAAGGGCCGCTTGCCGCCGTTAAAGTGTAAAGCCCGCAGGCTTCGCTTGCGGGCTTTTTCTTTTTCAGCGGTGGCTGTGCTTTGCGACACCGCCGCGAGCACGCGCGTACTCCTCCGCAGGTTAAGCCTGCGGCTCAGCGATACCTTCGTGTGCCAAGAGGCGTCGCAGCACCTCTTCAAGAAACTCGCGGCAATGGCCGCTGGCGCTATACATCATTGCGTGCATGGCTGCGTCTTTGACGTTCAGGCTCTCGCATTCGAGGCTGTAGCGCTCGAATGCGGTGAGCTTCATTAACAGATCGGCAAGGTGATTGGGACACTCGCATTGCACCTTGGACGGCATTTGGCTGAGCTGAAGAAGGAAGGCATCAGAGTAGCGCTGTGGTGCCGTCGAATGCATCAACATTTGCGAAAAGGCCGTCGGCGGCGCAGGTTCAATCGCCAACCCGAGCTGGCAGATGCGCGCGAGTTGCGCGGGATCGGTGGGCGCGGCCAACGCAATCACGTTGGCCGCATCAAGCCGGGCCAGCACCTGCCGGTTTGCAAACCCGTAGACCACAATGATGACGGGTGCCTTGGTTGCCGCACGGAGTTGGCGCAGAGTCGCGGGCAAAGCATTGTTTACCGTGGGCACGTCAACAATTACGGCGTCAACTGACGGCACCGACTCGAACTCGGTCGTCGTCAGCGCTGGCAAGATGCGTTGCAACCGCACGTCCGAGCGCGCCTGCCACGCCGTCTTCAGCACCGATGCCAGCGCAGCACCGCACACCAGCACCCGGCAACAAGCCTCTCGCGCCTTTCCCGACGGCACTGCGGCGTCTTTGAGCCGGGCTCTGATCTGCCGATCAGTCAACGAGGCCAACGTGCTGATAGCGTGCCCAGCGTCAATCGCTGCCTTGATCAGCGCCAAGCGCTCAATGTCGGCGCGCCGGTAAAGGCGAACGTTACCCGCGCTACGCGTCGGCGCTACGACCGAATGACGTGACTCCCAAACACGGATAGTCTGCACTGGAATGCCCGTGAGGCTCGATACTGTGGCAATTCGGTACAGTCCGTCGATGGGAGCATCGGCACCGGGAGAGAGAGCTTTCATGGATCAAGATGTCCTTACTACCGGGAGGGACCGCGAGGGGCTAAACAAGTGAATACTAATAATCCTATCTTACGAGAAAGCGGATACGGCAAGCGCGCGGCTTTAACTTTGCCTTTGCGTGGCTGACTGTCAGCTGCGCGCTGACATATTTATTTGGCGGACTCGTTCGAGGAGTATCACATGCGGCAACGTCAACGCAGCCAAGCCTACAAACACCAGTTGCATGACCCGCGTCTCAATCGAACTATCGCGCATTAGCCAACCGATGGCGGCCCACACAGCGAACACCGCAAGCGTCGGCCACAGAGCAAGCGAAAGCGCCTTGCGGCCTTCAAAAACATGCCAGCTCGCTAACGTTCTCAGAATGTGCCGCGGGCTGTGCATGGCACAGAAGTAGATGGTGAACGCGGTCAACGGCGGTGCCGTCACTGACAGAGCCGCAAGCGCGGCCAACTCACATGCGGCGAGGCGCGATTTCCTAGCCTGCAGCGCACAGGCCAGCACGGTTGCAGCGAGCCAGGGTGCCGCCGCGTGGCTCAACATCGATGCCACCACAGCCGCGCTGGTCGGGCCTACGACCCAGCCCAGCAGCCGCTGCAATTCAGCACCATGCCACAAAGCCGGCAGGACGATCACGGCACCCCCGTACAAGATGCGCGCTGGCAAGGAGGCGCCTGCTGACGGATCGCCGCCAAAGTGAAGTGCAGACAACACAAGAAAAGCGCACAAGAACAGCGTCGGTGCCACGAACCACACGCCCACAACGCCCGCGGCCAAGCCGACGTAGAACAGCGAAAGCACGGTCCATCCCTTGAAGTCGTGGACGCCAAAAAGCTTACGTGCCAACACGACATCCAACGCACCGTGTGGCATACCCAGCAGTGAGATCAGTGCAGCTGCTGCCAGAAGTTCGTGCAGCGGATCTAGTCTGATGCGGTTCATACTAGCGACGATCAGTACCAGCGCCAGTGCGCAAAACACCTGACCCTGAACCCTCAGGCCCTGTGTCATGTCGCTTGAGCCCGAACCGTGCCAGAAGAGGCCGAACTCAGCAGTTGGCGAAGGAACAAACCTGTGGGCAAGGATGCAGCAACTGCGACACGGTCAATGAAGGTGGCACGGTCGCTAAGAAAGCGAACTACGCGAGGTGTGGCTGCGTTTGCAAACAGACGTACGAACAGCTCCGGCCCGCGCTGGGGGTGGTTGCGCAGCACGTTAAGAAACAGCCGATCCATGAACTGCGTCAGCAGGGGATCGGGGGCGTGTCCGGTAGGGTCTCTGTCATCTTGCAACGCCAAGCTGCATTCGTCAGCCCAACGTTGGATGCGTTGGAAGGCGTAGCCCGTGGCGGGGCGGGCAGCACCACTCATCAGCCCGGCACGCCAGTGGCCTCGGCCAAGCCCTGCTTCCTGCGCTGCCACGCCCGAAATACCCATAGGCAAAATGCCAGCCTCAGTGCGCAGCACTTGGCGTGACGCGCCTCGGCACAATCGCTGCACCGCCATTTGTTGGCGTTGGGCTAGGTCGGCAGGCCCATGTGGGTCAGGATCAAATGTTGTGGTCTCGACCAGCGCACGGTCGTTTGCCAGCGGCAAGACATAGGTGAAGGCAACGGCTCCTGACCGGTTGGTCGCGAAGTCCATAAGGTCAACTCGGTGCGGATCAAACACCGGTCGCTCGCAAACCAATTCTTCGCCGAGAAACGACTGCCATAACAGCGCATCCCCCCGCCTAGGAAGATTCGGCGGACGGGTATCAATAACTTTCGCCGCCGTTAGTCCACCAGCCGACGTCTCGATACGCCAGCCACCGGGCACCGGCAACGGCGACCCAACCGCCGTCACGCCCAAGTTTAAGCGCACGTCCTTACTACTCGCAATTGCCTCACACGCATGGTTGTAGAACGCGCTTGCTTCCAGTAACTGGTAGGGCGTGCGTGTGCAGTCGATCTGCACCGTTTGCGCTGCCGAGCGCAACGAGACGCTCGACCAACTACGTTTCACTAAGTGCTCGAAGCGGTGCGGGCCGACTCGCCAGAAGCACCAGCTACGGTCGTGGTGATAAACCGGTCGCGACTCAAGCACTGCAACACGCTGACACAGGCCGCGCTGTTTGGCGAGCCGCAGCGCGAGGCTCAGCCCGGCGCAGCCGCCGCCGAGGATTACTAAGTCGAGATCAGTCGGCAAGGTTGGCCTCTGCGAGCCAACCGGCGCTGCGATGGAGGGCCAGCGCGTGGAGCGATGCGCCGTAGGTCTCGTGTAGCGGCTGACGTCGTTGCGCACCGCCCATTTCGTTTAGCGCGAGCAGTGCGCGCAACGTGACGGCTGCCTTACCAACGGGGCCAACCATCGCCCGGGACGACCAGCAGTCACAGTCGCGCTTGCGCAGAACAATGCCGATTTCTCGGTAAACACGCCCAGCCACCAAGATGCCGGCGCGCGCGCCGGCCGGCAGATAACGTAGGCCCTGCTCTCCGCTAGCGTAGTGGCGGTCGGCGATATCCAGCAACGCATGTATCGCGTCCACCACGACTGCCCGTACTGCGCCCACGGGGTTAATGAGTTCCGCAGGCTCGAGCGCGCCCACCAGTGTCGCAGGCAAGTAGCGTCGCCCTTGCAGCGCATCCTCTCGCACGTCGCGGCAGATGTTGGTCAGCTGCATCGCGATGCCTAGGTCGATGGCGTGTGGTTGAGCTTGCGCTGCGGTCACGTCGAGCGCAGCAGTCATCATCAGTCCCACCGTACCGGCGACCCTGTAGGCGTAGCGCAAAAGTTCGGCCATGTCGGCTACGCGAACGTCACCGAGGTCACTCTCGACACCCGTGATCAATTCGAGCGGAATCGCTGGGTCAATGCCGCAGCTGTGCATCAGATGCAGCATATCGCGCAACGCTGGATCGTTGGACTGTCCTGTTAGCAATGCCCGGCGAACGATGGCTAACGACACTTGGGCGGACACTGGACACGGGTTTTGGTCAGCCAGATCGTCAATATGGCGGCAAAAACCGTATAGACGGGTCGCCCGTTTGGCATGAGGCTGACTCAACAGTCGGCGCGCCCAGTGAAAGCTTTTCCCGCGCTGCGCAAGCATCTGCTCAGCTGCGGTGTACACGGTCACCGTAGGCTCGCTAATAACGTTGGCCGTCATCATGCAACGTAGCGCTGCTGTTGCACCACCATCTCGGCAGCGGGAACGAGCGCATCAACGACTTTGGCCGAACACAGCACCCCCGGCAGCCCCGCGCCTGGGTGTGTGCCAGCGCCCACGAGGTAGAGATTGCGGATGCCCTCGGCTCGGTTGTGAAAACGGAACCAAGCCGACTGCCTGAACAGCGGCGCCACCGAAAAGCCAGCACCGTTGACGCTTAAGTAATCGTGCTTAAAGTCTTGGGGCGTCATGCAGAACTCAGCCGTGATTGCCTCTGCGAGGCCGGGCAAGATGGTGTGGTCGAGCGCTGCGACGATGCGGTCGCGCAGCCGCGGACCTTCCACGGCCCAATCGATATCCGCCTGCAAGTTGGGCACTGGGCACAGCACATAGAAGCTTTCGCAACCTGCGGGCGCGAAGCTTGAGTCGGTCGCAGTGGGTCGGTGTAAGTAGAGTGAAAAATCTTCGCTTAATACTTTTTTATTGAAAATCTCGTCTAGCAATTCGCGGTAGCGCTGGCCGAGCCAAATGGTGTGGTGCGCCACGTCTGGATAGGCTTTGCGGGTGCCGAAGTAGAGGACGAATAAACCCATGGAATAACTTGCCGCCGACAGCTTAAGTCGCGACGACCATGCTTGCTTCGCCTTCGGAATCATTGAGGTGTAGAGGTGTGCCGCGTCAGCGTTCGAGACCACTAGATCGGCCTCAATCACGCGACCGTCGGCCAGTTCGACTGCCGTGGCCACGCCGCCATCAACACGGATACGGCGCACCGTGGTGCCAAGCCGAACGGTCACTCCGCGCCGCGCCATCAGCGCACCCAGTGCGCGGGTGATGGCACCGGTTCCGCCCATCGCAAAAAACACGCCATGTGCGCGCTCTAGATAATGAATTAACCCATAAATGCTGGTGGTGTCGAAGGGGTTACCGCCAACTAACAACGGCTGGATCGAAAAGGCTTGGCGCAGTTTCTCATTCTTCAAAAAGGTTTTCACCAAACCCCAAACGGTGCGATCACAGCGCAGGCGGATCAGGCTAGGAATCACGCGCACCATGGTGCGCAGCCGATCAAAAGGCTTGTCCGACAATTGCGTGAAGCCGACGTCAAAGATGCGCTTTGAGTGCGCCAGTAATCGCAGATAACCATCGCGATCAGCAGCCGAGACTCGCCCGATTTCAGCCAGCGTTTCATCGAGGGTACCGCCATAGTCGAAATGGCCACCGTCAGCGAAGCAGAAGCGGTACCAAGGCGTCAGGGGAACCAGTTCAACATGGTCAGCAAATCGCTCACCAAACAGGGCAAACAACTCTTCAAACAAAAACGGCGCTGTGATTACGGTCGGCCCCGCGTCGTGGCGAAAGCCGTCGCGCTCGAAGACTTGAGCGCGACCACCCAGCTGCGCGCAACGGTCAATCAGGCTGACCTTATAGCCTTTCGCACGCAGGCGCAATGCAGCCGCTATGCCTCCAAATCCCGCACCGATCACGACAGCGTGAGGCGCGGATGCTACCCAGCGTAGCGCGGGCTCTGGCGAGCGACCGTGTGACTCGAAAATCCGCACTGGACTTCTGGCAAAGTCGAAATTCATCCGGTGATTTCCCTCAGGAGACGTGATCCTATGTGCAGCTGACGACGCACCGTCAGCTGCTGCTGGCGCGTTTACCGAAGGTTTGCTTCGACTTCAGATTTGCGTACTGCGATCATGTAAATCAGCACGCCGAACACAGCCTTGGCGACAACGTCCGCCACGGTGTATCCGACCTGTACCGCAGTTGTTGCCGCCCCGCCGGTAAATCCAATCATTGGAAACACGAACACCAGTGGGTAGAACAACCACGACACGACGGTCAGTGAGCGCGCTGCACTGACCAGTCTGCGCGCCTCTATGGGCTGCGACGCGATAGAGCTCTTCAAGCCGACAAACAAGTCATACACGATGATGATGAACGGCACCATAGCAGCTGACCACCAGATCCAGCGGGTGGTGGGGTCTGACGAAATCTCGCCCGGGTAGCCGAGCACAATCATGAGCGCCGCAAGCAGCCCGAGCTTGATCGCCTTTGCCTGTGTTTCTGCAGGCGACAGACGCATCACCAGAATCAGTTCGATTAACAACAGCGGCACGGTCAGCAACCAGTCGACGTAGCGATAGGCGTCGTTGAACTTGATGCCTGTCTGCTTCATCGTGCCATCTACCAGCGTGTAGGCACCCTCCCAGCTGGCGAAAATTCGAACGTAGTGGTACAGCGCGATTAGTGTTACCAAACCGGTAACGGTCAGCGCCGTTCGATACGGCGGCGCAACCTGCGAGCGAGACAGGAAGAAAAACACGGTTGCCGCCCCCATCACTGCGATGGTGAACGAAAAAGCGTTGTAGACGAGGCTGAATTGGCCGGGAGAAATTAAATCCATGGTGAGTGCAGTTAGGTTTCAAGGCAATCGAATGTAACACGTATTAAGTTTTTGTATAGCTTATAACTCTTCAATACCTCTTCAATACCTCTTCAATACCTCTTCATCTGAGCCCGCATCGTTGCCAGAGTTTCATCCCATATACGCCCGCTGCCGCACTGAGACCACTGGGAAAGGCACCAAGTCTGGCTCCGCAGCGCTTGTCTTCTAGTAAGTACCGCTTAAACCGCGCCGGTTTCGGCACTCGCATCCGGCTCTTCTATGCTCGCTGCCGACCACGCGCGTTGGCTGCGCGGATCATGTTTTTCTATCTCGCTGGTGGCCGCGCGCTTGAGCTTGTTCACAGCGCCCCCGATGGCTTGATGCGCGTTGTCGACGTGGTCTTTCACAACCACCGGCCCGATGCCCACGACGTGCGCTTCGAGCGCGCAATGGATGTCGTCGGGGCTCGCCTTCGCGGCACTGTAAGCGTCAGCGAGACGTACGTCGACGCGCGTGAGGCGCTCGCCGAAACGACCCAGTGCGACGTTTCGAACGGGGTCGGTTTCAAGCCGAGGGCTGTGCGGCTGAACCAACGATCACCGAAATGCAAACGCAATTTGTTGAGCGCAATGCCCGCGATGGCCTGCGCGATGCCGAGCCTCTCGCCGTTCGGTAAGTCTCGTCGAAGACGGAGAGCCATTCGAGGTCTAGTGTTGACATGGCGAACACCCCTTCGCTGGATGCATGCGAACCGGCGTCGGAGCAGCGCAAGTCGCGATTGGCGGACTTACGCAACGCCATCGCAGCTGGCGGCCCCTACAAGAAACTGCGTTTCGACAATCCGAGCGCTATTCCCAAACGCAATGGTGTGTCTCGTGCCCATTAGTTGACGCAATATTGATTCATCGCAAAACTTCATCCAGTTTTAAAGCTCGTGAAAAGGGACGCCATTGTGAACACCGTCACCACGCAAGCCAACGTTGCTACCGCTGCTGACCAACGCGCCGCGTTCTACAAAGAAATTGACACGCTCAGCATGACCCCACTCTGGGAATCACTGCACGCGTTGGTGCCGCGCGAGCCGAAATCACCTTGCGTTCCAGCGCAGTGGCGCTACAAGGACGTACGGCCCTTTTTGATGCGCTCAGGCGAACTGATTTGGCGCAAGAAGCGTCCGTCGCGTGCTGATTCTGGAACATCCGGGCTTGCGTGGTCGCTCGTCAATCACGCAATCGCTGTATGCCGGGTCGCAATTGATCCGGCCCGGCGAGATCGCTCCGTCGCATCGTCATGTGAAGTCGGCGCTGCGCTTCATCGTGGATGGCAAGGGTTAGTACACGACCCTCGGTGGCGAGCCGTTAGCGTTCGTGCCACAGGATGCTTTTTTGTCGTGCCGTCGCAGGCGACGCTGGGATTGAACGGGTCGACGGTGGCCGTGCTGTTAGCTATTCAGATCGCCCGGTGCAAGCTGCGATGGGCAGTCTTCGTGAAGCGTTTCTGGATTAAACACGCTTCCCTTGTAGGAGCGGCTTGCCGCGACCTGTCCCAGATTCAAAAAATGGTTCGCGACAAGTCGCTCCTACCGCGTTGACCGTCAAAAAAACTTCAGAATTTCAACATGACCTACACATCACTGGCGGCACCGTCCCTTTCCCCGCCCGTCACGTGTGCTGCGTCGGACGCAACTACGCCGCGCACCCTTGTGAGATGGGTTTTGATCCCAACCGCGAGCCGCCGCTTTTCTTCTGAAAACCGAACGACGACGCATCGGGGGTGCTGGTCGTTGCGGGCGCGACGGCAACACTCACCACGCGCCACTCGCCAGCAACTACCACTTCCAGGCAAGGCGGCGCAAGCGTCCGCATCGACGATGGGCCGAAGCGCAATTTCGGATACGCGGCTGGCCTTGGCATGACCCCCTGCGACTTGCAAATGAAGATGCGTGAGCATTGACAAGCCGGACGCCATCATGGTGAAGGTGAATTGACATGCGCGCAAGCAATCGCTCGTCAGCGCTGATCATCGGCGGGGCATTGGCACTTAGTCGCCACTTTTCACAGCTGCGACGAAGAGACGTGGAGCGTGACCGATGATGCAAGACCTTGCGCAAGGCGCATGCGTGGCGCTGGAGGGTTCGGCGAAGCTGGGCGAAGCGGTTGCGGCGTGTGGCTTCGACATGGCCAGCGCGTTGCTCCGGTAGTACGGGCGCACCCGCAAGATCCGCACTGCACGAGTGGTGCTATGGGTGCGCGAGATGGGCCGCATTTATCACGCCAGTGGCGTTGCGCGTTTGGTGCGCAGCCGATTGTGGAAAGCTGGCTGTAAGTCTAGCGGCCAGCGCGGCGTGTGGACGCCGCGTAGGGGGCAGATGGGTTGAGCGCAGCGACACGTATGGCCTCGCCAAGCGTCCCGATGATCGATATCGCTACGCCCACCCCATCCTACGAACGGAGACATCAAGACGGCACCGGCGCTCAAGACGACACAAACTCTAAACTACGACTTTGTTCAACCGGTCACGCAAGTCGTCATGCAATCTTCACAGTCCGCCTCGCCCGTCGCCATTGCTCATTGGATCGGTGGCCGCGCAGCCCCCGGCAACGCGGGCCGCTCGCAAGACGTGTTCAACCCCGCAACTGGCGCGGTTACTGGCAGCGTCGCGCTGGGCAGTGTTGACGATGTCAATGCAGCGGTTGCAGCTGCGCTGGCGGCCTTCCCGGTCTGGGCCGACACGCCGCCGATTCGTCGTGCCCGCGTGATGTTTAAGTTTTTGGAACTGCTTAATCTAAACCGTGATGCGCTGGCGCACGCCATCACCGCCGAGCACGGCAAGGTGTTCACGGACGCGCAGGGAGAAGTGTCGCGCGGGATTGACGTAGTGGAATTTGCGTGCGGCATTCCGCAATTGTTGAAGGGCGATTTCACCGATCAGGTCAGCACCGGCATCGACAACTGGACGCTGCGGCAGCCGCTCGGTGTGGTCGCGGGCATCACGCCTTTTAACTTCCCGGTGATGGTGCCGATGTGGATGTTTCCGGTGGCGATTGCGGCGGGCAACACCTTCATTTTGAAGCCCAGCCCGATTGATCCGAGCGCTTCCTTGATGATGGCTGACTTGCTTAAACAGGCTGGGCTGCCGGACGGCGTGTTCAATGTGGTTCAGGGCGATAAGGTGGCAGTTGACGCGCTGTTAACGCACCCTGATGTCAAGGCGATTTCTTTCGTCGGCAGCACACCCATTGCCAACTATATCTACGAGACTGGCGCGCATCACGGCAAACGCGTACAGGCGCTCGGCGGCGCAAAAAATCACATGGTGGTGATGCCCGATGCCGACGTGGCGCAAACGGTCGACGCGCTGATCGGCAGTGCTTATGGCTCAGCAGGCGAGCGCTGCATGGCGATTAGCGTGGCCGTATTCGTTGGCGATGCGGCCGACAAAGTGTTGCCGGCATTGATCGAGCGCACCAAGACGTTGAAAATTCTCGACGGCAAAAATCTTGCGGCCGAAATGGGGCCTATCGTGACCGCGACGGCGCTCGCACGCATCACAGGCTACATCGAGCAGGGCGTTACCGAAGGCGCACAACTTTTGGTGGATGGTCGCGGTTTCGAAGGCGCGACTGCGGGTGCGGGTTGCGACAACGGATTCTGGACTGGCGGCACGTTGTTTGACCATGTCACCCCCGACATGCGCATCTACAAGGAAGAGATTTTTGGACCGGTGTTGTCATGCGTTCGCGTGGCCGATTTCGCGGCGGCGGTGGACTTGGTCAACGGCCACGAGTTTGGCAACGGCGTGTCCTGCTTCACACGCGATGGCAACGTAGCGCGTGAGTTCAGCCGCCGAATTCAGGTTGGGATGGTTGGCATCAACGTGCCGATTCCGGTGCCGATGGCATGGCATGGCTTCGGTGGTTGGAAGAAGAGTTTGTTCGGCGATATGCATGCGTACGGCGAAGAGGGCGTACGTTTCTATACCAAGCAAAAGAGCGTCATGCAGCGGTGGCCGGAGAGCATCGGCAAGGGCGCGGAGTTTGTGATGCCGACGGCGAAATAGCGTGCGGCGGGCAGCGATTGCGCTGGTAAACACGTGTGCAGATTGGCGAGCAACTTCTCTTGGAAAAGCACGCCTTAACTAAGCTTGGCACTGAGAAATGCAAATTATCGACTTAAGCAATTTATCCCGTGCAGCCCCGGCACAGTGGTTATTTCCGCTAAAAGCCATTTAGTAACGGTAAGCGTGAATGCACGCATTTTCCGTGCGAATACGTTGCCACAATCGCACGATCATCGGCGAGCGTCATCAGCGCAAAAAACACGTCCATCGGGTCATCACGCAAACGGGTTCGCCGCGCCAACAGTGGCGTCGCGGTCGGGTCAAGCAATGCGAAATCGGCTTCTTTACCGGCTGTGATTGACCCCAGTTTGTCGTCCAGCGACAGCGCCCTCGCCCCGCCGAGCGTTGCGAGATACAGCGCGTAGGCGGGCGACAAGGACGTGCCGAGCAACTGCTGCACTTTGTACGCCTCCCCGAGCGTGCGCAGCATCGAATAGCTGGTGCCACCACCGACATCGGTGCCAACGCTCACCCTGTTGCCCGCGGCAAGCGCTCGCTGCAAGTCGTAGAGCCCGCTGCCGATAAACAAATTCGAGGTCGGGCAGAAGGCAGGCGTCGCGCCCGCTGCCGTCATGCGAGCCCTGTCCGTGTCGTCGAGGTGGATGCAGTGCGCGTAGATCGATTTGTCACGCAGCAAACCATACGCGTCGTACACATCGAGATAGCTGCGGTGCTCAGGAAATAGCTCGGCGACCCAGGCCATTTCGGCTTTATTTTCGGCAACGTGCGATTGGATGTACGTCGTCGGATGCTCACGTGAAAGCGCGCGCATGGTGGCCATTTGTGCCAGTGAGGAAGTTGGCGCAAAGCGCGGGGTGATCGCGTACAGCGAACGGGCGTGGCCGTGCCAGCGCTCAATCAATTTTTTAGTGTCTACGTAGCCCGTTTCTGCTGTGTCGCGCAGGCCATCCGGCGCATTCTGATCCATCAAACATTTGCCCGCAATCATGCGCAGGCCGCGCGCTTCAGAGGCGCTGAAGACTGCATCGACCGATTGCGGATGCACGGTGCAAAAAACAGCGGCGGTGGTCGTTCCGTTCTCAAGCAAGCGATCCAAAAAAAACTCGGCCATCGCATCGGCGTGCGCCCGGTCGGCGAACTTGATTTCAGCGGGAAAGGTGTAGCGGTTCAACCAGTCGAGCAGTTGCGTGCCGTAGCTCGCGATCACGTCCATCTGTGGGTAGTGGACATGCGTATCAATAAATCCCGGCACCAAAATCATGCCGCGATGATCGGCAACCAGCACGTCTGCGCCCAATGACGCCAACAGCACGTCAGCGGGCTCGACGCGCTCAATCAAGCCGTCACGAATCACCGTAACGGCATCAACGATGTGTTCGACGGTCGAGGCATCGCCAGCGAGCCCGGGGTCACGCAGGCAATGTAGGAGAGAGGAGCGGATCGCGGTGACGGTCATGTGCTGATGATATTCGTGAACGGCCTCGCAATGCATTGCGGTGCGCCATGACCAACATCGCGCTCGCGAATGTTCTGCATGACAGAACAACGCGTCGCCACGATGACGATCAGGGCAGCACGGCACGATTCTTGATGCAATTAGACTCCGCCATCCTTAACCATTGCGAGCATTCCCATCAAAGCGTCTTTGTCATTGAAACTGCAACGCTTTCGCGCCCGCCTCGCCGTCCTTTTTACGCGCAGGCGGCGGTTGCAAGCGGAGCCCGTGCAGCCGCCGACGGACGTACCGCCCGCTACGCCCGATGCGCCCGATGCGCAAGTGTCGGCCGTCCCGATAACACCATCCATAGTGATCGACGATGTAGACGCAGCGCCAGCCCCAACCCTGACGCTGGCCGAGGCCGAACTAGCGCCCTCCCCGCCCTCCTCGCCCTCCGCACCCATCGCGACCACCGACGCGCACACCTTCGAAGGCAGTGCGCGCAGCAGCGACGGCGCAACGGCGCCGTGGTTGCTGCTGCCTCCGGAGCGCGCCTATCGGATGTATGTGCCGTCACATCGTGGCTCCGACGATCCGATGCCGCTGGTGGTGATGATTCATGGCTGTCGCGAAACCGCGGCCGACTTCGAACGCGGCACCCGCATGAACGCGTCGGCTGATCGCGGCGGGTTCGCCGTCCTGTATCCCGAACAAGCGGCCTTTGCGAACTTACGTCGGTGCTGGAACTGGTTTGAGCCGAACACTGCGGCTGGGTACGGCGAGTGCGCCATCATTCTCGAAATGATTAAAGCGGCACACCAACATGTCGCGCTCGACCTCGCACGCGTGTACGTGGCTGGCATGTCCTCCGGCGGCGCGTTGGCGGCGCTGCTTGCGTTTCACCACCCGCATGTGTTTGCGGCGGTTGCCGTGCATTCCGGCCTGCCGCCGATGATGCCGCCATCCGCTGCGGCGGCCATTTCAGCCATGGAGCGTGGCGTCCGCGTCGACCCTGAGGCGCTGGCCGACAGCTACTGGAACACCCACGAATTGCCACCACCGCCGCTCATCATTGTGCACGGCGATGCCGACCCAACCGTGACCGAAAAAAACGCGACACGACTCATGCAGGTGTGGGAAAAGCTCGTTGAATCTGCGCCGCAGGCAACCCCCTTAACGCGTGACGCGCGAGATTTCGCGAGCACCGAATCCGCGCGCGCATATTCTCAAATTGATCTACAACGCGAAGGTCGAATCATCATTCGCAGTATGCGCGTTCACGGTCTCGCGCACCGCTGGAGCGGTGGCGACGCCGCCCTGCCCTTCAATGATGCACAAGGCCCCGATGCAACAGCGGCGATATGGAAATTCTTTGAGCGGCAGCAGCGCTAGCGCTGGCCACGGATCCGCCAGCGTCGGGCCCGCCGTCTACAGCGCGTTGCGCATCACCACCATCGGAAACGCATTGCCCGACGGATACGTGACCTCGGCACGCAGCACCTCGGCAAACTCAAGCGCTGCGTAGTATTGGGGCATCACTTCAGCGTGGTTTGCGTCATTAACGCAGTGCAACCAAAGCGCGTCGCCGCGATGCGCACGCACCCTGTCCCTCACCGCTGCAACTGCCATCCGGCCCACGCCACGCCCTGCGAACGCCCGATCAACGATCAACGTATGCATCCACCAGTGCGGCGTGGTCCGCAGCGCGTCGCCGTAATAGGGAAGCGTCTCGAACGGCAGAAATGCGCAACCCGCCAAGGCACCATCGACATAAAAAATGAACGCTTCACCCGCTGCTTGTCGCTTGCTAAATGTGGCTTTATCAAGACGCAAAAGCCACTGCCGTACACCCCGTGCGGCGAGCCAATCGAAGCTGCGGTTGTAGAGCGCATGTGCCGGTGAGACCTCCGACGCGCTCATCGGGGAAAAGGTAAATTGCATCGCAAAAGTGTAGCCGGAGCTGGGCGGCTGGTTGCGCGCCATTGAACCGGTTGTCTGTGGGAGCGGTTCAATGGCAGAAGGAATACGCAGCATGGGCGGTGCCTGCTTCGTTAACCGTGCGTCCGCCGCACCTTCTACGAATGCGGCAGTTTGCAGACCGCTGATGCCTGAACGTGTGTTCGCTACCGCTAAAAGCGAAGTTCGTTGTCGTTCTCGTTGTTGCCTTCGTTGATCCGGTTATCGGGATCAACCTTGAGCAACAGGTTTTTGGAGTCGAGTGTTTGCGTGATGCCCGGTTCGGTAAAGCAGCCGACAACCACTTGCTGCGCGGTGTTTACTTGAAAGCGCGGGTTCATGACCACGCGAATGGTGGTGGCACGTCCCGGATAGTTGTCGCGTTGCACCAGCGGCGTGTTGGCCGGAAAGCCCTGCGCCAACGTGAGCGTGTCGAGCACGCGGTTGTTGGCATCGACGTCGATCAGTTGCACGTCGAAACGCGCATTGGGGCCTGTAGCGGCTTCGATATTGACGCCGACGACACCCCACGTGAGCTTGGGTACATTGACGGTGGTGGGTGTGTTGACGGCGAGTCTGTCGCAGAAAAACGAATTCACAGGGAACATGCCGCCTCGTGTGGTGGTGACCACCGCGCCGAGCGGACGCGTGAGAACGGTGGGCGTGGCGAGCGCAGGCAATAGGTTCGGTTGCGGCACGCGTGGCGGTGGAGGTGGCGCAGGCGGTTGCGGCGCGGGTGCGGGTGGCGGAGGGTTGCCGCCGCCACAGGCTGCGTCGCGCGTCATCGGCAACCTCACGTCGCTGATCTTGCAGTGCGCGGTGTTCTCTATCTTGAGGTCAAGATTGAAGGTCGCCGCCGAGCAATTGCGCTCGCTGCGGTCCAGAACTAGCGTCTGGTCGGCCTCGCTAACGCGGGTCAGATTGACCGTGTTGGAAGGCCCGAAGGCGACGAATCGATTGCTGATCCGATTCAGGTTGTTACCGGTGAGGGTGAAACGCTCTGTAGCAGCACCGTCAGTGGTGCGCTCCACACGATCCACGCGGCTGTTCTGCACGATCAACAGCTTGTATTCGCCACGTCCACCACCAAAATAATTCAACACCAACGTGGCGTTCCCCGTGGGCGCGTCAGACGGCGTATCAATTTCGAGCTCGACAAAGCCTTTGCGATCAATCACATGATTGTTTCGACCCGAATCGAAATTGCCTTTGCCCGTAATCCGGGCGCTGCATAGACCGTTGCAGCTGGAAATGGACGCGCTTTCCAGCCCCACATCCACCAGGTTTTTTTCAATGCGTATTTTGTGATTGGGCCTGCCGCGAACGACGGCTGCACGTTCGCTGAGCGGATAGCCGAAGTTGCTATTGCTGCAACTGGTGGTGCCAGCGGGCGGGTTGATGGTGGTGACTTTCAGTACGTCGTCAGCGATAGCGAGGCCTGCCGCGATGAACGTGGCAACGGACGCGACGACCGGAATCAACTTGGCTGTTTTCATGACTTACCTTTGTAAAAAATGGATGAATTAACTGAAAGGGAACATGAGAAAAACAGCACACGCCCATGGATCTAAGACTAGATTGCACGCGGCTTGCCGTCGATACGACGTTTGCCGTAGCGAGCGGTTTGCGATGGCGTAGGCGTGCTTGCGATGGGCAAAAAAATGCGCCCACTCTGGGCGCATTCTTTAATTACAGCTTTTTTACTAATCGCCCGTTTTAATTGGGCATATGCGTGTAAAACACTAAAAGGCGACTTCGGACGTTTATAAGCCCTACGCCCATATCAAATTGAGCTTTACGATAAAGCTGATGCCGCGTTTCACGACCGTTTCAACGCAAAATTCGAGCTACTCGCAAGCCACTGCGCTCGGCGGAATGTTGGCTCTCGCGACGCCTGCGGTGGCGTAGCCTTTGACCATTGGATTGAAGTTTGATTTGTTGCGTTCGGCCTCTGAGGGGTTGCGGTTGATGCCCTGCCGCGCGCAGCAAAAGCGCTCGTCGTCGCTGTGGACGATGGTGCCGCGTGGCGCGCAAGCGTCGGCGGCGACGACGCGGCCCGAGGTGTTGGTTTTGGAGAAATCGGTTTCGCGATGCCAATTGAAACCGCTCGTCGCGCGAGACACCGCCTTGTCAAATTCAGGACGGCAACTGTTCTCGCCAGAGACGAACGAGTCCAGGCCGCCGCAGGCGTAACCCGCTGAATTTCTGGCGCAACATTCGTCGTGCGTCCAGCTGCCGCCGCTGTAAAGGCACAGCCCGCTGCTGCACACCGCCAGTCGATTGAACGGGCCAAGCGGCGCGCCACAATTGCTGCCGCCTGCACCGAAGCATTGGCTGTCGGGCACGCGGGTCACCGGCGCGGCGCGGGTTTGATCGCAGTCACGCACGATTTTCAGTGGGATGCGTTCGCGCCCCGTCGGCCACTGCACGAAGACGGAATTGTTGCCCAGCTCCGCGTTGTCGCGCACCTTGATGCGCACCTCGACAAAGCCGAGCGGTCCGACGTTGGCGTTGGGTTGGTGGAAGTATCTGCCCTGTCCGGTCACACTCGCCGCCACGCCAGTAATTTCCTCCTGCACCGAGGGAAGAACGTCCGCACCGTGCCCCAACAATCGCACGGCTATCGTGCTGCCGCGTTGCACCAGAATGCGCTCGTTAACGCTGCTGCCGCTCATGAATTTGTTGTAACGATGAAAGCGCAAATCGCGACTGTCGCCGATGCCGGTTTCGAGGCTGCCGCAAACGACGTCACCACTGACACGACCGATCTGCACCCACTCCAGTCCGGCGTGCGCAGCCGACGACAGAACGGCCAGCAGCGACGTCACGGCGCATTGCCAAAATTTGCTTGAAATGTGTTTCATAAACGGTTTCATCACTGCTTTTTGCTGAACTGGCGGATGTCGCTTTGCGCGACCACGCGCCCGTCGCGATCCAGGGCCTCAACGCGCCACTTCGCGACGCCCTGCACGCGGCTGGCGATCCATGTCGGCGGCGGCGAATAGCGCGTCTCGGCGGTGGTACTGGTGATGATGGTCTGGCCAGCGCTCTCGACGTCGATGCGGTAACTCGCGGCGCCGGGTACGTCAATCCATTCAAAAACAACGACGCGTGATGCGTCAACCGCGGCGTCCGACAGCGGCAACATCAGCCCCAACAGCTTGACATCCGTGGCGGGTCGGGCGGTGCTATGCGCATTTGCGGCGGCAGCATCACCCACAAAGTAGCGCAGCGCGGGCATGGGAAAGCCCGCCACGCCGCCCGTCTTCACCAGTTGACCACTGCCTATCTCCGAGTTCGCTTCTTTGTCGTCTGTGGCCTCGATGCGCAGCAACACCTGATACGGGCCTTCAACGCGAGTGTCGAGCAGCGACGGTTCAGGGCCGTCGAGACGCACGATGCTGTTCGGCATCAAAAATTGTGAGAAGCGCGCGACGGTGGTGTAGCGTTTTTGCGTGCCGCGCAGCTCCAGCGGCAGCGTCGCCTCGGTCAGCAAATCGCTCACCTCAGGGTCGCTGTCACCCGGCCGCACCAGTTCCCAGCGGCCCTTCAACTGGCCCGATCCGTTGTACTGAATCTCGGCCGAAAAACGGGGCAGGCGTTCACCACTCCTGAGGACGTAGAGTTGCGTCGTATCAGCCTGCCCCGAAAAATTGACCTTCACATCGATCAGTGACAACGGTGAACGCGCGCCGCCCGCACCAAGGCGACAGGTCACCACGGCCCACTTGTCACCACCGCTGCCGCCAGTGAAACGGCGCACGTAAAAGAAGTCGCTGTTCTTGCCCTCGATGCCTTCCTGCACTGCGCGGCGCACGACAGAGGCAGGGATCACCATGATGTCGCTGAAGTTTTTTTGTCCGACGCCTTGTGTGGGACGCGAGCGATCAAAGTTAAGCGGTAGGCGGCCGAACAACGTGTTCGGCACGCAAGGGTCGCTGGTCGTCACCGAGCCCGCGCCAACGCCCGGTTGCACGGTGCCGCACCACAACGCCTCAATCGCACGCTCGTTCGGCTCCAAACCCTGGAACGTGATGAACACCGTGTTTGGTGCATTGCTGCGCACGTTGACACCGGTAGGGTTGACGGCGTTGATGGCGGCGGCTGGCGACACGAAGAATAGTGCGAAGACAACCAACGCAATAGTGCGCAATGTTCGGACTCGCATTCGCGCAAGCGGGCGAGGGTTAGTGAAAGGGCGGTCGCCAAAAACAAGTGAAAGCAAAGAAATCACGTGGAACTCCGTTACGTTTTGCACGTTCTAGAAATTAATCGAGAGCCCCGTTTGCACGAGGATTTGTTTGCCTGACAGCACTTGCGCAACGACGGTGTCGAGTGCGCGGTTATTGGCGAAGGCAACGCGAACGAACACCTGCCCTGGCAGCTTTTTGCCGAACTGCTCCAGTGTGAATTTGCGCGCTACTTGCAGCGCGGCGGTCAGCGTGTTGCTGTACTGCTGGTTCAGCGAATCAAACGCGAGGCTCTTCGCGTAATCCGCCCTGATCGACCACAGATCCGACATCTGCCAGTCGATACCGACGGTGCCGCCGTTGTTGTAAGTGGCTTGAGACTTTTCATAGCTGAAATTGCGACTGCGGTTGTAGCCAAAATTCAAGTTGAGTTTGTCGCTGACTTTCCAGCCGATAGTCAGGCCGTGGGTGTGGATCAAAAAGTCAGCCTGCTCGCGCTCCGGCTGCCGATTGTCTTGGTCGCCCATCTCAAAGTTGTAACTCACGGTGTACGGCTCGTAACTCCAGTTCAGCCCCACCTTGTGCGTCGTGTTCATCTGATCCGGCCAGAACGAAGAGCGCGCGTTGGTGCCATCCGGAATGCGCAGCGTGTACTGCCGAACCTGTCGCGATTCGAGCTGCATTTGCGGCAAATAATTAGCTGGCTTCTCGGAAGTACCGAAGATTCCCGGCAACGGCACGGTAAGCTGTGCCAGCTTCTCGTAAGTGCCGGTTTTCAATATCCTGGGGATGGTCGTCACGTTGTCGTTTTTGTCGCTGCCGACCAGCGTGAGCGCGATCTCGCCGATGCGCAGTTCACCGCTATAGCGCATCATTTGTTGATCCGACAGAAAACTCGCGCCCAGACTTTTAAACAACGGCTCCGCGTATTCGTAGTGCACGATGCCACGCAGGTTGATCGGATACTTGTCACCCAGCCACTTCGCATCTGTCACCAGCAGATACGACACTTCTGCCTGATAGGCATCACGCGTTTCCGGCTTCACGGGCACCAACGCGCTACCTTGCGCCAGCTCCGGACTGACTGGATTGACATAGCGGGAGCGCGCCCACAGCGCGCCCAGCTTCCAGCGGCCGTCCGGGTCAGCGCTGACGACACGCAACCCCAGCCCGCGACTTTCTTCAGCATCGGGAATTTGCCCCTGATTGACGTTGCTTTGTGGCAAGGCGCGCGCGTCCATGAACAGCAATTCGGTGCGCAGCAGCCCCTTTTTTTCGGGAATCAATTCGACGCCAACCGTGCCTGCATAAATGCGATGACTGATCGTGGCGAGACCGAAAAAATCGTCGTATCCCACAATACTGGTGGCGCGAATCGCGCTGGCTGAAACGTCCAGCCACGGCGTGATGGCGTAGCCCAGCGACACGCCGCGACTGTCGCGATTGTTGAGCAGCAGTGGATGATTCCCGTAACTCACATGGCCGAGCGCAAACTTGGCGGTGCCGCGTGTGAACTCCGCTTTGTAATCGTTCAAATCAATCTTTGTGGCGTCCATGCCTTCGGTGCCGAAACGTGGCGCTTCGGTGCGACGACTCACCCCAGTAAAGTTCGCGCCGGACTTCACGTCCCAACCGAGCGGCTTGCCTTCCCAAGTCAGTCCGCCCGTGGCTGTCATATCCTGAAATTGCGGACGGGCACCCGGTTTGTTGGTGCCAGAAACGCGCTCGTGAATCTGCCCCTTGGTGCCGACAGTGAAGCGTGATTCGATGCCCTTGGCTTCAGGTTCACGCCCCGGCTCAACGGTCACCGCGAATTTCGCGATATCCAGCCATTCATTGCCACGGATTAGATGCACGATGACCTCGTGCGGTCCCACCGGCAGCTCGGCACCGTTCAGCTCAGCGCGAAAAGTTGTTGCGTCGATGGCTTTCGTTTGCTTCGACAAATCCAGCGGCCCAATGCAAATGGCAATCTGTCCTTCAGCGGGTGTCGGTGCCCGCGAAAGACGCACTTCAAGAACGTGATTGCGCTTAAGACTTTGTCCGACGAAGGTGGGCCTTTCAACCTTGAGATCTGTCGGCACCGACAACTGCGCACCTGCCGCGAGCGACATGCTTAGCAAAACGGCTGCTAGCAACGGTTTGCGCATAGGCTGAAAACGCTTCTGGCGTGCGTAAATGGGGTTCATGGGAGTCCTCAGGCGTTGTTGGGTGAGCTATTGCTGACTGGGATATATCCATTCGGAGCGCGCGGCGCGGCAGCGATCCCGCTCGCCCATCGCGTCGACTTCAATCTGCCAGCGCAGGCCGTCGCTGGCCTCCAGACTGCACACCACAGCGCGGCGCCGCAAATCGTTGTCTGGGATCGCTGTTACCGCTAGTACGGCGTCAGCGGCGGTCGCGCAATAGTCGCGACCCTTGCCAACGCGATAGACGATGTGCGCCGGGCTCGCGGAGTCGCACACGGTGGGCCGATGCAGCACCGTACTGCGCGCGCAGCGCATGACTTTTTGCGCGGTGTCGAACTGAGCCTCAAAGCCGTTAGGGCAGCACACGCCGTCGCTCGCCGCTGCAATCGCCTGCGCAGCAAAGCCCAAACTGACACCCGCAACGAGCAGCAATACGGCGATGATGGGCGCAAATTTCATGTAATGCTCGCGGTGAATTTGGACGTTGTCGGCACTTGTGTTGCCGATGTCCAAACGTTACGCAGCGCAGCGCTCCCGCGCCATACGGCATCTGCCGTATGCAGGCTTCAGGATTGACGTAGCGGCGGTGCTAGAGCGGTCGGAATGTGGAACCGCTCCCACAAGAGCGGATACGCGGGTGAGCGACTACCGCGCCCGCAACGCCAACGCGATCAACTCCGCCACACTATGCACATCCAGTTTGCCCATGATGTTCTCGCGGTGTTTGCGCACGGTGGCGACGCTTAAATCAAGCTTTCGTGCGACATGTTTGCTGGAGTCACCCTCACACAACATGTCCACAATTTCGCGTTCACGCTCGGTGAGTTTCGCAAGTGGTGATGCAGCACGGTTCGCACCGGGCGCAGGCACGTACGACGCTGCGACCGACTGGCTGACGTACCGACCGCCTTCGCGCAGCGCACCTAGTGCGGCGAACAATTCATCCGCATTGTGTTGTTTGTGAACGTACCCATGCGCACCCATCGCCAAGGCACGCGCGACGGTGGCGCTGCTCAAGTCCCCGGTCAACATCAACACACGCAACAGCGGATGCGCCTTAAATAACGCCGCCGCTAAATCAATGCCGTCACCGTCCGGCAGGCCGACGTCGATGATGGCAATGGTGGGATGCTTGTCGGCGATCACGGTCTTGGCGTCAGCCACCGTGCCCGCTTCCCCTACCAGCTGAAATTTTCGTTCGAGCGCCAACAGCATGCGCAGGCCATCGCGAATCAGCGAGTGATCTTCGACGATGACCACCGACGTCGGTGCATCGGTTGCGGTCGTGTTGTTAGTATTGATTGCCATGCGAACTCCATTCGGACTGCTGCATGCTCGAAACGAACCACGCGCTTGGCAGATCTGCGTCAGTACGTGCGGCGAGATTGTGCCACTCCGTTGCGCCGATGCGCAGATCGCGACTCCCAGCGTCGCTCAAATAAACCGACAACGCTGATGATCGCCAGCAGCATCCGCAACCGTATTCTGTTCGCGGCACTCGCGCCGCTGCTTTTGGCAGTGGTCGGCGTAGGTACGCTTCTACTCACGCGCCACGCGCAGGACATCGAGCGCAATCTGGTGGAACGCAGCACTTCGCTGGCCCGACAAATCGCCATGTTGGCCGAGCTGCCACTCGCCACCGGATCGCGCAGCACCGCGCAGGCAGTCGCTGACTTCATCGAGCGCAGCGGCGACACGGTGGGCCTGTCGCTGGTGGATCGCGCTGGTGTCACCGTCGACAATCGCGGCAACATTGGCACCGCCGCACAGCGCATGCTGGAGGCGCGGCCGATGAGCGTGCAGGTGGAGCGGGAAGCCAATTTGATCAGCGTGGTGCATCCTGTCGTGTTGTTTTCGTCGCCTGCAGGCGTGCCAACCGCACCTGCATTCACGGGGGAGCAGCGCGTGGGCTGGGTAGCGCTAGCCGTTTCGCGTGCAGAGGCGCAGCGCAGCATCGTGAGATTGTGGTGGACCGACGGTGGTACTTTGCTGCTGGCGACGCTGTTGTCTCTGGTGTTGGTTCGGCTCGCGATCAACTCTGTTGCCCGACCACTTGCGACGATGTCGGACGCGCTGTCAAGCGTTGCCAAGGATGATTTTTCGGTGGTATTGCCGGAGTCCGGCCGCGGCGAGTTGCGCGCGTTGGCCGTAAATTTCAACCGCATGACCGAAGCCCTGCAAGCGGCGCGATTGGGGTTGCGCAGCGACGTGGCGCGTGCCACCGATGCGCTGGCATTGCGCACCCGCGAAGCCGAATCCGCCAACAGTGCGAAGAGCCGTTTTCTCGCGGCGGCGAGTCATGATTTGCGGCAACCCGCGCACGCATTGTCGCTCTACACAGCAGCGTTGCGGCACGGTTTGCGCCAACAACCCAATGAGGTTCAAGGCGCGCTGTTGCCCGCCGTCGACGGCATGCAAGCCGCGTCTCGCTCGCTTGATGCTTTGCTCAATGTGGTGCTGGATATTTCTCGTTTCGATGCGGGCGTGGTGACGCCTGAGTTGCAAGCTGTTGCGATGCGACCCTTGCTCAATGAAGTGCTCACGGTCTTCGCATCAAGCGCATCTGAGCGTGCGCTAACGCTGCGGGGACGAACGCCAGACATAGCGATTGTGACTGACCCAACGCTACTGCGCCGTATGCTCGACAACTTAGTGAGTAACGCCATTCGTTTTTCGCGCAGCGGCGAGATTCTCGTCTCGGTGCGCCCGCGCGGCGATCACACGCTGCTTCAAGTGTGGGATCAGGGTGCCGGCATCGCACCGGCAAATCTACCGCTGATTTTTGATGAGTTCTATCAAGTTAAACGCACTGACGGCGGTCAGGGTGGCATGGGACTGGGCCTAGCGATTGTGGCGCGGGCGGTGCAACTGTTGGGCGGCGCAGTCAACGTGCGTTCTCAGGTAGGGCGCGGCACCTGCTTCAGTGTGCGTTTGCCGGGGCCGTCGGTGCGACCGCTGGGAAAGCTGCGTGAACCGACGCGCGCCTTGGCCAGCGCTCGCCGACGCGTTTTGGTACTCGATGATGATGCTTTGATTCGCGATTCGATGCGCACATTGTTTGAATCGATGGGCTTCGAGCCGAACGTTGCGGCCACGCTGCACGCGCTGCTTCCAGTAGCCAAACAAGATTGTGCAGACATCGCGGCCATTCTTGTTGACTACCGACTGCTGGATGGATTTAGCGGCATTGACGCTGCGCGCCGATTGCGCGAGGCGACGGACTTTGATGTACCCGTAATCATCATCACCGGTGACACCTCACCGGATCGTTTGCGCACTTTGCGGGAAAGCGGTTTTCCCATCATTCACAAACCATTGGATCATCACACGCTAATGCTGGCGATGGGGTTGGGCCATGACTGAACATTCAGCACACACCGCCGTGCTTGCCGCGTGGCAAACGGGTAACGCAGTCGACGTTGAGGCCGCATTAAGCGCGTGGACGGCAGCATACGACGAGCCGCCCGTTGAGTACTGGGTACAGCGCGTTTACGCCGACGCGTGCTTTGAGCGAGACACACTGGCAATCTCTGTTCGCAACGCAGAACGCGTGGCGCGGCGACTGGGTGATGAAGTGGCATTGGCGCGAATGGCCGCCTCAGTCGTTGATGCGCTTTACAGCGATTGGCGACCCTCGCGCGAAGCACGCAATTGGCTTGATGTGTTGCGCGATGTCGCGTTTGCGCGGTTGCAGGCTTTGCCGACTTCGTATCGCCTAGAAATTGCGGCAGGAATTTTGGCAGCAGACCTTTTTGGCGAGGCCCTATCGACCGCGAAACAGGTCGCAGAAAGTATTGCCGTTTGGGTCGACGAAGACGCCGATACGTCGGCTATGGTGCGCGGCACTGCGCTGGGTTATGCGCTGGAATATTTCAGTGGGAAGCGGCAGTGGCTGGTCGCGAGCGATTTAGTGCAACAGATTGATCTGTTGTATCAACGACCGGCGTTGGGCTCGGCGGGACGTGCGCGCGTGTCGTCACGGCGCGGTTTTTATTATCACTATCGTCGCGGTGATTATTTCGGCGCGATGCTGCACAGTAACGAGGTAGCGGCGCAGGCCAAACAAGCTAGCGTCGCTCGTCCGCGGCGCGAGGCTAGCATCACCGTCACGCTGTGTCACTTGATGCGTGGCGAACTGGCCGACGCGGAGCATGCACTTTCGCTCGAGGCGGCGAGCATTCCTGATGGCCACCTGATGATGCGGGCGAATGTGCATTACGAGCAAAGTTGGTTGCACGCGTTGCGGCGCGATGTGGTGGCCGCACAGCGTGAATTGGATGCAGCGTGTCGGTTGTTTGCCGAAATTGACGAACACGGCGTGATGTCGCTGGCCACGCCATCGCTTCAGGCGCAGCTTTTGTTGCAGGTAGGTGAATTCGATGCCGCGCTCAACGTCTTTGAAATGCGCACCCGACGACCCGATGCGTGGGTGGTGGACATCGCGTTGATCGAGGCGATTCGGCATCTTGATCGCAACGAGCACGACGCTGCCATGGCGGCTTTGCGGCGTGGTCTCGCCATTGCTGCGCGCATCGACATCAAGGGCATTTTCTGGGCCTGCCGGCCCGAGTTTACGCGGCTATTAAGCCTCGCCATCCGTGAAAACATTGAGCCAGAATGGGTGCAAACCGCCGTGGACGCGCGCCTGATTTCCCTGCCGTAGGCGCATGATCTAGCGTTGCGATTCGCCGCTGTCAACGGACGGAAAAGAGTTTCTGGTTACACTAAAAAATGTCAAAAACACTCATCATTGCCGAAAAACCGTCCGTAGCGAGCGATATCGCAAAGGCCCTCGGCAACATCAAGAAGGATGGCGACCACTTTGAGAACGATCAGTATGTGATCAGCTCGGCGGTCGGTCATCTCGTGGAATTGGGCGAACCGGAAGAAGAAGAGGTCAAGCGCGGCAAGTGGACGTTTGCCAAGCTGCCGGTGATTCCGTCGCACTTCGGACTGAAGCCGATAGAGAAAACCGCCGACCGTTTGCGCCTTCTGACCAGGCTCATCAAGCGCAAGGATGTCACCAATATCATCAACGCCTGCGACGCCGGACGTGAGGGCGAACTGATCTTCCGGCTGATTGCGGAGCACGCAAAAGCGAGGCAGCCGATCAAGCGGCTGTGGCTGCAGTCGATGACGCCGACCGCTATTCGCGACGGTTTCAGCAAGCTCAAAAGCGATGCGAGCATGCTGCCGCTGGCGGATGCGGCGCGTTCGCGATCCGAGGCCGACTGGCTGGTCGGCATCAACGGCACCCGCGCCATGACGGCGTTCAACTCGAAAAGCGGCGGCTTTCACCTGACCACCGTGGGTCGCGTGCAGACGCCGACGCTGGCTTTGATGGTCGAGCGCGAAGAGCGCATTCGCAAATTCGTGGCGCGTACCTACTTTGAAATTCACGCGACGTTCGACGCCAAAGCGGGGCAATACGCCGGTCGCTGGTTCGATGAAAAATTCAAGAAGGGTGACGATGAACATGCGCGTGCTGAACGCATCTTTGATTTGCCTAACGCGACCAAGCCGGAATCCGACGCACGCGCCAAAGCCATCGCAGCGAAGTGCCAAGGCAAAACTGGCATCGTCGAAGAAGAAAGCAAGCCGACCACGCAGGCTCCGCCGCTGCTGTACGACTTGACCAGTTTGCAGCGTGAGGCGAACTCGCGTTTTGGTTTTTCTGCACGCACGACCCTGTCTTTGGCGCAGTCGTTGTACGAAAAGCACAAGGTCTTGACCTATCCACGGACGGACGCACGCGCATTGCCTGAGGACTACGTTGAGACTGTCGGCGAAACCCTGCGGGTGCTTGAAGAAACCAATCGCTACGGCACCTTCGCACGCGAAATTCGCACCAAGAAATACATTCGTCCGAACAACAAACGGGTGTTCGACAACTCGAAAATATCGGATCACTTCGCAATCATTCCGACCCTGCAATTACCACGCGCAGTGGGCATTGCAGGGGCGTTGAACGAGTTGGAAGAAAAGCTCTACGACATGGTGGTCAAGCGCTTTCTGTCGGTGTTTTTTCCATCGGCCGAGTTTCAGCAAACAACGCGCATCACGCGCGTCGAAAACGAGGCGTTCAAGTCCGAAGGCAAAGTGCTGGTCAACGCGGGCTGGCTCGCGGTCTACGGCAAAGAGGCAGACACCGAAGAGACTGGAAACTTGACGATTGTCGCTCTGGGCGAAAAGCCCTTAGCGTCCGAAGTCATTGCGAAAGAGCTGCAAACCAAGCCACCGGCCCGCTACAGCGAGGCCACGTTGCTCTCGGCAATGGAAGGTGCTGGCAAAGCGATTGAGGATGAAGAATTGCGCGCCGCCATGCGCGAAAAGGGCCTCGGCACGCCTGCCACGCGAGCCTCGATTATCGAAGGCTTAATATTGCAGAAGTATTTGATCCGCGAAGACAAGGCGCTGAAACCGACGCCGCAAGCGTTCTCGTTGATCACGTTGCTCAACGGTCTTGACGTGCCAGAACTCACGCAACCGGAGCTGACCGCAAACTGGGAAACCCAGCTCGCGCGCATGGAAAAAGGCGAGGTCACGCGCGAGAGTTTCATGGCCGAGATCGCCGCGATGGCTAAGAACATCGTGACCCGCGCCAAGGGGTTTGAGAGCGACACGGTGCCTGGGGATTTCGCTGATCTCACCACGCCGTGCCCGAAATGCGGTGGCGATTTGAAGGAGAACTACAAGAAGTTTTCTTGTACCAAATGCGATTTCGGGTTCTGGAAAATTCTCGCGAGTCGCCAGCTTTCGGTTGAGGAAGCCGAGACGTTGATTCGCGACAAGAAGGTCGAAAACCTGCAAGGCTTCCGCTCAAAATTGGGCCGCACGTTCGACGCCAATCTGCGCATGAACGACGCGTTCGAGATCGAGTTTTATTGGGACGAGAACGAAGGCGCGGTGGGCGAAGGCGGCGATCCAGTGGACTTCAGCCTGATGGAGGCCGTCGGCAAATGTCCGAAATGCAGCAACAATGTGTACGAGTTGCCAACCGCCTACATTTGCGAGATCGCCGCGAAAAAGGAGAAGCCGCGCAAATGTGATTTCCGTTCCGGCCGCATTATTCTGCAACAGCCGATTGAGCGCGAGCAGATGGTTAAATTGCTCACCGACGGCAAGACCGATTTGCTGACCAAGTTCATCTCGACCAAAACGAAGCGTCCGTTTCAGGCGTACCTCGTCGTGGAGCGTAAGAAGGATGAAGTGAAGGTCGGTTTTGAGTTTCCGCCGCGTGAGCCGAAGGCTCCTAAAGATCCTAAAGCCAAGGCTCCTGCCAAGAAAAAATGACCCACAGCGCACCGTCGATTCAGCCCACCATACGTCGCGCTGAGCCGCATGATGCTGCCGCGCTGGCGGGGTTGTTTGGCGATGCAGCGATGCTGCCGTTCACGACGGTGGCACCGTTCACCAGCGTGTCATTTTGGGACAAGCGATTGGCGGAGTATGCCGACACTTCTTGCTTGCCGTTACTTGCCGTAGATGGCGAAACCGTCATGGGATTGCTGCTGTTGCGCGGCTATCCAAACTACATCAGACGCAAGCATTGCTCAATGATTGACCTGCTCGCGGTTCGCGTTGATTGCCGACGCAGAGGCATTGGCCGCGCGTTGGTGAACGCGGCAATTACCGCCGCCGACCAGTGGTTGCAAATGCGCCGTATGGAGGTCGCTGTTGACACACAGAGCGCCGCTCTGAAAGGTTTTTACGCGTCGCTCGGATTTGTCGAAGAGGGCGTCAAGCGCAAAGAAATTTTTCACGCAGGGCGCTACGTCGACAGCACCGTAATGTCACGCATCAACGCCGCGTTAATGCCCGCGCCCGAGTCGCCTGCCTTACCTGACTTTGCCGCCAAGAAGCGCGCGCGTAAATCAGCACCGCTCAAAATCACGATCCGGCCCGCGACCGAGGACGACGCCGAAGCGTTCGCCAAAGTGTTCGCGGATCGCAGCGCATCGAACGGCACATTGCAGCACCCGTACACCTCCGCTGACGTGTGGCGCTCGCGCCTGACCGGCAACGTGGGCACGCGGCAGGTCGCGTTCGCAGCGGTCGTCAATGGCCGCTTCGTCGGCAATGCGGGCCTGCATCCGATCAACGATAACCCGCGTCAAAAGCATGTAGCGAGCTTCGGTATCTCGATAACCGAGGCCTATCAGGGACGCGGCGTGGGCCGAGCGTTGATGAACGCTTGCCTCGATTTTGCGGACAATTGGGCGAACTATGCGCGCGTCGAACTGACGGTGCATGCCGACAACGCCCGCGCGGTCAAGCTCTACCAATCGCTGGGCTTCGAGCACGAAGGACGGCTGCGCGACTTCTCGTTTCGCGAGGGCGGTTACGTTGATGCGCTGTTTATGGGGCGGGTGACTTCGGCGCTGAAATCGGCTCAATAGCTTTTTCTTGAACGCGTCGTTCTAATTGGGCTACGCGCCTGTTTGTCGAAAAGTCAATTTATTGCGTAATCTGACACTAGCGCCAATGCGCTGGAGCGTGTACGCAAAAGCTATTCGTCCTAAACCACTCGTTTGGCCAGAAACCGCTCTGTCGGCGCGCCGGATGTATTCGCCCAATTACCGATCCGCTGCGCTTCTCCGCGCCATTGATTGCCAGCAACCGTTCCACGCAATACCCAACGTGATGCGCCGTCCGTCCACGCTATCGACAGCGCAGTACCGCGCAGATGAGCCCACAATACTTTGCCGTTCGCAGCCGTTGCCGTGACTTGCTGCATGGGTTGCTCGATCTCAATAGCGAGGCCACCGGTGGAGGGCGAGAATCCCGATTCCACGCGCCACCGCCCTGCCACTAGCGCGGGAATCACCCACAGCATCACCTTGTGCTCACGATTCGTACCGTGCGGTTTTTCTTGCGACGGCACCAGCAGCGTCTCGTCGGGCAGCCAGTCGCCCATGTCCCATTCGTGAGAAACAACGCGCGAACCGGGACGCATTTGCGACAGCAACAGCGGGCGCAATTTCATGTTGAATTCGGGCAATAAATACAGCGTAACCACCGACGGTTCGGCGAACGCCAGCGCGAACAAATCCTTTTCCATGAACTTCGCTCGTGCTGCGACGCCCGCCTTTCGCGCCAGTACGCGACTCTCGCGAATCAGCACCCGATCAATTTCGTAACCGACGCCGCGCGCGCCGAACCGCGTTGCCGCCGCGATCACGATTCGCCCGTCGCCCGAGCCCAAATCCCACAGCACGTCCTTTGCGGTCACGTCCGCCATTTGCAACATGCGGCGCACCACTAGCGGCGGCGTTTGCACGTAGGGTACCTCTTCTGTCGGCATGGGCGAGTCTTGCGCCAACGCACGGCGAGCGAATGGAGCCGCAACTAAAGCTGCGAGGAGAAGGCGTCGATGCTGAAGATAATTCATGAGCGAAACAGGCAAGTGGTCGTTTCAAAGCATTGTGCCGCAGTGCGCTGCGTAGAGCCGTCTGCGCTATTGTTTACGCATGACCGATGCTTCCACTCCAAATTGCGCCGTCCTCAAGCAACCACGATCAATGATTTCATTCGTGACGGTGCCGTCGTCATTCGTGGCGCATTGAATTCGAGCGAGCTTGAAACGCTGACGCGCGGCATCGAAGCCAATCTTGCCCAGTCCGGCCCTCTCGCGTGTGTGGCAAGTAGCGCCGGCGATCCTGGCCGTTTCCTTGAGGATTTTTGCAATTGGCAACGTATTGCGGAATACGAACACGTACTCAAGCATTCCGCGTTGCCCGGTATCGCCGCACAGCTGATGCAGAGCCAGACTGCGCACATTTATCACGACCACTTGCTGGTGAAAGAAGCGGGTACAAGACAGCGCACTCCGTGGCATCAGGATCAGCCGTATTACAACGTAGCGGGACGGCAAAACGTGAGCTTTTGGATTCCGGTAGACCGAGTGCCGCGCGAATCGACGTTGCAATTCTTAGCAAGCTCGCATAACGGCACGTGGTGCACGCCGCGCACGTTCATGAGCCAACAGGCGAAGTGGTTTTCCGAAGGGTCGCTCGCCGATTTGCCGAAAATGACCCTAGCTGAGAACGCTGCGCGCGTTATCGGCTGGGCCTTACAGCCCGGTGATATGGTGGCGTTTCACATGCTCACGCTGCATGCGGCAGCGGGTAGCGCGACGCGACGTCGGGTGTTTAGCGCACGCTACTTGGGCGACGACATGGTGCATGCGCCGCGCGCATGGCGCACCTCGCCTGAGTTTGCGGGGCTGCGCGAGACGCTAGCTGCCAGCGCGCCGATGCAACATGAACTTTTTCCGCAGGTTTGGCCGTAAGCAAAATACTGAAAGCGATTAACAAGTAAAGCCAATCAATATAGTTATTTTAATTTACTTTGTAAATCACTGACTACGCCCTAATAATCTTTTTTGCGCTAGGCAATTTAGCGCGTTAGCACTTTAGGAAATATAAAAATGTCATTGATTAACGCCTCCGTCAAACCGTTCAAATCCACCGCCTTTCACAACGGGTAATTCATCGAGGTATCGGACGCTTCGTTCAAGGGCAAGTGGTCGGTCGTCGTGTTCTACCCCGCCGACTTCACGTTCGTGTGCCCCACCGAGCTTGAAGATTTGGCCGATGACTATGCTGAACTACAAAAGCTCGGCGTGGAAATTTACGGCGTTTTAACCGACAGTCATTTTGCGCACAAGGCATGGCACGACACGTCCGACGCGATCAAAAAAGTGGCCTATCCGTTGGTGGGCGATCCAACCGGCGCGCTGACCCGCAACTTTGATGTGATGATCGAAGAAGACGGCATGGCGCTGCGCGGCACATTTGTGATAAATCCTGAAGGCCAGATCAAGCTGTGCGAAATCCACGATAACGGCATTGGTCGCGATGCATCGGAATTGCTGCGCAAAGTAAAAGCCGCCCAGTACGTGGCATCGCACCCCGGTGAAGTGTGTCCCGCGAAATGGACTGAGGGCGCGAGCACGTTGACGCCGTCACCGGACTTGGTTGGCAAGATCTAGTCGTACAGCCATACCGGCGCAGGCCGGTATCCGGGCCCTCAGCCTAGTTGGCAAAGCCGGAACCAAAGTGACGGAGATGACCCATGTGATGGGGGTGACAAGCCACCAACACGTCGTCACATTCGTCACGCAAGTCTCGTCGCGCTGATCGGTCTATTGTCTGATCGCAAAACGTCTTCATTTGCCCGGTCAGTGACTAGTACAGCGTTCCGTTAAAACCAAGACATGAAATCGCGTCTTTTTCCGCCATGCTGCGTTGCCCAAACTTGCCGTACTTCAGTACGGCTGCGCTTGTGCGCCTTGCCTGACGAAAAAATCCATCAATTTCATTGGTCTCGGTTTTAACGGAACGCTGTACTAGTGTCGTGTCACGCCAAACATGACGCATCTTACTTGCCATCGCTGTGCACCGCGTCGTTGCAAAATTTCGCATGCCCCAGCATGAGTCGCATTTCGCGCCTAGCCGTGCACACCGATGGCGGCGCGATACACCGTCATTTTTTGACGCGACATGACATTAGTTGCCAACCTGCTCGGGGCGTGGGCCCCGGCCTTTGGCGGGGTGGCGAATAGTTGGTGTTTCCTTGTTTTCATTGCTGTCGGCACACGCCCGAAGGCCCGTTGTCGCCGCAGTTTTTTATGAATGTGAGTTGTCATGCTTAATGCAAACCTCAAAACCCAGTTAAAGGCGTACCTCGAAAAGGTGGTGCTTCTGATCGAACTGGTCGCCTCGCTGGATGATCGCGCTGGTTCAGCAGAACTGCTGGCGCTGTTGCAAGAAATCGTCAGCCTGTCGCCGCGCATCGCCTTGATCGAGCGACGCGGGGACGATGCGCGAAAGCCCTCGTTTCGCATCAACCGTGTGGGCGCCGACATCGGCGTGCGCTTTGCGGGCATTCCACTGGGCCATGAATTCACGTCGTTAGTTTTGGCACTGCTGCAGGCGGGCGGACATCCCTCGAAGGCTGCGCTAGACGTGATCCAGCAAGTGAAAAATCTTGACGGTGATTATCAGTTTGAGACGTATTTCTCGCTCTCATGCCACAGCTGTCCCGATGTGGTGCAGGCGCTGAATTTGATGGCGGTGCTGAACCCAAAAATTCGTCACGTCGCCATCGATGGCAGCCTGTTTCAGGATCAGATCAAAGCGCGGCAAGTGCTGGCGGTACCGAGCGTATTTTTGAACGGTCAACCGTTTGCGCAGGGCCGCATGGAGCTGCCAGAAATCCTCGCCAAAATTGACACCGGCGCGGTTGCTCGCGATGCGGCAAAGCTTGATGCCAAAGGCACGTTTGATGTGTTGATCGTGGGCGGTGGCCCCGCTGGCGCGGCGGCTGCGGTGTACGCAGCGCGTAAGGGCATTGTGACCGGCATCGCGGCGGAGCGCTTCGGCGGCCAGGTGCTCGATACGATGGGCATCGAGAACTACATCTCGATCAAGGGGACCGACGGCCCGCACTTTGCGTCGGCGCTGGAGCAGCACGTCAAGGCCTACGAAGTTGATCTGATGAACCTGCAACGTGCGGAGACCTTGGTGCCTGGTGACCTGATCGAAGTGAAACTGAAAAGCGGCGCCACGCTCAAATCGCACACGGTGATTCTGGCGACCGGCGCGCGCTGGAAAAACATGAATGTGCCTGGCGAGATTGAGTATCGCAACAAGGGTGTGACGTATTGTCCGCACCGCGATGGGCCGCTGTTCAAGGGCAAGCGCGTGGCGGTGATCGGCGGCGGAAATTCGGGCGTTGAAGCGGCCATTGATTTGGTGGGGTTGGTTTCGCATGTCACGCTGCTGGAGTTTGCCACCGAGTTGCGCGCCGATGCAGTGTTGCAGCGGAAGCTCAACAGTTTGCCCAACGTGACGGTGATCAAGAATGCGCAAACGACCGAAGTGATCGGCGACGGCAACAAAGTCCGGGGCCTGATCTACAAGGAACGCACCACCACGGCGGCGCATACGATTTCGCTCGAAGGCGTGTTTGTGCAAATTGGTTTGTTACCGAATACGGACTGGCTGAAAGGCACGGTCGAGCTGTCGAAACACGGCGAAATCGTGGTTGATTCGCACGGCCGTACCAACCTGCCTGGCGTGTTTGCTGCGGGCGATGCGACGACGACACCGTTCAATCAAATCGTAATCGCAGCAGGCGAAGGATCGAAGGCAGCACTCAGCGCATTTGACTATTTGATTCGGATAACCGCACCGGTGGCGTGAACGGTGGTTGTTGTGGATCAGACACTCAATTGCGGTACGTGCAGAGCAATCCGTGCTTCTTTTTGACCGTCTTCTTCAGACATGATACGCAGCAGCTTTCTTGCTAAGCCCCTGTTCGCTATGCGCTTGACAGTTAATTTGTGCTTAAGTCGACATAAGCCTATCCACCGTGCAAGCCCCTTTACAATAAACCATTCAAGATAAAGCTGATGATGTTATGAGTTCAATTCCCGGCTTGCGTTTTGGTGAGTTTCAGGGCTTCCCTGCGCTGCTGATAGCGACCCCGTTTTCTAAGGCGGCGATCAGTTTGTTTGGTGGGCATGTGTTGTCGTTTGTGCCGCAGGGGTTTGACGATGTGTTGTGGATATCGCCGACATCGAAGCGGCCGCCCGACCCGATTCGCGGTGGCATCCCGATTTGCTGGCCGTACTTTGCCAAGCAAGGGCAGCCGCCGGAGGCCCCGCAGCATGGGTTGGTGCGCACAGTGCAATGGAGTTTGACCCACGCTGAGCAAAATTCGGAAGGCGAAATTGTGTTGGCGCTGGCACCGCCCGAACTGCCGGGTATGACGATGGGATTGATATCGACGATGCGCATCGGTCGCGCGCTGGAACAAGCATTGACGACGGTGAATTTGGGTTCGGAGACGGTGCGATTTACGCAGGCTTTGCACACCTATTTCAAGGTGGCCGATGCCAGTCGCGTGACGGTCACGGGGCTAGACGGCCTGACGTATTCAGACAAATTTGATGACTTTAACGAGCACACCCAGCGCGGCGACTGGCACTTGCACGACGCGCGCGATCTAGGGCGCAGCGACCGGATCTACATGAATGCGGGCAACCGGTTTGAGCTGATTGATCCGGCGGCGCAGCGCAAAATTACGCTCACCACATCTGGCAGCAAGACGCTGGTGGTGTGGAATCCGGGCGAAGCATTCATCAAAACGTTTGCTGATTTGCCACCGGATGGGTGGAAGCACTACGTGTGTCTTGAGGCGGCCAACTGCGGGCCGGACCTCATTGAGCTGGGCGTGGATGATTCACACGTTCTGCAACAAACCATTAGCTGCTCGGCATTGATCAGTCATTGAGGCCCAAAATAGGCGCGGCCTTTGCCGCGATCCGCTTTAATCGTGATATACGCGACGAGGTGATTTAAGTGAGTACATGTCCGTCACCTGAGTCACGTCGTCACCTACGTCGCTTTGACGCCCGCCGGTCGCGGCCAGAGCCGATCATACGAAGGGTGTCGCGAACTAAGGTTTAGTCGGCAAGCCCTTCGCCGCGCGCTTCGCATTTTTATAGGCTCGAATCTCACTACGCGTTACCGCGCCGTCCTTGTTCAAGTTGATCGCCGCAAAGTTTTTACAACGCTGCGACATCTTGCCCGCGCACGCTTCGGCTTCGGTCAATGCTTTGTCGTTGTTGACGTCGGCGCGGGCGAACTTGCTGGTCGGTGCCGCCGAGGCAACGGATGCTATTAAAGCGACCGATGTGGCGAGCAAAAGTGATTTAAGAACGTTCACACGACCTCCAGCATATTATTGTGTCGTTGCGCACAGCCCGGGCAATTTAGCGGTAGCGCCAGCCATTAACCTCGTCGCGTGACAGGTAGCCATCGCGATTGCGATCCATCAGGCCGAAGTTCCGCTGCCAGTGCGGGTACGCGGCGGCTTCATCGAACGAAACGTAGCCATCAACGTTAGCGTCGGCATAGTCAAAGCCGGCACGCGCCGGGGCCGCATAAGTGATGGTCGCTGGGGCGTAATACGAAGGCGCGGCGTAGCTCGGTGCCGAGTAATCGGAAGCGGGATAGTTGTATCCGTAATTGTTGTACGCGTAAGTGCCGCCGACAGCCGCCGCCACCAAACCGCCGATCAAGACTGGAGCGATCCAGCGGTTGCCCTGCCAATAGCCGCCATGGCTGCCATGGCGGTAGTGATTGTGGTTATTGAAGTGATTGTAGTGGCGCGTTGGTGCGACGTAGCTCGGGCGATGGGCGCCATGATTACCTTGATGGCCCTGATAACCCTGATGACCCTGATAACCCTGATAACCCTGATGACCCTGATGACCCTGATAACCCTGATGACCATAAACATGCCCGCCGCGCAGGTGTTTGCTGTCGTCAACGGCACCAGCGGTGGCCGCAGCCAACGCCGACACTATCGCCACGCTCAGGGTGAGTACTTTGTTCATGATGCATTTCCTTTTGCTGGGGTTTAAGCTTGATTGCGGCAACAGTTGCCGATGGCTTGATAACGATATAGACACCCCCATCGCCTACAAAATGCCATCAGGTTACAAAAAATTACAAGTCGTCGTTGGGCGACAACCGCAGCTGCTAACCTGCCACAGCCCGCTACGGTGCCGGTCTGCTAAGCCAGAACTCCTTTAAAATAAAATGTTTTTCGGTCTAAAAGTCCCTCACCGTGGCAACCCACCCTCATACGGTCGAAGTAGCGCGCCGCCGCACCTTCGCCATCATTTCGCACCCTGACGCAGGTAAAACCACGCTCACCGAAAAGCTGTTGCTGTTTTCGGGCGCAATTCACGTGGCGGGCAGCGTGAAAGCACGCAAAGCCAGCCGCCACGCCACGTCCGACTGGATGGAGATCGAAAAGCAGCGGGGCATTTCGGTGGCGTCCAGCGTGATGCAGATGCTCTATCGCGACCATGTGGTGAACCTGCTCGACACACCGGGTCATCGCGACTTTTCAGAAGACACGTATCGCGTGTTGACCGCCGTAGACAGCGCTCTGATGGTAATCGATGCGGCCAACGGCGTCGAGGCGCAGACCAAACGGCTGATCGAAGTCTGCCGCCAGCGCGACACGCCGATCATCACCTTCGTAAACAAAATGGATCGCGAAGGCCGCGATCCCATTGAGCTTTTGGATGAAGTTGAAGCGGAACTCGGCATGCCCTGCGTGCCGATGACTTGGCCCGTAGGCCAAGGCAAAGCCTTCGCCGGGATCATCAATCTGCAAACGAGAACCATGCGCGTGTTCGCGGCGGGCGAAGACAAGGTGACTGAGGCGCAAGACATTCCGCTGTGCAAGTTGGACGTGCTTAAAAAGCGTTTTGGTGTTGACTTTGAGCACGCGATGCAAAACATTGAACTGCTGACTGGCGCGTCCCCCGCGTTTGATCGCGCTGCGTTCTTGGCGGCGAAGCAAACGCCGGTGTTTTTTGGTTCGGCGGTGAACAATTTCGGCGTGCAGGAAGTGCTCGACGCGCTGGTCGACTTAGCTCCCGCACCGCATCCGCGCAACTCGACCAATGCCGACGGCAGCCTGACTGAAATTTCGCCTGATGCTGAAGGTTTTTCCGGCGTTGTGTTCAAAGTGCAGGCCAACATGGATCCAATGCACCGTGACCGCATTGCGTTCGTTCGCGTGTGTTCCGGCAAGTATGCGCAGGGCATGAAATTAAAGGTGCAGCGCACCGCAAAAGAGATGCGCCCGACCAGCGTGGTGACGTTTTTGTCGCAGCGGCGTGAGGCGGTGGACGAGGCGTTTGCCGGTGACATCATCGGCTTCACCATTCACGGCGGCGTGCAGTTGGGCGACACCGTGACCGATGGCGCGAGCCGCCAATACACCGGCTTGCCGTTCTTCGCGCCGGAGCTTTTTCAGACCGTGGAACTGAAAAATCCGCTGCGCAGCAAACAGCTGCAGCAGGGCTTGGCACAGCTCGGCGAAGAAGGCGCGATTCAAGTGTTCAAGCCGCAACTCGGCTCGCTGATGTTGCTTGGCGCGGTGGGGCAGTTGCAGTTTGAAGTGGTGCAGCATCGCTTGCAAAGTGAATACAAAGCCGACATCAAATTAAGCGGCAGCCAGTTCGTCGGCGCACGCTGGGTGACCTGTGATGACCCGGTTGAGATGAAGAAATTCATGGACTACAACGCGAGCAAATTAGCCTATGACGCAGCCAACACGTTGGCGTACCTGCTCACGTCAACCTACGACCTGCGGCTCACCCAAGAGCGGCATCCGAAGATTGAATTTCATCCGCTGCGCGAGCATGCCGGGTTGACGTTGGAGCGGGCGGCGTAGGTTTGTAGGCTGGGTTGAAACCCAGCACCCTACGTTCGGAAACCACCTGCTGAGTTTCAACCCAGCCTGCCTGAGCAGCACCTGTCGCAGGCAAACGCTATCATTGATAGCAACACAAGCCCAAGGAGCTGCTATGAGTCAATTGGTCGTCCGAAACATCGAACCCGAAATCGTCGAAGCCCTGCGCCAGCGGGCGGCGGCGGCCAACATTAGCGCTGAGGAGCAGCACCGACGATTGCTGCGCGAGGCGTTGGGCACCACTCGCAAGCTTACGTTTATGGAGGTGCTGATGACGATGCCCAACGTTGGGCGGGATGAGGACTTTGCGCGGAACTACGACCAAACAATGCGGCCCGATCCATTCGCGGACTTGTGATTCGTGTATTTGCTTGACACGAACGTCATCAGCGAAATTCGCAAAGGCACTCAGGGAAATCGCGGCGTGCAGCAGTTCTCTGAGCAGATCAACATCAACAAATATCCTGTCTATGTGGCCGCGCCGACGGTTGGGGAGCTGCGCCGAGGAATCGAGTCTCTGAGCCATCGCGGCGATGCACCACAAGCGGACATGCTCTCGCGCTGGCTTCATCACGCACTCACCGAATACGCCACCGGAGTGATTTCGTTTGACGAGCCCTGCGCGCAGGTCTGGGGGCGATTGATGGTGCCACACGTCAGCAACGCCATTGACAAACAAATCGCTGCCACCGCAATCGTGCATCAACTCACGTTGGTCACGCGAAACACGCGAGATTTTCAAAACACCGGGGCGCGATTGTTGAACCCTTTTACCGAAGATAACTAGTGCAAAAAGAACAACTCATCGACTGGCTCACGACGGGCCTCAAAGCCGCAGGCCTCGGCGACAGCGTCACGCCCGCGCTTGAGCGTCCCAAGCAGCCCGACCACGGCGATTACGCCACCAATATCGCGCTGCAATTGGCGAAACCGCTCGGCAAAAATCCGCGCGAAGTGGCGACTCTAGTGAAGGCGGCGCTTGATGCCGCTCCACATCCTTTGGTGCAAGAAATCACCATCGCAGGCCCCGGGTTCATCAACATTCGGCTGAAACCTGCTGCGAAGTTTTCAGTCGTTGCTGACGTGTTGAAACTCGGCGAAAAATTCGGCCTGGGCGACGCGCGACGTGGCGAAAGAGTGTTGGTGGAATTTGTCTCCGCCAACCCCACCGGCCCGCTGCATACCGGCCACGCCCGTCAAGCCGCGCTCGGCGACACGTTGTGCAATCTGCTCGAAACGCAAGGCTGCACGGTGCATCGCGAGTTTTATTACAACGATGCCGGCAATCAAATCGAGAACCTGACCCGCTCGGTGCAATTGCGTACGAAAGGCGTCGAGCCTGACAGCGCGGGGTGGCCAGACGACGGTTATCGCGGCGAATACATCGTTGAAATTGGCAAAAATTTCACGGCGTCGGGCGGTGACACAAGCGATGCTGAAGCCGTGCGCCACTTCGCGGTGAATGCGCTGCGCGATGAGCAAGACAAAGACTTAACCGCATTCGGCGTCAAAAAATTCGACTGCTATTACCTTGAAAGTTCGCTCTACACCGACGGTCGCGTCGACCAGACGGTCACCGCGCTGCAAGCCTCTGGCCACACCTATGAGGCGGACGGTGCGCTGTGGTTGAAAACCACTGATTTCGGCGACGACAAAGATCGGGTGATGCGCAAAACCGCAGGCGGCTACACCTACTTTGTGCCCGATGTGGCCTATCACGTCACCAAATGGGAACGAGGCTTCACGCAAGTGGTCAACATTCAAGGCACCGATCACCACGGCACCATTGCTCGCGTTCGCGCGGGATTGCAGGCGCTAGACACGGGCATTCCCAAGGGCTACCCGGACTACCTTCTGCACTCGATGGTGCGCGTGGTCAAGGGCGGCGAAGAGGTGAAAATCTCTAAGCGCGCGGGCAGTTACGTCACACTTGGCGAACTGATCGAATGGGTCGGAAAAGACGCGGTGCGCTTCTTCCTCGTCTCGCGCAAGGCCGACAGCGAATTCACCTTTGACATCGATTTAGCCTTGTCGCAAGGCGAAGAAAACCCGGTGTTCTACGTGCAGTATGCCCACGCACGAATCTGCTCTGTTTTGCGCGATGGTGGCGTCGCGATGGACGCGTTGCCGATGGCCGATCTCTCCGCGCTAACTCACGAAAAGGCCGAAGCGCTCGCGGTGAAAATCGCCGATTTCCCGACGTTACTCGCCACCACCGCACGCGAACTGTCGCCACATTTGCTGCCGTATTACCTGCGCGAAGTGGCCGCTGCCTTCCACACGTACTACAACGCTGAGCGATTCCTCGTTGACCACTTGCGCGAGCGCACTGCTCGCTTGGCGCTCGCCGCAGCGACGGCGCACGTGTTAAAAAACGGCCTGCAATTGCTCGGCGTGTCGGCACCTGAGAGAATGTAATTCGTGGATACCTCGGAACTTAAAACTGGTACTTTTTTCTTCGGCGGACTGATCGGTTTTGTGACCGGATTGGTGGTTGCTGGCGTGCTCGCCATCTGGATTTATCAGTCCACGCCCTTCAGGCCGGAAACTGCACCACTGGCAAAACTTGAGCCGATAAAACCGAAGATCGAAGCCAAAGCCACGGGACTTACCGGCGAGCTGGCGAAAGACGAGAAAAGGGCCGAAGCGGAGCGCATCGTGCAACCGGGCGCACGCCCCGACGCAAGCGCATCGGTCCCGACCGCGAGCGACCCAGCAGCGTCAAAAGCGGCCGCCAAAGCAGCCGCGGCCGCGCCTGAGCCGTCCCCCAGCGCCGAACCGCGTAATCGTCTGTGGCTTCAGGTCGGCGCGTACGTCAATCGGCAAGACGCTGAAAATCAGCGCGCGCGATTTGCCGTACTGGGCTACGAAGCGCAAATTCAAAGCGCCGATGTTCCCGATAAAGGCACCGTTCATCGCGTGCGCGTCGGTCCGTACCGCGACCCGGATGAGGTCGGCAAAGTGCGCGGAGACCTCGCGCGACAAGGCATCGAGGTCACCGTTGTCAAGCCGCAGTAATGGCCACAACTGACCCGGTCATCGAACTAAAGGCGTGACACGTTAGTCACAACAATGCAGCACAGCTATTCAAACAAACGTACGGAGACAGACATGAAAGGTTGGGCGAAATCCCTCAAATGGTTGACGGTTGGCGTGGGCTTCATAGCCGCATCAATGGCTTCTTCGGCGCAAGAACAATTGACCGAGGGCAGGGAATATCAACGCCTCAAAGCGCCGCAAACAGTCGAATCTGGCTCCAAAATCGAGGTGATCGAGTTCTACAGTTACGGCTGCAACCACTGCCGCGACCTTGAAGAATTCTTGGGCCCGTGGACTAAAAAAGTACCCGCCGACGTGGCGTTTAAGCGGGTGCCGGTTGCCTTCCAGCCCGCTTGGGTGAATCTCGGCAAAATTTATTACACGCTCGAAGCGCTCGGCCGTGAGGACTTGACGCCAAAGGTTTTTCAAGCGGTTCATGGTGCCAACATGAAGTTGTTTGAAGAAAAAGTGTTCTTCGAATGGGCGGGCAACAACGGCCTTGACACGGCGAAAGTAACGGAAATGTGGGGCTCGTTCGCGATCAACAGCAAGATGAATCGCGCCAAAACGCTCGCCGGAAACTACTCGGTCGACAGCGTGCCGATGATGTTCGTGGACGGCAAATTCAAGATTCAACCGCACCTGCTCAAGGGCTCACACAAAGAAGTTCCGGCAGCGCTCGACTTCCTGATCGCTAAGGCGCGCACTGAGCGCAAAAAGTAACCACGTAGGAGCGGCGACAGGCGCTCTCGAGCGCAGTCGAAGCGCCGCAACCCACAAACACGTAATGCGCGCCGACTGTTCGGCTTTTCGCGGCTTGTTCCGCTCCTACGAACACTGATGCTTTGGCAAAAGCCGCTTGGATGTGAATCAAGCGGCCTTTTCTTTTCCACGCGCATCCCCACGTTAGCCCGATGACCCGAATCGTCGACGCGCTGGGCGTCCCACATTTCCCGCTGCCGAACCCAGCCAACGCGCGCATTGCCTGCTTGGTGCCGTCAATTACCGAGACCTTGTTTGTCATGGGTTTAGGTGCGCAGGTGGTTGCTCGGACGGGCTTCTGCATTCATCCCGAACCCGAGGTGCGCGAAGTGCCGAAAGTGGGCGGAACCAAGGATGTAAATGTCCGCAAATTGCTGGCGCTGGAGCCGACGCACGTCATCGTCAACATTGATGAAAACCGCAAGGCAACGGTCGATCAATTGCGCAAAGTGATTCCGCATGTGATCGTTACGCATCCCGTGGTGCCCGAGGACAACGCCACGTTGTTTCGCCTACTCGGGCATGCGTTTGCAGCGAATGAGGCGGCGCTGCGGCTGACGCGTGAGCTGGCCGATGCGCTGGCATTGGCTCGATCAGTCGGTGCAATGATGCCGCCAGAAACGGTGCTTTATGCGATTTGGAAGAGCCCGTGGATGACGGTGTCGCGAGACACGTACGTCAGCGCCATGCTCGCTATCGTCGGTTGGAAATCGTTGCCGATTCAGGCGGAGAAGCGCTACCCGGAAGTGGCGCTGGACGACTCTATGTGGCACGACGCTGAGCGCGTCTTTTTATCGTCCGAACCGTACTCGTTTGGCGATGAGCACATCGATGAGCTCCGCGACGATAGGGGGCTCACGCAGCCGATCCAGTTGATTGACGGCGAATTGGTGAGCTGGTACGGCGTGCGCGCGATTACGGGGCTGCGTTATCTGGCAAACTTGCGAGATAAACGCATACAACTTTCGGCTGAAAGCTCGCACGTGCTTGGGCTAATAGCCCAAAATTGACGAAGTCGATAAATAACGTTTTTGGCACTAAGCCCACATTGGATGAGGCTTTCAGCAACAAAGCTACATAGCAGACGCCAGCGTTTTTCGGACGCTCGCCTCAATCCCCGCCGCGTCCAGCCCAACCGACGCTAGCATCAACGCCGGATCGCCTTGGTCAATAAACGTGTCGGGCAAACCGAGTTGAATGACGCGGATCTTCAGTGCGCTATTGGCAACGAATTCAGCCACCGCGCTGCCTGCGCTGCCTTGCACACTCGCCTCTTCGACCGTCACCAGCGCGTCATGCGTCAACGCGATTTCACGCAGCAACGGCTCGTCCAGCGGTTTGATGAAACGCATGTTGACAACCGTTGCGTTGAGTTTTTCGCCGACGACGAGCGCTGGATGCAGCATTGATCCCCACGCCAGAACCGCGATTTTTTTACCCTCGCGGCGCACCTCGCCTCGGCCCAGTTCGAGCGGCGCAATCGTTGCGTTCGCTACACCGTGCGCAGCGCCGCGCGGGTAGCGCACGGCGACCGGACGCTGGAGCGCCACCGCCATCGACAGCATCGCGCGCGACTCGGCAGCGCTGCTGGCGGACATCAGCACGATGTTCGGCAGGCAGCGCAAATAGGCCACGTCGAACGTGCCCGCATGCGTTGGGCCGTCCGCACCGACCAAACCTGCGCGATCAATCGCGAACACAACGGCCAAGTTCTGCAACACTACATCGTGCACCAACTGGTCGTACGCGCGCTGTAAGAACGTCGAGTAAATCGCCACCACTGGCTTCATGCCTTCGCACGCAAGGCCCGCTGCGAAGGTCACGCTGTGTTGCTCGGCAATGCCGACGTCAAAGTAACGCTCGGGATAAGCCTTGGAGTAGCGCACCATGCCCGAGCCCTCGCCCATCGCGGGCGTGACCGCAACTATCATCGGATCAGCCGCCGCTGCGTCGCACAACCAGTCGCCAAAGATTTCTGAATACGTGATCTTTGGTGGCGTGGCGGGTGTCGGCGGTATGCCCGCAGCGTGATCGAACTTCGGTACGCTGTGATAAAGAATCGGATCGTCCTCGGCGCGCTCGTAACCACCGCCTTTTCGCGTCAGCACATGCAAAAACTGCGGGCCCTGCCGATCCTTCACTTTGTTTAACGTATCGACCAACAAATTCACATCATGGCCATCAATCGGGCCGATGTAATTGAAGCCGAATTCCTCCCACATCGTACCGGGCAGAACCATGCCCTTCATGTGCTCTTCCCAGCGCCGTGCGAACTGCGACATCAGCGGCGTGGCCGATAGCACGCTTTTCCCCACGTTGCGCACTTTGTCATAGGTGTGGCTGGCCAAAAGCCGCGACAGATATTTGTTCAGCGCGCCTACTGGCTCCGAAATCGACATCTCGTTGTCGTTCAAAATCACCAGCAAATTCGCGTCCATCGCGCCCGCATTGTTCAATGCCTCAAACGCCATGCCCGCGCTCATCGCGCCGTCACCGATCACGGCCACCACGCGACGATGTTCGCCCTTGGCTTTGGCCGCGACGGCCATACCGAGCGCGGCGGAAATGCTCGTTGACGAATGCGCGACACCAAACGTGTCGTATTCGCTTTCGTCCCTCTTCGGAAATCCAGCAAGGCCTTTCCACTGCCGCAACGTGTTCATTCGGTCGCGACGACCGGTCAAAATCTTGTGCGGATAACACTGATGTCCGACGTCCCATACCAAGCGATCATGCGGCGTGTCGAGCACGTAATGCAGCGCCACGGTCAGCTCCACCACGCCTAAGTTCGACGATAAATGACCACCGGTTTTCGACACTGAATCGAGCACAAAGGCGCGCAGTTCGTCGCACATGGTCACCAACGCCGACTGCGGTTGTTGCCGCAATTGCTTGGGTATTTGGATCGATTCAAGAAGTGGCATGAGCGCGAGACTTTCTAGGGGGTTCGCTGATATTTGAAAATGAAATTTGGCAAGTAGGCGACGACTTGGCGTCGCTCGGCGCACCGAGCGCGGCCAAGTCCGCGCCTACAACCGATTGACTACGCATTTCGACTCGCCATTGCCCGCGCCAGATCGGACAAGCGTTGTGTGTTCAGATTCATCGGCAACGCGGCGATCGCCTCGTTCGTCAGGCGCCGTGCATAGCGCGTTGCCGCCTCAATCCCCAGCAGCGAAACAAACGTCGGCTTGTCGTTCGCTGCATCTTTGCCCGCTGTTTTTCCGAGCGTGGCGCTGTCGGCGGTGGCATCCAACACATCGTCCACCACCTGAAACGTCAGGCCAATTTTTTGCGCGTAAATCGCGAGCGCGGCCAGCGTCGTTTCATCTTCTTCAACGAGTAACGCGGGGATCACAATGGCCGCCTCAAACATCGCACCGGTCTTCATCGAGTGCATTTCCGCCAGCGCATCAAGCGTCATCGGACGGCCCACGTTAGCCAAGTCAATCGCTTGTCCGCCCGCCATGCCGTACGCGCCGCTCGCCTCAGCCAGCTCGTGGGTGGCCGCGACCACGCCTACCGCGGCGGCGGGCGCGCCGAGCAACACGGCAAACGCAAGCGGTTGCAAGGCGTCGCCTGCGAGCATCGCGGTGGCATCGCCGAACACTTTGTGGCTGGTCGGCTTGCCGCGACGCAAATCGTCGTTATCCATGCAGGGCATATCGTCGTGAATCAGCGAATAGGTGTGGATCATTTCGACCGCGACCGCCGCGTGATCGGCCAAGTCCGCGCTGGCACCGATCGCCTCGGCGCTGGCATACGCGAGCAATGCGCGCAGCCGTTTGCCGCCACCCGTGGCGCTGTAGCGCATGGCTTCCAGCAAGCGCCCGGATGAGAGCTCCGACGCAGGCGTCCAGCGCGTGAGCGCCGCTTCTACGCGCGCGCGATGCGCTGTTGCCCAACGATCAAAACCCGTGTTCGACATCCGTTAGTAGAGCGCAAACGGCTTCAGAACGTCGCCTTCCAACACCTTCACCTGCTGCTCGACCTGAGCGAGCTCACCCTGCGCGTACTTCAGCAATTCTGCGCCACGCTTGTAGGCGGTAAGCGAGTCGGCCAATGGCAATTTGCCGCTTTCGAGATTGGCGACCAAGCGTTCGAGTTCTTCGAGGGCGGTTTCAAAAGTCTGGGGTGGGGCTTTAGCCATGAGGTGTCACAAATTCGTAATTCTTTGATTTTACGAACCTGCGGCCCGTCAATGACTCAGGACTGCGCCTGCTCATTGCCAAAGCCGCAAAATTTCGTGTGCTTTGCTGCATTTGTCATCGCCTGCCTTCAGCCGCTCGCCGCGAATCGGAATGGTCGCCTGCTGGTCGCCGGTCATCACCGTGAGCAAATCGAAGCTACCATCGACGTTAATTTTGACGGTGACACGGTGCTGAATGTTGAGCACGCGACCGGCACCGGGCATGCTGCACATGCCCGTCCAGCTTGCCTCGCGCTTGCCCTCGCGCACGTTGGAGAGCCTGCACAACGCGCCCTGCGTGGCCATCACCGCCTGCCAGTCACGTGCGGTCAGGTCTTCGTTGGTAAACGCGTCCACGCACATATCGCGCACCTTGCGGTTCCAGTCGACGCGGTACGCACCTTCAGCGATTTGTGGCGCAGCGTGGGCGTGAGCGCTAACGAGTAGAGCAATTGCTGCAATGACCGCGGCCAGGATTCGAATTGCCAAACTGATAGCTCCTGAAAACGCAGATTCTGTGGGAGCGGTTCCCGGACGCGTCAACCCGCAGCCGGTTGCCGCGTTCTATCGTCCATCTCGCAAACTACGTGGGATGATAATATTGTTTGTCGACGCAGCCTCACGCCAGAAACTGCGGCCCCCGATTGATTGCGCAGCGCGCCACCATTCAGGGCCAGTCCGGGCAGAGGTTGACTTAGCAAGGGTTGGGTGCGGTCCGTTAATTGCACCTGGTTTTATGTTGGGTTAACTTTTTCTCGAACGGTTTGGAGCCATGACACGTCTCTTCACCGCTGCGGAAATGTCCGCACCGGTTTCACAATTGCCCCCCGCCGCTTACTTCGACGCAGCCCTGTTGCAGCGCGAACGCGAACTGCTGTTCGCGCGCGGCCCCGGTTATGCGGGCCACGCGCTGATGGTGCCGGAATTAAGCGACTACGCGGTGCTGGCTAGTCGCAGTAATGCGCAAGCGCTCACCCGCACCGAGAATGGCGTTTACCTTATTTCCAACATCTGCCGACACCGTCAGGCGATGATGCTGGATGGTCGCGGATCGCTCAAAAATAACGGCGGCAACGTGGTGTGCCCGTTGCATCGCTGGACGTATTCTGGCGAAGGGCAACTGATCGGTGCGCCGCATTTTCCGTGCAATCCGGCGTTGAATTTGCACAATTCCGGGCTTAAGGCGTGGAATGGTTTGCTGTTTGACGGGCCGTTAGATCCGATGATTGACCTCGCCGCGCTGTCCACGCAAACGCGGCAGTCGCTCGATTTTTCGGGCTATGTGTTTGATCGCGCGGTGGTGCACGAGTGCAACTACAACTGGAAGACCTTCGTCGAGGTCTATCTTGAGGATTACCACGTCGGTCCGTTTCATCCGGGGCTGGGGCAGTTCGTCACCTGCGACGATCTGGCCTGGGAATGGGGCAAGGAGTTTTCGGTGCAGACCGTCGGCCTGTCGCGCGGTTTCGACCAGCCGGGCTCGGCCACCTACAAACGCTGGCACGATGCCGTGACGAAATTCCGGCAAGGTGTGCCACCACCGCATGGAGCGATCTGGCTGACGTACTACCCAAATGTCACGGTCGAGTGGTATCCACACACGCTGGTCGTGTCGTCGCTATGGCCGCAATCGGTGGATAAAACCATCAACGTCGTCGAGTTTTACTATGCTGAAGAAGTGGCGCTGTTCGAGCGCGAATTCGTCGAGGCGCAGCAGGCCGCCTACATGGAAACCTGCGTTGAGGACGACGAAATTGCAGTGCGCATGGATGCCGGTCGCAAGGCGCTGGTTGAACAAGGTCGCGTTGAAGTCGGCCCGTATCAAAGCCCAATGGAAGACGGCATGCAGCATTTTCACGAGTGGTATCGCGCAAAGCTCGCAGGCGTTGAGATATAGCGGCTTCGGGCTAACAGCTTATTCGTCAAAGCCCCCGTTTTAATTGGGCTAATGTGCATAAAAAACTTGATATCGACTTTAGGCATATTTTCGGCTAAGTCCGGTTGCAGCGCATAGGAGACGTCCCGTCCCTACGTTCAGCGCTCAAAGCTGTTAACTTGCTGACATCAAAAATACGACGCGCCCCATCGTTCGTAAGGTTTCGTCGTTGACATCTGTTTAGTTCACAGCGTTATCCGATTCGCTCTGCGAAAACCGGGTGCGGATCGATCCGTCGTGAATCAGACCGCAACAGCATAAGGAGGCAACACGATGAGCAAGTTTTGGCTGACATGCGTCGGCGCGTTTAGTATTTTTATTTCCTGAGCCGCGTCCGCGCAGATCGTGGTCGGGCAAACGGTGGGCTCCACGGGCGCGGTTGCCGCGACTGTGAAGGAGGCGACCGACGGCGCGAAGCTCTACATTGATTGGGTGAACGAGCGCGGCGGCGTTAACGGACAGCGCGTTGACCTGATCTCGCTCGACGATAAATTTGATCCGAAGTTGGCGGCCGCGAATGCGCGCACATTAATCGTCGAGAAGGAAGCCGTCACGCTCTTTTTCTTACGAGGCACGCCGCATGTCGAGTTGATCATCCCCATTCTTGATGAGTTGAAAGTGCCACTGGTGGGGCTCTCTACCGGCGCGATGCTGCTGCACTCGCCGGTTAAGCAATATGTGTTTAACGCGCGCTCAACCTACCAGCACAAGGCGGAGAAAGGCATCGGCCTGCTCGCCGCCATCGGCATTACCACCATCGGTGTGCTGCATGTGGATGACACGTTTGGTGCCGATGGACTGGTGGGCGTCACAGCAGGGTTTGACGCGGCCAAGTTAAAGCCCGCTTTCGTGGGTAAGTACGACCGTAGCAAACCGGATTTCACGCAGTTCACGGCGGACGTGAAACGCACCAGCCCACAGGCAGTGTTTGTCGTCGGCTCGGGCACCGCCGTGACTGACGCACTGAATTCCATTCGCGCCGTCGGCTCGCAAGCGCAAATGGTGACGCTCTCGAACAATGCGTCGGGCGGCCTCGTTAACGGCTTGGGCACCAACGCGCGCGGCACGATTGTCACGCAGGTGTTTCCCAATGAACGCCCGATTGCCTCACCCTTGGTCAAGGAGGCACTGACGCTGGCCAAAGCGAAGCACATTGCGGAGGTCTCACCGGCCATGCTGGAGGGCTTTGCCTCAGCCAAAGTGCTGATTGAGGGGCTGCGCCGTGCGGGTGCCAACGTGTGTGGAGAGAAACTGCGCAATGCGCTGGAAACCATTCGCGGCTTTGATATTGGCGGCATGGACATCAGCTATTCGGCCACTGATCACACTAGGCTCGAATTTATTGACTTGTCCATCATCAATAAAGACGGCAAGTTCACGCGGTAAATTCTGTGCCGGTTCATTGATGTCGCAAGGCAACGACGCACGGCGGATAGTTGCCCCCTAATCTAGACAATGGGCGCTTGAGTGTTCCCTCCTCCGCTGTATCCGCCACGCCTGCTGAATCGACAATTTTTAAGCCGTCACGCGGAGCGCTGTGGAGCAAGCGACTACTAAAACTGGCGCTGATCGTAGTGGTGCTGATTGCGCTGTTACTCGGGGCCACAGCGCGATTGGTGCCTTATGTGCTCTCATCCGCCGCGCCGAATTGGTTGAAACAAAAAACCGGACGTGAACTTAGCTTTAAGGAGGTTTCGTTCAACCCGTTTACGCTGCGATTGCAAGCAAGTGGCATCGCGCCCAATAAGGCGGCCAAACCGCTCGCGAGCTTTGCTTCAATTGAAGTCAAGAGCAGCTGGGCCACGCTGACACAATTCGCGTGGACGGCGGACAACGTCACATTAACGAAGCCCGAAATTACCGCGCGAATTGTGAGGGATGGATCGCTTGATCGGGTGCGATTTTTGGATGCGATACCTAAATCCACCGAGCTGCCGAGCGACAAAATGCCGCCCATCGTAATGCACCATGTGGTGATCGAGCATGGGTCGATTCTCTTTAACGACGAGCGAGCTGATGCGCGGGGAAAAGCGATGAGAGCTCTCGCCGCTGACGTTCAAGTTCGACGAGCTGTCCACACTTGCTAAAGATCGTGGCGACTATGCGCTGCAGGCCACGCTGAACGACCAAACGCGTGTGCAATGAAAAGGCCGCATCGGCCTGAATCCGATTGAAAGCTCTGGCGACCTAGCGCTCACCAATCTGTCGCTGACGCGCGTGCAGTCGGTTGCCAACGTGCGCCTGCCGGTCACGCTAGGTGGCATCGCGACTCTCAAAGCGACTTACAGCGTGGCTGCAGGCAATGAATTCACAGCGGCGGGCATCGGTGACGGCGCGCTCGAAATCGCTGACTTTCGAGTCAGCCAAAACAAGGATGACACGAGCATTAGGTCAAGCAAAGTATCGCCGTTGAGCGACTCGTGGGCTAAGACCAAAGCGGATGGGCGCGATCAACAGGTCATGGCGTTGTTGCCGCTGTCGGCAGCAGCGTCGACCATCACGGTGAAGGCGGGCGAGCAGAGCGATGCGCTGCTCAGCGTCGCGCACATTAGCACCACAAAACCGTTGAACGTAGACCTCGCGGGCCGTCAGGTTTACGTAGCGCAGATCAATGTTGCCGGATTGCAGGCAGCCATTGAGCGGGGTCGGAACGACGTGCTGGTATTGCCGTTTGCGACCACACCGGTTGCGCCAGTCGCGCAGGTTGCGCCGGTAGTCGCTAGCACTGTAACCACGAACGCATGGCAGATAAGTCTCGCCGAAATCAGCACGGACAAGGCGGCACTGGCGTAGCGAGATCAGTCATTTAACGTCGCACAATCGGCGTTCGCAAAGTTGGATGTCACGCTCGGCGCTACGTTGGTTACGGGTGAAAAAACAAGCGTGCGCATGTCGGCGAAACGAATGTCATTAATCGATTTATCGCTGCGCGACGACACAGCGAAAGACGCCGGGTTCACTGTAACGGAAATACGCGCTTCGCCATTCAAAACCGATGTACTCGCCAAAAAAATCGAGCTTCCGAAAATTGACATCGTGTCGCTGCTGGTGAACGTGGCGCCGGGCAAAGACGGCATCGATGTTGCGCGCAAGGCACGGAGGTGCTGCTCGTCGACCTGCTGCTCGTCGACCTGCTGCTCGACCAGCCGCGTGGCAAGCTAATCATCGCGCAGGACGGCACGGTCAATCTCGCGCAGATGGGTAAAGTGGTTGCACCCACAGCACAACCGCCCGCGCCCACACCATCCGCGCCGGTGCCCGTCGATGCTGAAAAGAAGACCCGCGTCAGGATAGATCGCCTGCAAGTGACCGGTGGAAACGTCGAGTTTTCTAACCTGTCGCTGCGGCCACAATTTGGCGTGCGAATTTCCGATTTGGCGGAACTAATTGTGGGCCTCTCTACCGAGACCATCGTCGCGCGCTGCAGTGTCGGTGGAAGGCAAGGTGGACGAGTTTTGACTTGCACGACTCGAGGGCAATCGGTCGCCCCTCGGCGCAACTGAATACACCGATCTGAACGCCACATTTCGCAACCTGGAAATGCAAAATCTCACGCCGTGTTTTGGAAAGTTCGCGGGCCGAACCATTGAATCCGGCAAGCTCTCGCTCGATCTCGAATACAAAATCAATCAGCGCAAACTAAGAGGCAAGAACCAGATCATCATTGATAACTTAACGCTCGGTGAGCGCGTCGGCAGCAAAGATGCGACCAACCTGCCGCTCGATTTGGCGCTGGCGTTGCTGCGCGACAGCAAGGGCGTGATTGACCTCGGTCTGCCAGTGCAGGGCTCGCTGGATGACCCCCAATTCAACTACGGCAGCCTGATCTGGAAGGCCATCGTCAACGTCTTGACCAAGATCGTCACCGCGCCCGTTCGTGCGCTCGGCCCGCTGCTGGGCGGCAGCGATGAAGAATTTGAAGCGGTGATTGCTGAGCCCGGTGAGGCGCGTCTGTTGCCGCCGGAACGCGAGAAGCTCGCGAAGCTCGCAAAGGCACTGGAGCAGCGCCCGCAACTGAAGCTTGCGGTGGAAGGGCACTTTGACAAGGCGCTGGATCGGGAAGCGCTGGCCGACAGTATCGTAAAGCTCGAAGTCAGCAAACGCACGGGCATGAAAGCGCCCGCCGCGAACGAACCGCTGATAATTTCCTTCACCGACACTAAAGTACAAACGGGACTCGATGAACTGGCGACAGCCTCAGGGGACGATGCGACACAGCTGCGCGCGAAGCATCTGCCGCCTGCTGGAAATGTCGTTACGGGTTTATTGCTTAACGCGCGTGAGCGCTTGACCTAAAAGAGCCGCACTGAAGCGGCAGATGCACGCAGTGAGTATTACCCGGAACTATTCAAGCTGCTCAAAGCGCAACAAGCCGTCCCAGATATCGCCTACGCCACGCTAGCCGGATTCCGCGCAGAGGCCGTGAAGAACACACCGACCGCTGTCAACAAGTTCGACGCCGCTCGCGTTAGCGTCGTTGCACCCCAGCTGGTGAAAATGAGTGCGGCTGCGCACGTGGCGACAACGCGTGCGTTGTCGGCGAAGTAGGGCGGGCGTTGTCTGTAGAGTAGCGCTGCCGTTATCAGTGAAATAGTTCAGTTTTTTGAGAAGGAACCCGCCATGTCCGCGCAAACCGCAAACTCCACAGAGCAAATTCCCACCGTCATTCCGGGCACCCGGCAGCCGCTCAAATCGCAGGCGAAGTGGAAGCGCCTGATCATCGTACTGCTCGCGTTTATCTACATTGTGTCGCCGCTCGATTTGATTCCAGACTTCATTCCCGTCATTGGCTGGTTAGACGACTTGGGCGTGCTGGCGTGGGCCGCGAAACAGGTGTTTTTTAACAAAAACGTGTAGCACGTCGCGGGTAGAGCGGCCTTGGCAGCGATCCTCGTTGCGCAGCCGCGGTGATGACTGCGGCCAATGCAGCCCCTACTGGAGTTCGCTCTTATATGGCTCATCGGCTTTGCCGTAGAAGCGTGGTAGGGTCTGGGTTACCTCGCAAAAACGCGGAGAGTCGACATACATCGCGTTACTCACTGTTGACCGCTTAAAACCAGAACAAATTCAATTGTTTAGGGGGCGGCGGTTCTCGCGTAGCGTATCCCCTTGCAGCACCGCTTGCAGTGTCGCTTTTTCGAACAGCGTGAGCGAGAGTACCCGTAGCAAACCGTACAGCGACGGATCGAGTCTTAAGCGCCTCTTGATGACCG
>ENA-OFCX01000028-OFCX01000028.1-metagenomes-genome-assembly--contig:-NODE-28-length-72398-cov-5.444466_pt1 | contig 72398 bp, 68 predicted proteins | sample MGYA00153384_OFCX01 | MGnify analysis MGYA00153384
GAGCGGGCGCTCGAGCTGCGTGCTGCGTGCTGCGTGCTGCGTGCCGCTTGCCGCTTGCCGCTTGCTGCGTGCTGCGTGCTGCGTGCTGCGAACTGCAAGCGGGCCCTGGTTGCCTATATGGCTGGCGGGCTGGCGTCGCTGGTGTTGCTGGTCATGGCGCTGGGAATCCTGCTGCACCCGGTGATCATGGTGACGGTCGGCGTCGCGATGGGTGGCTGAATTTTTCGCAACGACCTGCAAGGTCTGCGCGACGGCATCGCGGTGGCAAACACGCCCAACACGAAGGTCGCCAGCGCCGCCGTGGGTCTGGTCGAATTGCACGGCCGGGCGGTGACCGCCGAGCCCTTGCCGGTCGCCATCAGCGGCCGGCCTTGCGTGTGGTGGGACGTCACTGTGTCGCTGTGGTACGAAGACAGCGACAGGAACCATCAATGGCGCCAGGTGGCCGCGCGCTACGGTGGCCGCATCGACGTGATCGAACTCGAGGACGACACCGGGCGCGTGCGGGTCTGGCTGGAAGGTGCGAGAAGGTGCGAACCCGTTGCTGACGTCGCAGTCGTGGCGATCGAGCAAGTCAGCGCTGCCCGCGCGCGGCTCGGCGTTGCTCGACGAGCTCGGCTTTCCGTGGAACGGTTCGCGCGACATCATGGTGACCGCGGAATGCCTGGAGGCCGACGCCACGTTGTACGTGCTGGGCACGCTCGGCGAGCGGCGGCACGTGCCCGGGCCGGGCGAAATAGGCCTGCTCGAGCGGCTGATCCGGCTGCTGCGCACCGGCGAATGGAAGCGCCGCGTGGTGGCTGCGATGCCCGGCCCGGGCAAGATCGTCGCGGCCGTGCTGATCGGCTATTTGAAATGATGGTCAAGATCGGCACCGGCGCCGGCGGCGCTCGATTCGAGCACGCCGATGATTCGAGCCCGCCGTCGATCGAACCCGCCGCGCTGCTGGTGTGGGAGGGGCGCGAAGGCCGGCCGTTCCTGGTGTCGAACCAGCCGGAAAGCGCCGCGCTCGCATCGCTGCGCCGCTGCTCGTTGTGGACGTGCGGCCTGGGTGCCGCCATGCTGAGCTGCGTGCTGTACGCAGTGGTCGACTGGCTGTTCGGCAAGCGATGAGCCGTTGATCGTGGCCTGGGCTTCGGTGGTGCTGCTCGTGATGTTGCTGGCGCTGCTGGGCGAGGCAGCCTACGGCGTTGCGCTCGTCAACGGCCTCGTGCAGGTGAAGCATCAGGTCGACCAGGCATGGTCGAACATCGACGTGTTGCTCAAGCAGCGGCATGACGAGTTGCCCAAGCTCGTCGACGCCGTGAAGGGCTGCATGTGCCATGAAGGCGCGTTGATTGAGAGCGTGACCGCGCGGCGCGCCCGCGCGCTGTCGACAGCCGCCGGGGCGCCGCGCCTGGCGGCCGAACAATCGCTGTCGCAAGGCGTGGCCCGTTTGCTCGCGGTGGCCGAAGGCTACCCCGCGCTGCGCGCCAGCGGCGTCTACCTGACGCTGCAGCAGCGCAACTCGGCGCTCGAAGACCAGATCGCGCGCCGCCGCGAGTTCTACAACGCCGCCGTCAACATCGACAACGTGCGCATGGAACAGTTCCCCGACATGCTGTTTGCCGCCACCGCAGGGCTGGTGCGCCGCGCCTCGTTCGAGACCACCGAGGCGAACGCGCCGACTTGAACGTGGGCGCTTGCCTGGGGTCGTGAGCCGCGCGGGCCGGTTCGAGCCGACGTGTCACTGAACTGCGCGTCAGCGTCCAGCGATCCCGGCGCCCCCGCCTCCATGCCGGCCTGCGGCAGCAGCTTCACCTGCCAAGGCACCGTCGATCACGGCAGGTCTGCCTCGCCGCAACTTCGCTAGAGTCGGGATCACACCCTTCCGATCGAGCCTCGCACCGTCATGCTGTTTCTGCTGTCCCCCGCCAAAACGCTCGACTATGAAACCCCCGTGACGCCCGAGGTGCAGGCGCTCGCCACCACGCCGAGCTACGCTGCGCAAGCCGCCGAGTTGATCGGCGTGTTGCGGCTACAGACGCCGCAGCAGATCGCGGCGCTGATGCAACTGTCGGCGCCGTTGGCCGATCTCAATGTGGCTCGATACAAGGCCTGGTCGAGACGCTGCACACCGCGCAACAGCAAGCCGGCGGCACTGGCTTTCGATGGCGACGTGTACGGCGGCCTGGACGCGCCGACGCTGGCCGCCGACGACCTGGCCTGGGCGCAGCGCCACCTGGTGATCCTGTCGGGCCTTTACGGCGTGCTGCGCCCGCTCGACCGGCTGCAGCCGTACCGGTTAGAGATGGGCACCGCGCTGCCCAACGACCACGGGCGCGACCTGTACGCTTATTGGGGCGATCGGATCGCCCAGCATCTGAATCGACAGGCCGCACGCGACCCGGTGCCGGTGATCGTCAATCTGGCCTCGCAGGAATACGCCCGAGTGGCGTTGCGCAAGGCGCTCAAGCCGCGCGTGATCGACTGCGTGTTCGAGGACTGGAACGGCAACGGCTACAAGGTGATCAGCTTTTTTGCGAAGCGCGCCCGGGGCTTGATGGCGCGGCACGCGATCACTCACCGCATCGACACGCCCGAGGGACTGGCGTCGTTCGATGCCGAGGGCTACGTGTTCCAGCCCGACGATTCGGCGCCGGGGCGGCTCGTGTTCCGCCGCCGCAGCGCCTGAACGCTGCGGCCTGCGCGGCTACTTCAGCGCGGCAACTGCTGCCTTCACTTTGTCCGCCAAGGCATCCACCTCGGTGTCGCGCTTGTCGAGCGCCGACCCGATTCCGACCAGGATCTTGCGGAATGGCTCAGCGTTCGGGCCAGCGTTCTGAAGCGACGCGGTGAGCGACTGGTGCGCCATCTTGCGCGTCTTGAGCCCGCCTTTCACACCTTTGAGGTCGGTGGTCCACTTGTCCAGCTTCATCTTCACCTGAATCTGTTGATCAGACAGCGCCTTCTTATCCTTGGCCTTCTCTTTCGCACTGACCAGCAGTTTGACGTTCTTGAGCAGCGAATCGCCAAACGACTTGTCATTGTCCTTGTCGATCTTGATTTTCAGCGCCTTGAAGTATTCCTCGACGTTGCTGACAAGCTTGCCGATGTTGTTAGTGAAATCCTGTTCCCACTTCTCGTTGCCCGCCTGCAGGTCCTTGATCAACTTCGTCAACTCGGCAGCGGACTCCTGGGGCTTGCCCGTAGCGGCCTTCTCGAGCCTGCTCAGCTCCGTCGACAAGATCTCCCAGCGCTGCCGGTACTCAGCCAGCCGCGCCACCACCGCCGACTGTTTGCCGAATTCGTTGCCTATGTCGATGCCGGCCTTGCGGCTGATCTTGATTTTGGTCGCCATCTGCGCCGTCACCGCGCCATCCTTGTCCAGCCCGTCCATGAAGTTCTCACGCAATGCCATGGGGGTGTTGTCGGAGTACGCCTTGACCATGGCGACAAACTCGGCGGTCGAGCCTTCGATGACGGACTTGCCCTTCTCGACCCAGTCTATTTCAGCGTCCGACATCGGCGTACTCTTCTTGCGCTTGGCCTCGACGATCTTTTCCAGGCCGTCCATCGCGCGTTTGCACTTGTCCTTCAGGGTGTTCGCCTTCTGCAAGGTTTCGGTAGCGTTCTCGACAACCATGGCGGCGACCTGCGCGCAATGGTCCATGTAGTCGGCCTGCCACTGCTTTTGCTTCTTGCTTTCCCACTTCTTGTAAAGGCCCGGGTTGTTCTTGTCGCCGGCCTCGATGGTGGTCTTCTTCACCCACGCCTGGGTATGGAACTTTGCTGCGTCTTTCATGAACACTCCTGGGTTGGGATGGATGTCTTCTTGTGGCACCTTGAGTTGACTCGGTGGTCACTAGCAGGCGACGCCATTCCATGTTATCTGGCCGAATATTCGTTGCAAGTGCTGCCCTCGACGAGCGCAGAGCTGATTCGCGCGCGAACTGCGGGGCACGCCCTTCTCGACACGCCCTTCTCGACACGCCATTCGCGACACGCCAAAGCGCCCACCCGAATCTGCCCGTGCCAGCGCGATCGTGGGCGCAATGCGCAGGTGCACGCGGGCGCGCCCTGCCGATCCCGCAAAATGTTGCCATGAGTGGTCAGCCCGTCACCTCTGAACTGCGCCAGTGGATCGTCGACCAGGCGCTGGCCGGTTGCGAGCCGGCTGCCGTGTTGAAGGCGATGCTGGCCAGCGGCTGGCGCAGCGACGTGGCGCAGGACGCACTGCAGCAGACCCTGGGCGCCCCGACCGTCGACCCGTCCGGGGCGCTGCTGGAGGGCATGACCGTGGCAGCGCGCGCCCAGGCTTTGCCGGAGCCGCTGCCCGACGTGGTCAGCGCCACGCTGTGGGCCGGCGACCGCCATGTGCAGGTGCTGGCGGCGCTGCGCCATCCGCGCATCGTCGTGTTCGGCGGGCTGCTGTCGGACGGCGAGTGCGATGAACTGATCGCGCTGGCCCGGCCCGCGCTGGCGCGCTCTGAAACGGTGCAGCTCGACACCGGCGCCAGCGAGGTCAACGAGGCCCGCACCAGCCAGGGCATGTTCTTCGACCGCGGCCAATACGCGGTGTGCGCGCGCGTCGAGGCACGCATGGCGGCGCTGCTGCACTGGCCCTTGGAAAACGGCGAAGGCTTGCAGGTGTTGCGTTACGGGCCCGGCGCCGAATACCGCCCGCACTTCGACTATTTCGACCCCGAGCAGTCGGGCACGCCGCTGATCCTGCAGCGCGGCGGCCAGCGCGTGGCGTCGCTGGTGTGCTACCTCAACAACGTGGCCCGTGGCGGCGCCACCGTGTTTCCGGACCTGCCGCTGGAGGTCGCGCCCATCAAGGGCAACGCGGTGTTTTTCAGCTACGACAGGCCGCACCCGTCGACCCGCACACTGCACGGCGGCGCCTTGGTGCTCGAAGGAGAGAAGTGGGTCGCCACCAAGTGGCTGCGCCAGGGGCGGTTCGACTGAAGCGGTTCGGCTGCTGAAGGTCGATTCATGCGTTTCGATGAAGCCGATTCGACAAATGCAGGACGACTCATGCGGTTCGATGAAGCCGGTTCGACCACTGCGGTTCGGTGACCGCAATTCATCTGGAACTTCGAGCGCCGGTCGGCCAAGGCTCGACCTGCGCTCGCAACGGCTTGCCCGGTCAGGACGATGTGGCCGTGGCTCCGCTCACGCCCGGCGCCGCCCGTCCTCGCCGCCGGCGAACGGCCGGTTGTCCTCGATGCGGCGCCACTTGCGCTCCTGCCAGGTCTGCGGCCCCTGCAACGGCCAGCGCTCCGTCAACCCGGCGAAGTCGGCCTTCTTCCAGCGCCCGTACTGCGGACCCGACAACGACAGCCAGCGACCGCCGCGACGCATGCGCAGCGGCAGGCTGGCACGACCCTCGCTGACCCAATAGACGCAGGCACGTTCGGCCCAGAAGTCCTGGCGTTCGAAGTTGACGCGTCCGGCGAAGCCGGTATCGGCCGGGAACAGCAGCCACTCGTCGGCCAATTCGACCAGCGTGTGCTGCAGGTCGCCGGGCGAATCGCCACGTCCGCGATGCACCAGCACCACGCGCAGCACCTGCCGCACGTCGAACCGGTCGACTTCGGCGTCGGCGCGGTACACCACGATGTCCTGGCCTTGCCAGGCGGTCCGCCAGGTCGTATTCATGGATCGCTTTCAGGGCTTGTTGCCGCATTTGAGCGCAGTAGACGCGAACGCGGCCGACCGCGATCTCGAGCCTAGCCGGTTTGACGGCTCGCAGTTGTCACCATCCGCATCAGGGTGCAAGTGCCGATTGAGTTCGGCGAGCCGCTGCACTACAAGCGGTCACCGCCCCGGCGACCGGAGCGGGCCGCCACAACCCAGGTGCAGCCGACTCATGTCACCCGACCCCGCACCCGCTGGCCGACTGCCCTTGCTGGGCGAAGCGACCCGCCCGGCCGAACGGGAGGTGCTGTCTGCCGGCCAGACCGGCGCCGAGTCGGGCAGCGCTGGATCGCCGGCGCCCGTCGCCACGGGCGACACCGCGCCGATCGTGGTGCTGCACGGCGTCGGCTCGTGCGCGCAGGGCGACGTGATCGGCGAGATCGCGCGCCAGCCGATGTTTGCGCGCGCCGACGACTTCATGGGCGAGACGCTCTACGTGCGCGAATTCCGTTTCGCACAGCTGCGCGACCGCGGCCCGCGCGACGGTCAGCCCGGCCGCGTGCGGCTGCTCGAGGTCAACTGGTCGGAGGTGCGCCGCCCGATGCCGAACCTGCTCGGGTTGTTTCGCAATTTCGTCGCGCTGCTGATGGCGCTCACGCGCGTCGGCGTGTATGGCGCCTACCGTTCAAAAAGCCTCTCGCAGCGGCTGCTGACCGGCGTGCTCACGCTTTGGCTGGTCGAGGCGTTGCTGGTCTGGGCGGCGCTGGCGCCTGCCCTGTCGGCGCTGCTGTGGCAACTGGGCGAGGGCCAGCGCATGGCGGCCGGCGCGATCGTGGCGGCCGGCTCGCTTTATATCGCCGTGCTGGTGCGCGACCTGAGCCGGCCACTGGCCGTCGGCGGTGTCGTCTTCGCCGTGTTTGCGGCCGGCGCGGGCTGGTGGTCCTGCTATGTCGCGGGCGGGCAGCTCGACGTCTGCGCCCTGTCGGCGCTGGTGCACACCTGGTCGATGCTGCTGGCCGCCACCTCGGTGCTGCTGAGCGCGGCCGAGATCCTGCTGCGGCCGGCGCCGCGCGGCAGCGCCGGCCCCTGGCGCTGGATGCACCACCTGTCGCGTCTGGCCTGCCTGTGGCTGCCGCTGGTGCTGCTGGTGGTGGCGCAACCGCTCACCGTCACTGCCACCTTGCTGACGATGGACCCGCCGATGCGCACACGCTGGGGCCAGGCCTTCGCGCGCGACATGCCGTTCAGTCCGGTGGATGCGCAACAGGCCGCCAGCTGGGTGGCACTGTCGCTGGTGGCGTCGCTGCTGCTCGGCGCGCTGCTGTTCAAGTTGGTGCAGCGCTATGGGCGCAACGCGACCGCACTGCTGGGCTGGGGCAGCGGGCTGCTGCTGCTGGGCACGGCGCGCACGCTCGAGCTGGGCGCGTTCGACGGCTGCGAGCTGTGCCAGCGTTGCCTGCGCACCGAATGGGTCGGTGCCACCGGGCTGCTGCTGGTGCTCGGCGCCAGCGTCACCTGGGTGTTGTTCGCGCGCACCGACGTCGCGCTCGACCCCGCCGGCCGGGCCTGGTTTCCGGCGGGCGCGTTCGCGCGTTTCTGGGCCGGCGTGATGCTCGCCGCGATGCCGATGGCGCTGACCGCCACGCTGGTGTGGCTGTGGTGGCGCAGCGCGCTGCACGGTCCGCAGGATGCGCTGGCCGATGCCTCGGAGATCTTTCTGCAGTCGGCCAAGTACGCACTGCTGCTGTCGCCGCTGGCGACCAAGCCGTTCGCGGCGTTTCTGGACGCGGTGGGCGACGTGTTCTTCTTTCTGGTGCGCCAGCGCAACCTGAACACGCGGCACGACACGCAGCCGCGGCTGTGGCAGGCGCTGCGCCATCTCGGCACCAGCAGCGAAACCGTGCACCTGGTGGTGTTCGCGCACAGCCAGGGCACCGTGATCGCTGCAGGCATCCTTTCGCGCATGGTGCGGGCGCTGCTGCGCTCGCGCGTGCGGCTCACGCTGGTGACGGTCGGCAGCCCGATCACGACGCTGTACCGGAACTTCTTCGACGCGCGGGTCGGCGCCGAATATGCGGCGTTGTGCCGCGACCAGCCCGAGCGCTTCCGCTGGTTCAACCTGTACCGGCCGGCCGACTACATCGGTGGCGAAGTGGAACTGGAAGGCGTCGTCAACCGCGACCTGCTGACTCCGGGCGACCACGTCGGTTACTGGAGCGACCGGCAGCTGCTGCTGTGGCTGAAGGCGCTGTCGCAGGAACGCGCGGCCTGAATGTTGGTGAGCGGGCGATGTCGCGCCCAGGCGTTACAACGGGCCGAGCCAGAGCGCGCCGGCCCACGCCGCGGCCAGTCCGGCCGCCAGACCGGCGCCGACGCGCCAGCCGAAAGCGCGACCGCCGGTGACGAACGCGACCACGCCGCGCGTGCCGCAGTTGGTCGAGACGGCGTACAAGACGCCTTGCATCAGCTCGTGCGGCGTCAGCGCACCGGCGGCGTGCAGCGCCGCCAGCGACGCCACCGGCGCATGCGCATCGGCCAGGCCGGACAGCGCCACGCTGGCCAGCACGCCGGTCTGGCCGAAGTAGCGCTGCGCCTGGCTGACCGCCAGCGCCACCACCGCCAGCAGCGTGGCCACCAGCAACGCGACCCGCAGCCGCAACGCGCTGCGCTGCGTCGTGGCGGGCTCGGCGCCGCGCGCCGGACCCGGCGACCACACCAGCAAGGCCGCGCCGACCGCCAGCGCGACCAGCAGACCGGCCAGCGCCGCCGGTGCGACGATGCCCGCCGCCGACGGTGACAGCGCCACTGCCATCAGCATCACCTGCACCCAGGTGGCAGCGCTCGACAACACGGCAGCGCTGGCCAGCGGGCCGGTCAGCGTGGCATCGGCCCGTGCGCGGCTGCCGAGCGAGGCGATCGTCGCGGTGCTCGACACGAAGCCTGAAAAAAAGCCCGACAGCGCCAAGCCGCGGCTCGGCCCGAGCAGCCGCAGGGCGACATGGCCGAGCGCCTGCAGCAGCAGGATCAGCAGCACCATCGCGGCCAGCGGGCGCGGGTTGATGCCGCCCAGCCAGGCCAGCGGCACAGCGGGGATCAACGGCAGCACCACCAACCCGAGCGCGGCCAGCACCAGCCCATCGTGCCATTCATGCGCGGTCAGCACGCGCGTGGCGAACCGGTGCAAACGCTGGCGTGACGCCAGCAGCACGGCCAGCCCGGCCCCGCAGGCGGCGCCCAGCGCGGGGGACTGCACCGCCTGCACGCCGACCAGGTAGGTCGCGAACAACGCCAGCTCGGTGGTCAGGCCCGGATCACGCGAGCGGCTGGTGGCGTGCGACACCACGGCCAGCAGCGCCACCATCGACGCGCCGACCGCCACCAGCGCCGACTGCCCGAGCGACTGCCCGAGCGACTGCGCCAGCGCCCCGCTGACGCAGGCGACCGTGAAACTGCGGATGCCGGCGGCGCGCCGATCGTCGCCCTCGCCCTTGTGGCGCTCGCGGTCCAGGCCGATCAGCAGGCCGCAGCCGAGCGCCACCAGCAGGCCCGGCACGGGAGTGCTCAACGGCGCCAGCATGGGCGGCCAGGACTGGCCGCGGGCCGGCCGGTCCTCGGGCAAATTGGCGTCTGCAGGGAGTCGGCGCTCGGCACGTTGGTCTGGACGGTGGGGGCGCCGTGGCGGCACGCACCCGATCATCGCAGCGACGGACAACAAGCCAGCGCACTGATGGGCTCGGCTTGACAACGGACAAACAGAACATCGAGCACGGGTCGCGACCGGACCGTGCCCGCGCCGTTGCCGGGCGCCTACTTATGCGTAGAAGTGACGATCGAACGCACGCAGTGCGGCGGGCATACTCCAGCATTGCACCCGGGTGCGAAGGAATGGTCCGAAGGGAAGTCGCGTGTTTTTCTTGATCTATGTGAGTGCCGCCGTCACCTGGTTTTCACCGTCCGAATTGCGCGCCCTGCTCGACCGCAGCCGTGCCCGCAACGCGCAGGCCGGCATCACCGGCATGCTGCTGTACCAGGACGGCAACTTCATGCAGGCGCTGGAAGGCGAAGAATCGGTGGTGCGCGCGCTCGAGGCCCGCATCGCCGCCGATCTGCGCCACCGCGGCATGGTCACGCTGTGCACCGGGAACACCGAGCAGCGACAGTTTCCCGACTGGAGCATGGCGTTCCACGACCTGGGCGCGGCCGACCTGGCCGTGCCAACGGGCTACAGCGACTTCCTGGCGACGCCGCTCGACAGCCAACTGTTCCGCCAGGAGCCGGGGCGGTGCCGTGAGCTGCTGCAGGTGTTTCGCCAGCTCGGCTGAGGCTGTCAGCCGGGCGGCGCGCGGCGCACCATGCGGGCCTGCTCGCGCAGCACGTAAAGGTACAGGCTCTCCACCTTTTCGCGTGCCCACGGCGTTCGGCGCAAAAACTTCAGGCTCGACGCGATACTGGGATCGCTGGTGAAGCAGCGTATCGCCACCTCCTGACCGAGTTGCTCCCAGCCGTAGAAGCCGACCAGCGCTTCCAGCATGGTTTGCAACGTGACGCCGTGCAGCGGGTTGCGGGGCTGTTCCATCGCAGCGTGCCTTGGGGAGTCGTCAGAATTCGACCACCGAACGGATCGACTCGCCGCGCTTCATCAGCGCGAAGCCTTCATTGATGTCCTCGAGCTTGAGCTTGTGGGTGATCAGGTCGTCGATGTTGAGCTTGCCGTCCATGTACCAATCGACGATCTTGGGCACATCGGTGCGGCCGCGCGCGCCGCCGAAGGCCGAGCCTTCCCACTTGCGCCCGGTGACCAGCTGAAACGGCCGCGTGCTGATCTCGGCGCCGGCCTCGGCCACGCCGATGATGATGCTGCGGCCCCAGCCCTTGTGCGTGCATTCCAGCGCCTGGCGCATCACCTGGGTGTTGCCGATGCACTCGAAGCTGTAGTCGGCGCCGCCGTCGGTCAGCTGCACGATGTCGTCGACGACGTTGTGCGTACTCGCCGGGTTGATGAAATGCGTCATGCCGAACTGGCGTGCCATCGCCTCGCGGGCCGGGTTCAGGTCGACGCCGATGATCTTGTCGGCGCCCACCATCCTGGCGCCCTGGATCACGTTCAGGCCGATGCCGCCGAGACCGAACACGACGACGTTGGCGCCGGCCTCGACCTTGGCGGTGAAGATCACCGCGCCGACGCCAGTGGTGACGCCGCAGCCGATGTAGCAGACCTTGTCGAACGGCGCGTCGCGGCGGATCTTGGCCAGCGCAATCTCGGGCACGACGATGTGGTTGGCGAAGGTGCTGGTGCCCATGTAGTGCAGGATCGGCTGGCCGTCGATCGAGAAGCGGCTGGTGGCGTCGGGCATCAGGCCCTTGCCCTGCGTGCCGCGGATCAGCTGGCACAGGTTGGTCTTGCGCGACAGGCAAAACTTGCACTGCCGGCATTCGGGCGTGTAGAGCGGGATGACGTGGTCGTCGCGCTGCAGCGTCGTCACGCCCGGGCCCACCTCGAGCACGACGCCAGCGCCTTCGTGGCCCAGGATCGCCGGGAACAGTCCTTCGGGGTCGGCGCCCGACAACGTGTAGTAATCGGTGTGGCAGATGCCGGTGGCCTTGATCTCGACCAGCACCTCGCCGGCCTTCGGGCCCTGCAGGTCGACGGTTTCGATGCTCAGCGGGGCGCCGGCTTTCCAGGCGACGGCAGCTCGGGTTTTCATGGGTGACTCCTGGGGGCGGTTCGCGATCGAGGTTCGAAATTTGTTCGGAATCGGGGTTCGCAATGGCGATTCGGGTCGGCACAGCGCCGGTCGGCCGCCGCACTACCACTCACGATTCTCCACGCGTTCGCGCCGCCTGCCATGGCCGCAAACCGACACTCCGGCCACGTACCAATCCACGCCGGACCGCTGTCGGCTTAAAGTCGCGCTTGATCTAGATCGCCTCGCCGTTGTGCCCGCCAACCACCGACACGCTTATGAAACAGTATCAATGCATCGTTTGCGGATTCATCTACGACGAGTCGCTCGGCCTGCCCGATGACGGCATAGCTGCCGGCACGCGCTGGGCCGACATTCCGGCCGACTGGGAATGTCCCGACTGCGGCGTCGCCAAGTCGGATTTCGAGATGGTCGAGGTCTGACCAGCCCCGCCACACGCGCCCCGAGCGGCGCCTGTCGATCATCGAGGCCCCAGCGCGGCGCCTTTTACGCAAGCACCCACGAGCCCGACCGCATGTCACTTCCGATCGTCATCCTCGGCTCCGGCCTGGCCGGCTTCACGCTGGCGCGCGAATTTCGCAAGCTCGACCTCGCCACGCCGCTGGTGATCGTGAGCCGCGACGCCGCCGGCTTCTATTCGAAGCCGATGCTGTCGAACGCGCTGGCCGGCAAGAAGACCGCGGCCACGCTGGTGATGAAACCCGCCGAGCAGATGGCAGCCGATCTGAAGGCGACGGTGCGCGCGCGCAGCACTGTGCGGCACATCGACGTGGCCGCTGCGACCGTCGAGTTCGACGACGGCCAGACGCTCGCTTACCGCGACCTCGTGCTGGCGCTCGGTGCCGACCCGATCCGGCTGCCGCTGGCGGGCGATGCCGCCGACACCGTGCTGTCGGTCAACGACCTCGACGATTACGCGCGCTTTGCCGAGCGGCTCGAATCGGCGCGTTCGGTGCTGATCCTCGGCGCAGGCCTGATCGGCTGCGAGTTCGCCAACGACCTGCTGGCGCGCGGCATCGCGCCCACCGTGGTCGACCTGGCCGCCTGGCCGTTGTCGCGCCTGCTGCCGCCCGAGGCCGGCCAGCGCCTGCACGACAAGCTGGCGGGCGCCGGCGCGGTGTTCCGCTTCGGCGTGGCCGTGAGCCGGGTCGACCGCGCCGCCAGCGGCGCGCTGCAGGTGACGCTCGACGACGGCAGCCAGTTGCACGCCGACCTCGTGCTGTCGGCCATCGGACTGCGGCCGCGCACCGCACTGGCGGCCGAGGCGGGCATCGCCACCGCGCACGGCGTCGTCACCGACCGGCTGCTCGCCACCAGCGCGCCGCACGTGCACGCGCTGGGCGACTGCGCCGAGGTCCAGGGCCACCACCTGCCCTACGTGTTGCCGATCATGCAGCAGGCGCGCGCGCTCGCCGCCACCTTGGCCGGCACACCGACGCCGGTGGTCTATCCCGCCATGCCGGTGACGGTGAAGACGCCCGCCTGCCCGACCGTCGTGTGCCCGCCGCCGCTCGGCGCCTCGGGTGAGTGGAAGGTCGACCTGAGCGACGCCGGCTGCGATGCCCGCTTCGAATCGGCGGACGGGCAACTGCTGGGTTTTGCCCTGCTCGGCGCCAGCACCTCGCTGCGTCAGGCGCTCGGTGCGCGCGTGGCGGGCTTGGTGCACTGAAGCGGTTCGAAACGGCGGGCGGCTGCGGGTAGCATCGAGTCCGACGACCCGCTGTGGCAGCGGGCGCTCATCACAACACGGCGCCAGCGCCGGAAAGGTCGGCCATGGAAAACATCGTCATCTGGATCGGACGTCTGGCCGGGTTGGTCGGCGTGCTGATGTGCGTTGCCGCGCTCGCGCTGCGGGCCGGCGGTGACTACTGGCTCGGCGGCATCCAGCTCGGCACCTTGCTGCAAGGCGGCATCGCGGCGATGGTGCTGGCTTGCCTGTGCCATCTGGTGGTGCTGACAGAACGGCAGAAATCACGGCCCTGAGATGGCCGACGCGAGACCGGCGCCTGGTCAAGCGCCAGGCTGTATCCGCGCGGCCGCCGCGCTGAAGGCGTCGTAGCGGCGCACGAAGTCGTCGGGCACTTCGAAGTACGGCAGCGCGCCGGTCGGCAGCGATTCGATGGTCCAGTTCGGCTGCTCGGCATAGGCGCTCTGGTAGCGGTAGTCGACGAAGTCGCCGCGCACGCCGTGCACCATCCACACCGGCATCTTCAGCGCGTCGTAGAGGCGCGTGACGTCGGCGCTGAACAGCATGCCCGAGACGAAGTAGAACGGTGCGTGCGAGGCGCCCGGCTGTTGCGCCGTGAGCCAGGCGTATTCGAACATCGGCTCGTCGATCTGCTTCGAGCCCCAGGTCTTGTTCAAAAAGTAGCGCACCACCGAGCGCCGCGTCAACAGCCGGAACAGCCGCCCGGCGACGGCTGGACGCGTGAAGAAGCGGTGCAGCCACGGCTGGCCGCGGTGGCTGCCGGGCGCGCCGTAGAACGGCTGGCGGCGATTGAAACCGGTCGGGCTGACCAGCGCGACGCTGCGAAAGGCGGCAGGCATCTCCTGCGCGGCGCGCGCGACGAATTCGCAGCCCAGCGACACACCGAGAATGTCGATCGGACCGGCGCCATGACGGCGCCGGATCTCGGCCGCCACCGCCAGCACCGCATCGGTCATCAGCCGCGCGCTGTAGACGCGGTCGCTGCGCTCCGACAGGCCGTAGCCCGGCAGATCGGGCGCATAAACCGGCCGGCTGGCGCCGTAATGGTCGTACAGCGGTCTGACCTCGGCGGCCGACGCCGCCGCATTGACGCTGTGCACCAGCAGCAGCGGCCGCTCGGCGCTGGCCGAAGTTGCCACCGGGCCGTCGTGGTAGCACGTCACGGTGCCGCCTGCGCTGTCGCGCAGCGCGATCTGTGAGCCGGCGAGGGCCGGCGGCAACGGAGAAACCATCGCCGTACTATCTCATCAAGCGCAGCGACCCGGCCCGAGCCTGACGCAAGCCAACCACCCGCGCCGACAGCCCGCTCCCCGGGCCGGCGACCCGCGCTGCATGCTGGACGATGCGCTTCGTTATCGGTTCTACTTCAGCGCCCGGCGGCGGGCTTTTCCTGACCCGACGCTTCCCGTCCCGCCACCCCGACCAGGAGACAGTTTCGTGCTCAGTGACATCGACATCGCACAGGCCAGCCCGTTGCAGCGCATCGCCACGCTGGCGCGCTCCCGGCTGGGCATCGACGAGGAACACCTCTCGCCTTATGGCCACTTCAAGGCCAAGCTGTCGCTGGATTACATCGCGTCGCTGCAAGACCGCCCCGATGGCAAGCTGATCCTGGTGACAGCGATTTCGCCAACGCCGGCCGGCGAAGGCAAGACCACCACCACGGTGGGCCTGGGCGACGCACTCAACCACCTCGGTCACAAGGCGGTGATCTGCCTGCGCGAGCCCTCGCTCGGCCCGGTGTTCGGCATGAAGGGCGGCGCGGCCGGTGGCGGCCATGCGCAGGTGGTGCCGATGGAAGACATCAACCTGCACTTCACCGGCGACTTCAGCGCGGTGGCGCTGGCGCACAACCTGCTATCGGCGCTGATCGACAACCACATCCACCACGGCAATGCACTCGGCATCGATGTGCGTCGCGTCAGCTGGGGGCGCGTGATGGACATGAACGACCGCGCGCTGCGCGACATCACGGTCGGCCTGGGCGGCCCGGGCAACGGCTATCCGCGTGCCGATGGCTTCGACATCGTGGTGGCGTCCGAAGTGATGGCGATCCTGTGCCTGGCGACCAGCCTCGACGATCTGAAGCAGCGTCTCGGCCGCATCGTGATCGGCAGCCGGGCCGATCTGCACCCGATCACCGCGGCGGACCTGAAGGCGCACGGTGCGATGACCGCGCTGCTCAAGGACGCACTGGCGCCGAACCTGGTGCAGACGCTGGAACACAACCCGGCGCTTATCCACGGCGGCCCGTTCGCCAACATCGCGCATGGTTGCAATTCGGTGCTGGCCACGCGCACCGCGCTGAAGCTGGCCGACTACGTGGTCACCGAGGCCGGGTTCGGCGCCGACCTGGGGGCCGAGAAGTTCGTTGACATCAAATGCCGGCAATCGGGATTGCGGCCCAGCGCCGCGGTGATCGTGGCGACCGTGCGGGCGCTGAAATACCACGGCGGCGTCGAAGTGCGCGATGCGTCGAAAGAGAACCTCGAGGCATTGCGCCTGGGCATGGTCAACCTGCAGCGGCACATCCACAACGTGCAGGAACACTACGGCCTGCCGTGCGTGGTCGGGATCAACCACCGCACGCACGACACGCCGGCCGAACTCGACCTGGTAACGGCCAGCGTGGCGGCGTTCGGCGCGCGTGCGGTGGTGGCACGCCACTGGGCCGAAGGCGGCAAGGGCGCAACCGAACTCGGGCACGCCGTGGTCGAGTTGTGCAAGCGGCCCGGCCAGATGCGACTGGTCTACCCCGACGACGCCAGCCTGTGGGACAAGGTGAACACGGTCGCCACAAAGATCTACGGCGCCAGTGGGGTCGACGCCAGTGCCAGGGTGCGGGGGCAGATCGACGCGCTGCAGGCCCAGGGCCACGGGCGCCTGCCGGTGTGCGTGGCCAAGACACAGTATTCCTTCTCGACCGAGGCCGGCCGGCGCGGCGCGCCCAGCGGCCACCGGCTCGACATCCGCGAGGTGCGGCTGGCCGCCGGTGCCGGTTTCGTGGTGATGGTGTGCGGCGAAGTGATGACGATGCCCGGCCTGCCAAAGGAGCCGGCCGCGCACTCGATCGACGTCGATGCCGATGGCCGCATCGTCGGCCTGTTCTGACGCGCACGCCATGCAAACGCTCGATTTCGAATTGCGTGGCGAGTACATCACGCTCGACCGCCTGCTCAAGGCGACCGGCCTCGCGCCCAGCGGCGGCGCGGCCAAGACGATGGTGGCCGAAGGCCGCGTGCAGGTCGACGGCCGCGACGAATTGCGCAAGACCGCCAAACTGCGCGCCGGACAGGTGGTCAGCGTGAGCGCCGCGCGGGTGCGGGTGGTGGCCGCGCCAGCCGTGGCGACGACAACAACGACAACGACCCCCGCGACCCCGGCCGCGGCGGCGGCGCCAACCGCCGAATGAGCGGGCAGTGGCAGACGCCAACGCGAACCGCCGATCACGGCCTTCCAGCCGGTGGCGGCCCGGGCGACCTGCACCGCGACCAAGGCCTGCGTGCTGTCGCTGACCGAATCGCGGTCAGAGGAACTCCAGGGCGGCGGCGTCACGATCACCGCATGGTGCCGCGGCATCACTGAGACCGCGGTGCCGACCGGCGCGACCGGCGGCGAACGCCCGGCTGGCCGACCTGCCCCGCTTCCTGGTCGGCAACGTCGACCGGGTGGCAGCGCTGCGCTATCGCGCCTGCATGGGCGGCCAGGCGATCGCCAGCGAACGGTGCATCAGCGCCAGCGCGGTCAGCAAGCGTGTCGCCACGGTCGAGGAACCGCTTAACACCGTTGTGCGCGCTCGGCGACACGCTGTTGATGATCGCCATCGGCAGGCAATACCTGAAGCAGGTGCGCGTTGCGCTCGACCGGCTGGCCGCTAGCATGCGCATCACCGCAAGCACATCGGAGATCTGCGCATGACCGTCATCACCCACATCGAAGACCTGCGCGTGCTGGCGCAAAAGCGCGTGCCACGCATGTTCTACGACTACGCCGACTCGGGCTCGTGGACCGAGAGCACCTACCGCGCCAACGAGAGCGACTTTCAGCGCATCAAGCTGCGCCAGCGCGTCGCCGTGAATATGGAAAACCGCAGCACCGCGACGAAGATGGTTGGCATCGACGTGCACATGCCGGTGGCGATCGCACCGACCGGCCTGACCGGCATGCAGCATGCCGACGGTGAAATCCTGGCGGCACGTGCGGCTGAAAAATTCGGCATCCCGTTCACGCTGTCGACGATGAGCATCTGCTCGATCGAAGACGTCGCGGCGCAGACCCGGGCGCCGTTCTGGTTCCAGCTCTACGTGATGCGCGACCGCGATTTCATCGAACGCCTGATCGAGCGCGCCAAGGCCGCGAAATGCAGCGCGCTGGTGTTGACGCTGGACCTGCAGATCCTCGGGCAGCGCCACAAGGACCTGAAGAACGGCCTGTCGGCGCCGCCCAAGCTGACGCTGGCCAACATCATCAACATGGCGACCAAGCCGCGTTGGTGTCTGGGCATGGCGGGCACGAGCCGGCGCCAGTTCGGCAACATCGTCGGCCACGTGAAGGGCGTTTCGAACATGGGCTCGCTGTCGGAGTGGACCGCGCAGCAGTTCGACCCGAACCTGAACTGGGGCGACGTCGAATGGATCAAGAAGCGCTGGGGAGGCAAGCTGATCTTGAAGGGCATCCAGGACGTCGAGGACGCGCGGCTCGCGGTCGACTCGGGCGCCGACGCGCTGATCGTCAGCAACCACGGAGGACGTCAGCTCGACGGCGCGCAGTCGAGCATCGGCGCCCTGCCGGCAATCGTGGCCGAGGTCGGCTCGCAGATCGAGGTGCACATGGACGGCGGCATCCGCTCGGGCCAGGACGTGCTGAAGGCATGGGCGCTCGGCGCGCGCGGCACCTACATCGGCCGCGCCTTCCTGTACGGGCTGGGCGCGATGGGCGAGGCGGGCGTGAGCAAGGCGCTGGAAATCATCCACCGCGAGCTCGACCTGACGATGGCGTTTTGCGGCCACACCGACATCCACACGGTGGACCGCAAGATCCTGCTGCCGGGCACCTTCTAACTCATCGGCGGCGGCCGGCGGTCTCGAACGTGTGGCGGGACGGCGCCTCCTGCATCACACGCAGCGCGACCATCATCACCAACCATCTAGATTCCCGGCTGGCCGCGTTTCACGTTTCGCGTTTCGGGCTCGCGTCCTGAGCCTCGCCTCACCCGGCTCACACCTCGCGCCTCGACTGGCAGTTCGCGCCCCGCCGGGAGTAAGCAGCCGACTCGAGCCAGCTCGGAGCAGTCTCGCCTGCTCGCACCCTTGGCGCTCCTTCAAAGCTGGCGCGTCGCAAAGGTGTCGCAGTCTTTCACGTTGCCACTGCGAAAGCCACGCTGGAACCAGTCGACCCGCTGCGCACTGCTGCCGTGCGTGAAGCTGTCCGGCGTCACGGTGCCGCTGGACTTGCGCTGCAGCGTGTCGTCGCCGATTTGCGAGGCCGCGTTCATCGCCTCCTCGATGTCGCCTTGCTGCAGCCACTGCTTGCCGCGCTGCGAGTTGTTCGCCCACACGCCTGCGTAGCAGTCGGCCTGCAATTCCACCCGCACGCTGACCGCGTTCTGCTGTGCCTCGCTCAGGCGACCACGCGCTTGTCCGACCTTGTCGGTGACACCCATCAGGTTCTGCACGTGGTGGCCGACTTCGTGCGCGATGACGTAGGCCTGAGCGAAATCGCCCGGCGCGCCCAGGCGAGTGCGCATCACCTCAAAGAAGCCGAGGTCGATGTAGACCTTCTGGTCGCCCGGACAATAAAACGGCCCCATCGCCGCCTCGCCGCGCCCGCAGGCAGTGGGCTCAGAGCCGCGAAACAGCCGCAGTTTGGGCTCGCGGTAGGTGCTGCCGAGTTGGCGAAACTGCTCGCGCCAGACGTCTTCGGTGTCGGCCAGCACGACTGATACGAACTGCGCCTGCGTGTCGCCCGCCGCCGGCCGCGCGGCAGGCGCCTGCTGCGTGCTGACCGGCTCCCCGCCGCCGCTCAAAAAGCCCAGCACCGTCATCGGGTTGATGCCGAATATCCAACCGGCGATCAGCGCCACCGCGACCGTGCCGAGGCCGACGCCGCGGCCGCCGCCCAACCCACCGAGCCGCGAGCCGCCGCCGCCCGAACGGGCATCTTCGACGTTGTCGCTTTCGCGCTGACCTTCCCACTTCATGGCGTGGCCTCCGGGATGACGTGGCGATTGCCCCGTCTCTATAGATCGTAGCGGCAGCGCACCGGCAGCGGTGCAGGCGCACCGGCGCCAGATCAAGTTTTCGGCAAGGTCACGCCGGTCTGCCCCTGGTACTTGCCGCCGCGGTCCTTGTAGCTGGTCTCGCAGACTTCGTCGCTCTCGAAGAACAGCACTTGCGCACAGCCCTCGCCGGCGTAGATCTTGGCCGGCAGCGGCGTGGTGTTGCTGAACTCGAGCGTGACATAGCCTTCCCACTCGGGCTCGAAAGGAGTCACGTTGACGATGATGCCGCAGCGCGCGTAGGTGCTCTTGCCCAGGCAGATCGTCAACACGTTGCGCGGAATGCGAAAGTATTCCAGCGTGCGCGCCAGCGCAAAGCTGTTGGGCGGGATCACGCAGACGTCTGAATTCATGTCGACGAAGCTGCGTTCGTCGAAGTTCTTCGGATCGACCACCGTGCTGTAGACGTTGGTGAACACCTTGAACTCGGGTGCGCAGCGAATGTCGTAGCCGTAGCTGCTGGTGCCGTAGCTGACGATGCGCTCGCCGCTCGCGTTCTGACGCACTTGGCCGGGCTCGAACGGTTCGATCATGCCGTGCTGCTCGGCCATGCGGCGGATCCACTTGTCGCTCTTGATGCTCATCGCGCTCGCTCTGCCAAAAGTTGCGCGATTGTAGGGAGCACCCATGACCGCAACATGCACTGGCGCGTGGATTGGCCTACCATGCCGATTGCATTGCACAAGCAATGTGCAGACAGCGTTCCCCGGAGGCCCACGATGCGCCCAGCCCTCGATCTCCTGACGCAATACGCGGCCCACCACCGCGATCGCCGCAACATCACCGGCCAGTTCGTCGGTGTGCCGCTGATCGTGTTCGCGGTCGGGTTGCTGTTGGCGCGGCCCGCGCTGGAAATCGGCGGCATCGAACTGACGCCCGCCTGGATCGTCTTCGCCGGGCTGGTGGTCTGGTACCTGACGCGCGGTGCGTTTGCGCTCGGCGCTGCCGTGAGCCTGGCCACCGGCGCATTGCTGCTGCTGGCGCACCGGGTGGCGGGCGGGGGCGTCTGGTCGTGGCTGGGTTGGGGCGTCGGCTGCTTCGGGCTCGGCTGGCTGATTCAATTCGTCGGCCATTGGTATGAAGACAAGAAGCCGGCCTTCGTCGACGACCTGAGCAGCCTGGTGGTCGGCCCGATGTTCGTCACCGCCGAAGCGATGTTCGCGCTGGGCTGGAACGCACCGATGCTGCACCAGATCGAGCAGCGCGTCGGGCCGACCACGATGCGCGATCTGGCCAAAATCGCCTGATCGAGATTCAGACCGCCGCCGCCGCCGGCCGCAGAGCCTGGCCGCCGCCGAAGCTCAACTGCGTTGGTTCTGTGCCACCTGCCAACAGGCGCAGCGCGCAGTATTTGAACTCCGGAATCTTGCCGAACGGGTCGAGCGCCGCATTTGTGAGCCGGTTGATCGCCGCCTCGTAATAGCAAAACGGCACGAACACCGCGCCGCGCGAGGCGCCGTCGTCGGCGCGCGCATACAGCGTCACTTCACCGCGGCGCGATTGCAACGTGATGAGGCCGCCGGGCGAAGCGCCAATGGCGGCCAAGTCGAGCGGATGCACCAGCGCCACCGGGTCGGGCTCGAGCGCGTCGAGCACGCCGGCGCGGCGCGTCATGCTGCCGGTGTGCCAGTGCTCGAGTTGCCGCCCGGTGATCAACACCCACGGGTAGGCGTCGTCGGGCCGCTCGTCGGCCGGGATGATGTCGGCCGGCACGAAGCGCCCGCGGCCGCTGGAGGTCGGGAAGTGGTGCTGGAAAACCACCGGCTCGCTCGGCCCGCCCTCCATCGTGCACGGGTAGGTGACGGCGCCGCTGCACTGCAGGCGTTGCCAGGTGATGCCTGCGATGCTGGGCATGCAGCGGCGCATCTCCTCGAACACATCGCCGACGTCGGGGTGATCCCAGTCCAGCCCGAGCCGCCCGGCCAGCTGCTGAATGATCCACAGGTCCTGACGCGCATCGCCCGGCGGCGCCACGGCGGCCCGGCCGAGCTGCACCAGCCGGTCGGTGTTGGTGAAGCTGCCGGTCTTCTCGACGAAAGCGCTGGCCGGCAGCACCACGTCGGCCAGCGCAGCGGTCTCGGTCAGGAAGATGTCCTGCACCACCAGGTGCTCGAGTGCGGCCAACGCCTGCCGCGCGTGGTTCAGGTCCGGGTCGCTCATCGCCGGGTTCTCGCCCATGATGTACATGCCGCGCACCTCGCCGCGCCGCGCCGCATGCATCACCTCGACCACCGTCAGGCCGGGCTGCGCATCGAGCGGCTGGCCCCACAGCGCCTCGAAGCGGGCACGCACCGCCGCGTCGTCGACGCGCTGGTAGTCGGGATACATCATCGGGATCAGCCCGGCGTCGGACGCGCCCTGCACGTTGTTCTGTCCGCGCAGTGGATGCAGCCCGGTGCCGGGCCGGCCGATCTGGCCGGTCATCAGCGCCAGCGCGATCAGGCAGCGTGCGTTGTCGGTGCCGTGCACGTGCTGGCTGATGCCCATGCCCCACAGGATCATCGAGGCACGGCTGCCCGCGTAGCGACGCGCCACGTCGCGGATCGTCGCCGCGTCGATGCCGCACAGCGGTGCCATCGCCTCGGGCGAATACGCCGCCACGTTGGCCTTCAGTTCGTCGAAGCCGATGGTGCGGCCGGCGATGAATTCGGCATCGACCAGCCCTTCGTCGACGATCACGTGCATCAGCGCGTTCAGCAGCGCCACGTCGGTGTCGGGCTTGAACTGCAGGTGGTGCGTGGCCAGCCGCGACAGGTCGGAACGCCGCGGGTCGATCACGATCAGCGTCGTGCCCTGACGCACCGCGTTCTTGATCCAGGTCGCCGCCACCGGGTGGTTCACCGTCGGGTTGGCGCCGATGATGATCACCACCTCGGCCTGCAACACGTCCATCACCGGGTTCGACACCGCGCCCGAGCCCAGGCCTTCCAGCAATGCCGCGACCGACGACGCGTGGCACAGCCGCGTGCAGTGGTCGACGTTGTTGCTGCGAAAGCCGGTGCGCACCAGCTTCTGGAACAGGTAGGCCTCTTCGTTGCTGCCTTTGGCCGAGCCGAAACCGGCCAGTGCGCGTGGGCCGGCGCTGTCGCGGATCGTCCGCAAGCCGTCGGCGGCGAAGGCCAGCGCCTCGTCCCAGCTGGCTTCGCGAAAGACCTCGAGCACGCGCGCCGGATCGAGCGGCACGTCGGCCAGCTTCGGCACGCCGGCGCGCCGGATCAGCGGCACCGTCAGTCGCTGCGGGTGCTGCACGTAGTCGAAGCCGTAGCGGCCCTTGACGCACAGCCGGCCGTGGTTGGCCGGCCCGTCGCGGCCCTGCGCCTGCGTGATGCGGCCGTCCTTGACGTCGTAAGTGACCTGGCAACCGACGCCGCAGAACGGACACAGGGAGTCGACTTGGCCGTCGGGCACCTGCAACGCGGCGCCGCTGGCCGGGCTCAGCGCGCCGGTCGGGCAGGCCTGCACGCATTCGCCGCAGGCCACGCAGCTCGACGCGCCCATCGCATCGCCCATGTCGAACACGATCTGCGACTGCGCGCCGCGCAGCGCCAGGCCGATGACGTCGTTGACCTGCTCGTCGCGGCAGGCGCGCAGACAGCGCGTGCACAGGATGCAGGCGTCCATGTTCACGGCAATGGCGGGGTGCGAGCGGTCGGCCAGCGGCTGCCCACGCGCTGGAAACCGGGGCGCGCCGACCTCGAGTTGCCCGGCCCAGCGGCTCAGTTCATTGTCGAGCGTGTGCGACCCGGCCGGCATGTCCGACAGCAGCAGCTCGAGCACCATCTTCTGTGCGCTCAGGGCACGCGGGCTGGCGGTGCTGACCACCATGTCGGGCTGCACGGCACGGCAGCACGAGGCGGCCAGCACGCGCTCGCCGGCCACCTCGACGACACAGGCGCGGCAGTTGCCAGCCGGCTCGAGGCCGTCCTGGTGGCACAGGTGCGGAATCGACACGCCATGGCGACGCGCCGCCTGCCACACCGTCTCACCCGGCAGCGCATCGGCCGGCCGGCCGTCCAAGGTGAATTTAGTGAAGCTCATGATGTTCACGGCTGCTCCAGCTCGTGCGCGAAGTAGCGCAGCACACTGTCGACCGGGTTCGGCGCCGCCTGCCCCAGCCCGCAGATCGAGGCGTCGCGCATCACTTGCGACAGCTCGCCCAGCAACACGGCGTCCCAGCGGTCATTGCGGATCAGCAGCGCGGCCTTGGCCGTGCCGGCGCGACACGGCGTGCACTGGCCGCACGACTCGTGTTCGAAGAAGCGCATCAGGTTGCGCGCCGCATCGCTGGCCCGATCGGCCGTCGACAGCACGATCACCGCCGCCGAGCCGATGAAGCAGCCGTGCGGCTGCAGCGTGTCGAAGTCGAGCGGCACATCGGCCAGCCGCGCCGGCAGGATGCCGCCCGACGCGCCGCCGGGCAGGTAGGCGTACAGCTCGTGGCCGGGCTGCATGCCGCCACAGTGCTCGTCGATCAGCTCGCGCAGCGTGATGCCGGCCGGCGCCAAGTGCACGCCCGGCCGCGCGACGCGCCCCGAGACCGAAAACGAACGCAGCCCCCGGCGGCCGTGCCGGCCCTGCGCGGCGAACCAGTCGCCGCCGCGCTCGAGGATGTCGCGCACCCAGTGCAGCGTCTCGACGTTGTGCACCAGCGTCGGCCGGCCGAACAGGCCGACCTGCGCCACATACGGCGGCCGCAGGCGCGGCAACCCGCGCTTGCCCTCGATCGATTCGATCATGGCCGACTCTTCGCCGCAGATGTAGGCGCCTGCACCGCGCCGCAGTTCCAGCCGCGGCAGGGTCCAGCCGGTGGGGCCCGACGACGCGCCGGGCGGCTCGGCCTGCAGCGCAGCCAGTTCGCGCTCGAGAACGGCGCGGCAGCCGTGGTACTCGTCGCGCAGGTAGACGTAGACCGCGTCGACGCCGACCGCCCAGGCCGCGATCAGCAGGCCTTCGATGAAGCGGTGCGGATCGCGCTCGAGGTAGGTGCGGTCCTTGAACGTGCCGGGCTCGCCTTCGTCGATGTTGACCGCCATCAGACGCGGCCCGGGCTGCTCGCGCACGATGCGCCACTTGCGGCCGGTGGAGAAGCCGGCGCCGCCCAGGCCGCGCAGCCCGGAATGCTCGAGCGTGCCGATCACCGATTCGACACCGAGCGCGCCGTTCAGGCAGCGTTCGAGCAGCGCGTAGCCACCCGCAGCGCGGTAGGCGGCCAGATCGATCCAGCCGGTCGGCTCGTGCGTGGTCCGCCCGGCCTGCAGCGCGTCGAGCACGGATTCGACCGACGCCCGCGCCACCGGATGCTGGTGCACCACCGCCGCCGGCGCCTGTTCACAGCGGCCGATGCACGGCGCGGCGAGCAGCCGCACGTCGGCGCCCAGCAGCGCCGGCAGCTTCTGCAGCAGTTCGCGCGCGCCCGCCAGTTCACAGCTCAGCCCGTCGCACACCCGCACTGTCAGCCGCGGCGGCGCATCGAAGCTGCCGTCCGCGTTTTCGCGAACGATGTCGAAGTGGTGATAGAAGCTCGCCACCTCGTAGACCTCGGCCTGCGACAGGTCGAGCAGCCTCGCCAGCGCCGCCAGATGCGCCGTCGTGAGCTGGCGGAAGCTGTCCTGTAAGCGGTGCAGATGCTCGATCAGCAGATCGCGGCGCAATGGCAGGTCGCCCAGCGTGTCACGCACCTGTTGCAGCGCCACCGGATCGACCTGGCGGCCCTTCGGCTGCTGGCGCTTGCGTTGGCGAGACGCAGCGGCAGCGTCTGGGTCGACGGCCAGGATCGGAATGGTGCGGGCGTTCATCGTGTCTGGTGAGGGAAGTTTGGGTGCGAGAGGACAGCGGCAAACCGATGCCGCTGAAAGGCTGGGCCGACAGCCCGGCATCGCATCCGACCCCCGCAAGATAATGCCTGCGTCGTCCCTCAATATGTCCCGGTCTGCCGAATGCAACGCGTCTTCATCCGCCCGCACTGGAAGATCGGCGCTACCAGCGACAGCGCTTTCGACACCAACCAACTGCTGCAGCTGCTCGCTGCCGTGCAGGACACCGGCGCGATTGCGCAGGCGGCGCGCAGCGTCGACCTCTCGTACCGGCATGCCTGGGGATTGATCAAGCGCGCCGAGGCGCTGTTCGGCGGCGCGCTGCTCGATTCGGGCCGCGGCCGCGGCTCGGTGCTGACGCCGCTTGGCTCGAAGCTGATCTGGGCCGACAAGCGCATCAGCGCGCGCTTGTCGCCGCTGCTCGAGTCACTGGCGTCGGAACTCGAAGGCGAACTCGAGCGCGCGCTGGCGCAAGCCGGCGGCGTATTGCGGCTCAACGCCAGCCACGGCTTCGCGGTGGCGACCCTTCTCGAGCATCTGGGGCGCGCGCAGTTGCCGGTCGAACTGCGTTACCGCAACAGCCTGGAATCGATGGCGGCGCTGTCGCGCGGCGACTGCGATCTGGCGGGATTTCACGTGCCGCTCGGCGAATTCGAAGCGCGGGCAGCCCAGCGTTTCCTGCGCTGGCTGCAGCCGGCGCAGCACAGCCTGGTGCACCTGGCGGTGCGCAGCCAGGGGCTGTTCGTGGCGGCCGGCAACCCGCTGGGCATCCGCGGCGTGGCCGACCTGCGTCGACCGCAGGTGCGCTTCGTCAACCGGCCGGAGGGCTCGGGCACGCGCGTGCTGACCGAATTGCTGCTGCAGCAGGCCGGCATCGCGCCGCACGAGGTGCGCGGCTTCGAGAGCGCCGAATTCACCCATGCAGCGGTCGCCGCGTTCATCGCCAGCGGCATGGCCGACGTGGGGCTGGGCGTGCAGACCGCGGCGCAGCGCTTCGGCCTCGAATTCGTGCCGCTGGTGCGTGAGCGCTACTTCTTCGCACTGCGCAGCGATGCGCTCGCCGACGCGCCGGTGGCCGCCGTGGTGCGCCTGTTGCAGTCCGCAACCTACCGGTCGGCGGTGGCGGCTCTGCCGGGCTACGACACGGCGCGCACCGGGCAGATCCTGAGCTTGCAGGAAGCCTTCGGCAGCTGAACGCACCGTGCCGAACCGAGGCCGCGGCCGCGGCCTCGGTTCCGGCCTCTGGCGTCAGGCCACGGCCACGGCGTCCGACGTCTGGCTTAAGTGTCCGGCTTTGGCTTTGGCCTAGGATTTGGTTTTGACTCCGGTTATGGGCTTGGCCTTGGATCTGGCTCTGGCTCTGGCTCTGGCCCTGCCTCTAGCGTCCAGCTCAGGCTCGGGCTCCCGCGTCAGGCCCCGTAGCGCTTGGCGCGCAGGTTGCGCTTGATCTCCTGCAGCATCGGCCGCCGTTCGCCCGGCAGCCGCAGTGCCACGGCGGTGGTCAGGATGTCGATCACCGCCAGGTGCAGCAGCCGCGACACCATCGGGCTGTAGTGCTCGTAATCCTCCGGGTGGTCGACCGCCAGCAGGATGTGCTGCACCGAGCCTTGGCCGAAAACCGCCAACGGCGATCCGCTGGCCGTGATGACGATCAACGTGGCGCCCTTCTTGCGGGCGATCTCGGCGGCGTCGAGCAGGTCGCGGCTGCGGCCCGAATTGCTGATGATCACCAGGCAATCGCCCGGCTGCAGCATCGTCGCGCTCATCACCTGCACGTGGCCGTCGCTGATGGCGTTGGCGTTCACGCCGAGCCGGAAGAACTTGTGCTGGGCGTCCTGCGCCACGATGCCCGAATTGCCGACGCCGTAGAACTGGATCCGCCGGTGCTGCCGCCCCGCCTCGGCCAGAGCCGCGATGGCGCGCTCGAAGGAGTGGCCGGCGGCGGCGTTGCGGTATTTCAGCAGCGCGCTGACCGCGTTGTCGAGCACCTTGACGATGATGTCTTCGGCCTTGTCGTCCTCGTCGACCGAGCGGTGCACGAACGGCACGCCCTCGTTGACGCTGCCGGCCAGCTTGCGCTTGAAATCGGTCAGCCCGTCGTAGCCGACGCTGCGGCAAAAGCGCACCACGGTCGGCTTGCTGACCTGCGCGCGCGCGGCCAACGCCGTCACCGGCAGGCTGGCAAAACTGCGCGGGTCCAGCAACACCAGCTTGGCCACGCGCTGCTCGGCCGGCGACAGCGCCGGCAGCGAGGCGCGGATGCGGTCAAGCACGACGCACCCGTCGTTCAGTCTTCACGGTTCCAAGCGCCACGGGCCAGCGCGCTGGTCCGCCCCGAGCAAGGTCCGATCCTCGCCCTGTATCGGGCCACTCAGCAGTGGGTCGAGAGTCCGACATCGCAATCCGAAGTGCCACCGGCCACCGCGCCGGGCCGCCCCAAGCAAGGCCCGGATCCCCTCGGGGGATCGGACCGCGTACCCGCGGACCGAGGGGCTGTCATCACTGCTCCTCGGACCACACATAGCCGTCGCGCGCCACCAGCGCGCTGGCCGCCGGCGGTCCCCAGGTGCCACTGGCGTAGGGGCGAGGGCCGTTGGCGTCGCGCTGCCAGGCATCGAGCACCGGCTCGACCCAGCGCCAGGCCTGCACCTGTTCATCGCTGCGCACGAACAGATTGAGGCGACCGGCGATGGCGTCGAGCAGCAACCGCTCATAGGCGCCGATGCGCTCGCTGGGAAAGGCCTTGTCGAAATCGAGGTCGAGCGACACCGGGGCCAGCGCATCGCCCAGCCCGCTGCCCTTGCTGGCCAACAGGTGCAGTTCCAGCCCGTCCTCGGGTTGCAGCTTGATGACCAGCTTGTTTGCTTGGCTGGCACCTGCAAAAATCGGGTGCGGCACCTCGCGAAAATTGATGACGATCTGTGCGTCGCGGCTCGTCAGCCGCTTGCCGGTGCGAAGGTAGAACGGCACGCCCGCCCAGCGCCAGTTCTGCACCTCGGTGCGCAGCGCCACGAAGGTCTCGCAGTGGCTGCCCGCCGGCACCTTCACTTCGTCGAGGTAGCCGGCGACCGGCTTGCCCTCGACCGTGCCCGACTTGTATTGGCCGCGCACCACATCACGCGCGACGCTCTCCGCCGTGAACGGCTTCAGCGAGCGCAGCACCTTGAGCTTTTCGTCGCGGATGCAGTCGGCGTCGTTGATCGGCGGCGGCTCCATCGCAATCATCGTCAGCAACTGCAGCGCGTGGTTCTGGATCATGTCGCGCAGCGCGCCGGTGTTGTCGTAGTAGTCGCCGCGCGTGCCCACGCCGATGCTCTCGGCCAGCGTGATCTGCACGTTGGCGATGCTTTCGCGCCGCCACAGCGGTTCGAACAGCGCATTGCCGAAGCGCAGCGCCGACAGGTTCTGCACCGCCGGCTTGCCGAGGTAGTGGTCGATCCGAAACGCCTGGCGTTCGGTGAACACCGAGTTGACGACGCGGTTGATTTCTTGCGCGCTCTCGAGGTCGTGGCCGAGCGGCTTTTCGAGCACCACGCGAATGTGCGGGCCGTTCAGGCCGGCCGCGCCAAGCTGCTTGCAGATGACGGGAAACAGGTAAGGGCTGGTCGCGAGATAAAGCACTGCGGTGCCGGCGCCGCGTTCGTCGATCCACTGCTTCAGGCCGGCGTAGTCTTCCGGCTTCGACAGGTCCATGCGCCGGTAATGCAGCAACTCGGCAAAACGCGCGAATTCCTCGTCGCTCGGTCGCTTGGAACTTTCGACCTCGACGAAGCGGTCCTTGATGAAGGCGCGGTATTCGTCGTCGCTGCGCTGGTCGCGAGCGACCGCCAGCAAGCGCCCGCCCGGCGGCAACTTGCCGTGCCGGAAGGCCTGGAACAGCGCTGGCATCAGCTTGCGCCAGGTGAGGTCGCCGGTGCCGCCAAAGAAGACGAGGTCGAATGACATGGGGTGATGGGCGCGGCCGTCGAAGCCCCGCGGTGTAACTTTGTTTCAAACCGGATGATGACCAAGTTTCGTCAGAGGGTCAATTGGCGCCGTCTCGCAACGAGCCAGCGGCGCGCCTGTGCAGGGCAGAACAGGGCGGAACAGGGCAGGAGTCAGCGCGCTCGGCACGCCTCGACGCGACCCGGTGCGGCGGTGAACTGGACGGCCTGCAGTTACAGCACGGCGCCGAGGCGCCTACCTCCTCTTGCGCTCAATGAGGGAAATCCCCGAGGTCCGATGCAAAAAAGTACCGTGGCCTGGATCGGCAGTATCAAAGCTGGCGGCCCACACCACTACATTCCAGTCGGTACCGCGGCCACCGTCGCGCTGCGCGAAACCCACAACGGAGACAAACCCATGAACATGAAAGCTTCCCTGGCCTTGATTTTTGGCCTGAGCGTGGCGTGCGCCGCCTCGGCCGTCGACCTGGTCATCGCCACCGTCAACAACGGCCACATGATCGAGATGCAAAAGCACACCGGCGAGTTCGAGGCCGCCAATCCCGGCATCAAGCTGAAGTGGGTGACGCTCGAAGAAGGCACGCTGCGTTCGCGCGTCACGACCGACATCGCCACCAAGGGCGGGCAATTCGACGTGATGACGATCGGCATGTACGAAACCCCGATCTGGGCCAAGAAAGGCTGGCTGAAGGAACTGAAAACCGACGCCGCGTACGACGTTGACGACTTGCTGCCGGCCATGCGCGACGGCCTGTCGGTCGACAAGAAGCTGTACGCCGCACCGTTCTACGGCGAAAGCTCGATGTTGATGTACCGCAAGGACCTGACGGACAAGGCCGGCATCAAGTTCGCCGACCGTCCGACCTGGACCGACGTGCGCGACGCCGCCGCCAAGATCCATGACCCGAAAAACGGCGTGTACGGCATCTGCCTGCGTGGCAAGCCGGGCTGGGGCGACAACATGGCTTTCATGACGACGATGGCCAACAGCTTCGGCGGCCAGTTGTTCGACGCCTCGTGGAAGCCGCAGTTCGAGAGCAAGCCCTGGAAAGACGCGGTCACGTTTTATGTCGACCTGTTGAAGAAGTACGGCCCTCCGGGGTCGTCGGCGAACAGCTTCAACGAGATCCTGGCGCTGTACAACGAGGGCAAGTGCGGCATGTGGGTCGACGCGACGATCGCGGCCTCGTTCATCACCGACCCGAAGCAGAGCAAAGTGGCCGACAAGGTCGCATTTGCACAGGGTCCGCAGATGGTCACCGACAAGGGCGCGAACTGGTTGTGGGCCTGGGCGTTGGCGATTCCGGCCGGCACCAAGCACACCGCCGAAGCGCAGAAGTTCGTGACCTGGGCGACCTCGAAGGACTACATCAACCTGATCGCCAAGAGCAAGGGTTGGGCGGCCGTTCCGACCGGCACGCGCAAGTCGACCTACGCAAACCCTGAGTTCCAGAAGGCCGCCGTCTTCGCGGAGGCCGAGAAGAAGGCCATCGACAGCGCCAACCCGAACGACAGCACGCTGAAGAAAAGCCCGTACGTCGGCGTGCAGTTCGCCGCGATCCCGGAATTCCAGTCGATCGGCATCGCGGTGGGCCAGCAGCTGACCTCGGCGCTGGCAGGCAAGGTCACGGTGGATCAGGCCCTGAAGACGGCGCAAACCGCCGCCGAACGCGAAATGCGCAAGGGCGGCTACTACAAGTAAGCCGCGTTCTGCAGGCAATGGGCCGCCCGCTCCCCGCGACGGGCGGCCCGGTGTCTGCCCCGGCGTTGCTGTGGCGCCGCTCGCGCAGCGCCCGGTACGGCGTTCGTGATCTGAAGGGACGGCGAGGCACGCCTTGCCGTCCCTTTGATGTCCCTCGGCCCGTCTACAGGTTGCACTCATGAATCGAGTCCTGCCGCGCCTGCTGCTCACGCCGGCCGTCGCCACGCTGTTTCTGTGGATGATCGTGCCGCTGGCGATGACGATCTATTTCTCGCTGGTGCGCTACAACCTGATGCAGCCGGGCGACAAGGATTTCATCGGCCTCGCCAACTTCGAATACTTCGTCACCGACCCCGACTTCGGCGCATCGGTGGTCAACACGCTGCTGCTGCTCGGCTCGGTGATCGGCATCACGGTGATCCTGGGCGTGGGCCTGGCGCTGCTCGTCAATGAAGAGTTTCCCGGCCGAGGCTTGGTGCGGGTGCTGCTGATCTCGCCCTTTTTCGTGATGCCCACGGCCAACGCGCTGCTGTGGAAGCACATGATGATGAACCCGGTGTACGGCGTGCTGGCGCAGGTCAGCATCTTCTTCGGTGCCACGCCGGTCGACTGGCTCACCAACTTTCCGCTGCTGTCGGTGATCATCATGGTGGCCTGGCAGTGGCTGCCGTTCGCCTGCCTGATCTTCATCACCTCGCTGCAGTCGCTCGACCGCGACCAGATGGAGGCCGCCGGCATGGATGGCGCCAATGCGTTCCAGAAGTTCTGGTTCCTGACGTTGCCGCACCTGGGCCGGCCGATCGCCGTGGTCGTGATGATCGAGATGATCTTCTTGATGAGCGTGTTCGCCGAGATCTTCACCACCACCGGTGGCGGACCGGGCAATGAAAGCACCAACGTCGCGTTCCTGATCTTCAAGCAGGCACTGATGAACTTCGACGTCGGCGTGGCCTCGGCCGGCGCATTGTTCGCCGTGGTGTTGGCCAACATCGCGGCGGTGTTCCTGATCCGCATGATCGGCAAGAACCTTGATTGATGCCTCGACTGATGTCTCGACTGACCCCGGCAGGAACACCATGAAGCTACTCGCCCTGATCACACGCACTCTGGCCGCCTGGGGCCTGACGCTGCTGATCGTCTTCCCGCTGATCTGGCTGGTGCTCACCGCCTTCAAGACCGAGCAGCAGGCGATCGCCATCCCGCCGCAAATCTTTTTCACGCCGACGATGGAAAGCTTCACCGAGGTCGACGAGCGCAGCGACTACGCACACTACGCACTCAACTCGGTGATCACCAGCGTGGTGTCGACCTTGCTGGGCCTGGCGATCGCGGCGCCCGCGGCCTATTCGATGGCGTTCTTTCGCACCAAGCGCACGCGCGACATCCTGATGTGGATGCTGTCGACCAAGATGATGCCGGCGGTCGGTGCGCTGGTGCCGATCTATGTACTGGCGCAGACGGCCGGGCTGCTTGATTCGCTGACCGCGCTGATCATCGTGTTCACGCTCTCGAACCTGCCGATCATGGTCTGGATGCTGTACTCGGGCTTCAAGGACATCCCGTCCGACATCCTCGAAGCCGCCCGGATGGACGGCGCCAGCATCTGGGGCGAATTCAGGCATGTGATCCGGCCGCTGGCGATGGGCACGCTGGCCTCCACCGGGCTGCTGTGCCTGGTGATGAGCTGGAACGAGGCGTTTTGGTCGCTCAACCTGAGCTCCTCGCGTGCCGGCACGCTGGCCACGCTGATCGCCTCGTACTCGAGCCCCGAGGGCCTGTTCTGGGCCAAGTTGTCGGCGGCTTCGCTGATGGCCATCGCACCGATCGTCGTGGTCGGCTGGTTCAGCCAGAAGCAGCTGGTCCAGGGCCTGACTTTCGGCGCCGTGAAGTAATCGGAAGGAACAACCATGTCATTCCTGCAGCTCAAGGCCGTCGAGAAAGTCTTCGGCAACCAGCGCGTCATCAAAGGCATCGACCTGACGATCGAAAAAGGCGAATTCGTCGTCTTCGTCGGGCCGTCGGGCTGCGGCAAGTCGACCTTGCTGCGCTTGATCGCCGGCCTGACCGACATCGACGGGGGCAGCATGGAACTGGACGGCCGCGACATCACCAAGCTGGCCTCGAGCAAGCGCGACCTCGCGATGGTGTTCCAGAGCTACGCGCTCTACCCTCACATGAGCGTGTACGACAACATGTCGTTCGCATTGCGGCTGGCCAACGAAAACAAGAAGGTCATCGACGACAAGGTGCAGCGTGCCGCGCAGATCCTGAACCTGACGGCTTACCTGCAGCGCACGCCGAAGGAACTGTCGGGCGGGCAGCGCCAGCGCGTCGCCATCGGACGCGCGATCGTGCGGGCGCCCAAGGTGTTCCTGTTCGACGAGCCGCTGTCGAACCTCGACGCCGCGCTGCGCGGGCAGACGCGCGTGGAGATCGCCAACCTGCACCGCTCGCTCGGCGCGACCACGATCTACGTCACGCACGACCAGGTCGAGGCGATGACGCTGGCCGACCGCGTGGTGGTGCTGCGCGACGGCTCGATCGAGCAGGTCGGCTCGCCGCTGGACCTGTACGACCGTCCCGCCAATCGCTTCGTGGCGCAGTTCATCGGCATGCCGCAAATGAACGTGATCGACGTGGCCGACATGCCCGGCCTGCGCAGCGCGGTCGGCGCCCTGAATGCGCCCGACGGCTTCATCGGCGTGCGGCCCGAAAACGTGCTGCTGCGAAATGCCGGTGAAGGCACGATCAAAGGCAAGGTCGAGCTGGTCGAATCGCTGGGTGCCGACACGCTGATCCACACCAGCCTGGGCGACGGCGCGAAGGCCGGCGTGCAGATCGTGGCACGCCAGAACACGCGCACCACGCTGCGCCCGGGCGACGCGGTCGGCATGGACATCGCGCCGTCGTCCTACCATCTGTTCAACCGCCAGGGCCTGACCGTGGCGCACCCTTCGTGAGGCAGCTGTGAACGTCATCTTGCATCTGGGTCTGGGGTCGTTTCACCGCGCGCACCAGGCCGTCTATCTGCACCGCCTGATCGAACAGGGCGACACCGGCTGGACGCTGGCTGGCGGCAACATCCGCGCCGACATGGAGCCCGCCGTGGCGGCACTCGCTGAGCAGCACGGTGCGTACACGCTGGAGACGGTGTCGCCCGCCGGCGCACGGGTCTACGAGCGCATCCAGTCGATCCGCCTGGTGATCCCGTTCGAGCCCGGCCTGGCCGGGCTGATCGCGGTCGGCGCGCGGCCGGCGACGAAGATCATCTCGTTCACCGTCACCGAGGCAGGCTATTACCTCGATGCGCACAACAAGCTCGATGCCAGCTACCCCGACCTCGCCACCGACCTGGCCGGCGGCTGCGGCACGGTCTACGGCGCGATCACCGCGATCCTGAAGGCGCGGCTGGCATGCGACGGCGGGCCGGTCACGCTGCTCAGTTGCGACAACCTGCGCAGCAATGGCGAGCGCTTCCGCGCCGGCCTGCTCGACTTCCTGGCGCGCCGCGGTGAAACCGCATTGCTGGCCTGGGTCGAGGCCAACACGACCTGCCCGAACGACATGGTCGACCGCATCACACCGCGTCCCGGACCGGACGTCGCCGAGCGCGTGCTGGCCGCGACCGGCTGGGCCGACAAGGCGCCGGTCATGGCCGAGAACTTCATCCAGTGGGTGATACAAGATCACTTCATCGCCGGCCGCCCGGCCTGGGAAAAAGTAGGCGCCGAGATGGTGGCTTCGGTGCACGCACACGAGGAAGCGAAGATCCGCCTGCTGAACGCGCCGCACAGCGGCATCGCCTGGGCCGGCTCGCTGAAGGGTCTGCACTACATCCATGAAGGTGTGCTCGATCCGGCGATCCGCCAAATCGCCTACGACTACGTCACCGACGACGTGATTCCGGTGCTCGACACGCCCGAGCATCCCAGCCCGCTCGACCTCGCCGCCTACCGCGACGTCGTGCTCGAGCGCTTCAGCAACCCGCACCTGCGCGACACCAATCAGCGCGTCGCGATGGACGGCTTCAGCAAGATCCCCGGCTTCATCGTGCCGACGCTGCGCGAACGGCTGGCGCGTGGCGAGTCGATCGCCAGCACCGCGATGCTGCCGGCGCTGTTCTTCGTGTTTCTCGGCCGCTGGCACCGCAATGAACTGGTGCAGGCCTATCAGGACGGCGTGATGGACCCAGCGGTCGCGCATGCCTTCTTCGAGCAGGCCGACCCGTTGGCCGCGTTCTGCCGCGACCCGCTGCTGTGGGGACCGCTGGCGGGCCATGCCACATTGGTGGCCGCGATTCGCGCTGCCGAGCAACGTGTTCAAGATTTACTGAAAGCCTGATGCCATGAGCACCCTGCAACGACTCGACGGCCGACACGCACTGCTGACCGGCGCGGGCGGCGGTATCGGTCTGGCGGTGGCTGAGGCCTTCCTTCGCGAGGGGGCGCGCTGCACCGTGGTCGACTTGTCAACCAGCCCGAGCGCGGCGGTGGCGGCCTTGCAGACGTCGTACTCCGGCCAGCTCATCTATGCCGCGGCGGATGTCTGCAAGGTCGAGACCCTCGGCGCACTGATCGACACGGCGGCGCAGCGCTTCGGTACCGTCGACGTGCTGTTCAACAACGCCGCGATCTTCGACATGGCGCCGCTGCTCGACTCGGACGAGGGCATGTACCAGCGCATCTTCGACGTCAACGTCAAGGGCATGTTCTTCGTGATGCAGGCCGTGCTGAAGCGATTGGTCCAGGCCGGCACGACCGGCAGCGTGATCAACCTGGCGTCGCAAGCCGGGCGGCGCGGCGAGGCGCTGGTGTCGCACTACTGCGCCAGCAAGGCGGCCGTGATCAGCTACACGCAGTCGGCTGCGCTGGCGATGGCGCCGCACGGCATCCGGGTCAATGCGATCGCGCCGGGCGTGGTCGATACGCCGATGTGGGCCCATGTCGATGCGCTGTTCGCACGCTACGAAGGCCTGCAGCTCGGCGAGAAGAAAATCGCGGTCGGCAAGGCCGTGCCGCTTGGCCGCATGGGCACGCCGCACGACATCGCCGGTGCCGCGCTGTTTCTGGCCAGCGACGAATCGGCCTACATCACGGCACAGACCTTGAACGTGGACGGCGGCAGCGTGATGAGCTGACGCCCGCTTGCCGCGCGCAGCTGTGCCGGCCCTGGAGCATTCAAAAAATGTCGACCCACCGCGTGCGCGGCCCCGAGTTCGAACACGACGTCGGCCGCACCCCGAACCTGGGCTACGAGCCGCAGGGCAGCTACGGATGCGTGCGCTGCCTGGAGCACGGCTACCCGAATCCGCTGGTGCGCTGGCACCATCACGAGGAATATGAGCTGCACCTGATCGTCGCGACGCGCGGCAAGGTGTTCGTGGGCGACTACATCGGCCATTTCGAGCCCGGGCACCTGGTGCTGACCGGCCCGCGGCTGCCGCACAACTGGATCTCGACGGACGTGCCGCCGGGCGGTGTGGCGCTGCGCGACCAGGTGCTGCAGTTTCCCGACGCGCCGCTGCGCCAGGCCGCGACGCTGATCCCCGAACTGGCCGACGTGCTGCCGTTGCTCGAGCGGGCGCGACACGGCATCGAGTTCTTCGGGCTGAGCGAGCTGGCAGGCGAACGCTGGTCGCGCATCAAGCAGACGCACGGCCTGCAGCGCTTTGCCGAATTCACCGAACTGCTGGGCGAACTGGTGCGTTGCACCGACTACCGGCAGCTGTCGACCGTGCAGTTGCAAAGCTTCGAGGACGATGCCTCGCTGGCCCGCATCAGCGGCATCGTCGACCACATCACCGAGCACAGCGACACGCAGTTCTCGATGGCCGAGATGTGCCAGCGCGTCGGCATGACGGAGAGCAGCTTCTCGCGCTTCTTCCGGCGCGCCACCGGCAACAACTTCACCGACTTCGTCAACCGCGTGCGCATCAACCGCGCCTGCCAGTTGCTGATGGAATCGGACCGCTACATCAGCAACGTCTGCTACGACGTCGGCTTCAACAACGTGGCCAACTTCAACCGGCGCTTCCTGCAGATCAAGGGCATGACACCCAAGGAATTCCGGCGCCAGGCCGAAGCCCGTTTCGGCGGATCCGCATGAGCGGGGCCGGCGCCATGCGCGTCGCATTCGCGGGCGAGGCCCTGATCGATTTCACCGGCAGCGGCGGCCTGGCGTTCCAGGGCCACTGCGGCGGCTCGCCGCTGAACGCCGCGGTGGCGTGCGCGCGCCTGGGCCAGGCCACCGGCTACCTGACGCAGCTCTCAACCGACCTGTTCGGCGTGCAGTTGCTGAGCCACCTGCAAAGCGCGGGCATTGACACACGGTTCATCGTGCGCAGCGACGCGCCGTCCACCGTCGCCTTCGTCGAGCGCGGGCCGCAGACCAACCGCTACGCGTTCTACGCGCGCGGCAGCGCCGACAGCGGCTGGGCGCCCGAGCCGCTGCCGATGCTGCCGGACAGCTGCCGCTTCCTGCACTTCGGATCGATCAGCCTGCTGCAAGAGCCGGCTTCGAGTCACATCACGCGGCTGATCGAGACCCAGGGCGCGCAGCGCATCGTCGTGTTCGACCCCAACGTGCGCCTGAGCCTGATCGATGACCTGCCCGCGTACCGCGCCCGCTTCGCGCAATGGCTCGCCTGCACCGATCTGCTCAAGCTCAGCGACGAAGACGTCGCCGCGCTCGCGCCGGGCCTGGGCTCGGGCGAGGCCGCCGCCATCTGGCTGCAATCGCGGCCGCGCGCCGTCGTCGTCACGCACGGGGCGAACGGTGCCGTGCTGTACCGCGCCGGCCAGCCACCGCTGGCGATGGGCGCAACGTCGGTGGCGGTGGTCGACAGCATCGGCGCCGGCGACACCTTCACCGCCGGGCTGTCGGTGGCGCTTTCGCAGTGCGGCATTGAGCAGGCCGCGGCGCTGGAGTCGCTGTCGGACGCGGACTGGTCGGGTGTGCTGCGCTTCGCGGCGATGGCCGCCGCGCTGAACTGCACGCGCGAAGGCGCCGATCCGCCGACGCTGGCGCAGGTGCAGGCGGCCTTGGGTCAGACCCCCGATGGCCAGGTTGCCGACAATGTGCGATGACGGTGAGCGTTTTGGGTGGCAAGCGCGCCCTTTCCGACCGTGAGAAACAGACGCTGTGCCGGCCCGGTGTCTTCTCCCCCTCGGGGGACGGCCCTGGGGGCGGCCTCAAGCCATCACCAGCCCCTGCGCCATCTCCATCACCAGTGCCTGCGCCAGGTACCTGGCCACGCGCATTCGCCCACGCATGCACGGGCCGTCGACGGCTGGAACGAAGGCCGCGGCCTGCAACGACGGGGCGTCTGACGCTACGCATGGCGCGCCCGCATTCCCCATCCAAATGATTCGGACCGAGACCTCGCCCATGTTCACTGAATCGCACCTCCTGCAGCGGCCGCTTCGGTGGGCCATGGTCGGCGGCGGCCGGGGCAGCCAGATCGGCCACTCGCACCGCGACGCCGCCACGCGCGACGGCCTGATGACGCTGGTGGCCGGCGCGTTCGACAGCGATGCCGCGCGCGGCCGCGAGTTCGGCGGCAGCATCGGTGTGGCGCCCGAACGCTGCTATGCCGACCACGCGTCGATGTTCGCGGCCGAGGCGGCGCGGCCGGACGGCATCGAGGTGGTGACGATCGCCACGCCGAACAGCTCGCACTTCGCGATCTGCAAGGCGGCGCTGCTGGCCGGGCTGCACGTGGTCTGCGAGAAGCCGCTGACGATTCACGAAGCCGATGCGCTCGAACTCGCCGAGCTGGCCCGAGCGGGCCACCGCGTGCTCGGCGTGATGTACGGCTACACCGGCTACGAGATGGTGCAGCAGGCCCGCGCGATGGTGCGCCACGGCGAGCTCGGCGAGGTGCGCGTGGTGCAAATGCAGTTCGCGCACGGTTATCACTCGGCCGAGGTCGAGGGCGGCGATCCAGGCACCCGGTGGCGCGTCACGCCGGCGGTGTCGGGGCCGACCTACGTGATCGGCGACATCGGCACGCACTGCTATCAGATGGGCGCGCTGATCTCGGGCCTGCAGGTCGAATCGCTGAGCTGTCTGCGGCGCAGCTTCGTGGCCTCGCGCGCACCGCTCGAAGACGATGCGCACGTGATGATCCGCTACCAGGGCAATGCCGTCGGCGCGCTGTGGGCCAGCGCGGTCAACATCGGCAGCGCGCACGGCTTCAAGGTGCGCGTGGTCGGCGCCAAGGGCAGCGTCGAATGGTGGGACGAGCATCCCAACCAGCTCAAGGTGGCGTTCGCCGGCAGGCCTGATATGACCTACGAGCGCGGCCACGGCTACCTCGACCAGAGCGCCCGCTTCGAGCGCGTCGGTGGCGGCCACCCGGCCGGCTACTTCGACGCCTGGGCGAACATCTATCGCCGCTTCGCGCTGGCAATGTCGAGCGAACCGCAGGCCCGCGAGCACCTGGGCGAGCAGTGGTACCCGACCGTGGCCGACGGGCTCGACGGCGTGCGCTTCATGCTGCGCTGCGCCGAATCGGCCGACGCCGACAGCGCCTGGGTGCGCTACGGCTGAGCGGCGCCCGCCTCGAACGATGAACACGGCACGATGAACGGCCCCGACTTCCCCACCAATCGCGCGCTCGACCTGATTTGCCTGGGCCGGGCCGGCGTCGATTTTTATGCGCAGCAGGACGGCGTGGCGCTGGAAGACGTCGTCACGTTCCGCAAGTCGGTCGGCGGCTCGCCGGCCAACGTGGCGACGCAGCTGGCGCGGCTCGGCGGGAGCGCCGCAATTTTGAGCATGGTGTCGGACGACGGTTTCGGCCGCTACGTGCGGCGCTTCCTGGCCGACAACCAGGTCGACGTCAGCGCGCTCAAGACCGACACCACGGGCGCGCTGAACAGCACATCGTTCACCGAGATGCGGCCCGAGCAGTGCAAGGTCATCATCTACCGGCGCGACGCGGCCGACCTGCAGCTGCAGCCGGCCGACATCGACCGTGATTTCATCGCCAGCGCCCGCGCGCTGCTGGTGACCGGCACCGCGCTGTCGGCCAGCCCGAGCCGCGAGGCCACCTGGCACGCGATGGACCTGGCGCGCCAGGCCGGCACCATGGTCGTGCTCGACCTCGACCACCGACCTTATGGCTGGCGCAGCGCCGCCGAGGCCGCGGTGACGTTGCGGCTGGCCTGCAGCCTGGCCGACATCGTGATCGGCAACCGCGAGGAATACGACGTGCTCGAGCAGCTCGAGCAGCTCATGCCAAGCGCCGAACGTGACGACCACGCCAGCGCGCGCCGCGTGCTGAGCGGCATGACGCAGGTGGCCGTGGTGAAGGACGGGCAGCGCGGCTGCCGGGTGTTCCAGCGCGACGGCAGCCAGCTCGACATGGGCATCTATCCGGTGCAGGCGCGCAAGCCGTTCGGCTCGGGCGATGCCTTCGCCGGCGCCTTGCTTTGGGCGCTGTTCGAGGGCCGCGACTGGACGCATGCCACGCGCTGCGGCGCCGCCGCGGCCGCGCTGAACGTGAGCCGCGACGCCTGCGCCGAGGCGATGGCCACAAAGATCGAGCTGACGCAGTTCATGGCGCAGCACGCGGCACCGGCTGCGACGCTGCATCGGGCAGACCCTCCAGATCACTTCACCGCGGACTTCACCGCGCACTCTCCCGCGCACACCACCAGGGGCACCACGGCGGACACCACCGCGCCCAGCATTGCCCACACCACCGCGCACACCACCGCGCATCTCACGACGCACACCGCCGCGCACGGCACCGCGCCGCTTGCCGCGCAGCCCCTCCCACGCGACCCTGCCTGACCTGAAGCGAACGCCCCATGAGCCGACACATCGCACCGTACGACAACCACAACCGGCCCATCATCGACGTGGCCGATGCGACCACGCCGCTGTGCTATTTCAACCACGTGCGGCTGCAGCGTGGCGAGCGCCACACGCACCAGGTCGCGGGCTACGAATCGGTGCTGGTGCCGGCCAGCGGCAGCTGCGACGTGATGGTCGGCGAGCAGCGGTACACGGACATCGGCCAGCGCACGCACCTGTGGGGCGGCGAGCCCGAAGGCGTCTACGTGCCGGCCGGCGCCGTGGCCGAGATCGTGTGCGTGGGCGGCTCGCTCGATTTGATGATCGGCGGCGGCCGCTGCGACGAGGTGCTGCAGCCCTTCGCGGTGCGCCAGGGCGACATCGACAAGATCCAGTATGGCTCGGACGACACCAAGACGCACCGCAAGATCAAGCACATCCTCGGCCAGAAGAACGCCGACCGGCGCGGCCGGCTGCTGGTCAGCGAGTTGTTCACGGTGGGCGCCGGCGGCTGGTCGGGCTTTCCACCGCACAAGCACGACACCGAGCGGCGCAGTGCCGAGGGCGCGAATGGCACAGATGACACAAATGGCACAGATGGCGCCATGCAGGAGACCGAATTCCAGGAGGTCTACCAGTTCCGCTTCAACCCGGAGCACGGCTTCGGCGCGCAGTTCGTGTACGAGCACGAAGACGACTTTGGTCCGGTCCACCACGTGCGCAGCGGCAGCGTGATCGCGATCGACAAGGGCTACCACCCGAGTGTGGCGGCACCGGGCTACGAGATGTACTACTTCACCGTGATCGTCGGCGCGCAATCGAAGTCGCTGGTGCAGCATTTCGACCCGCACCACGCCTATCAGATCGAGACGATTCCGGGCATCAAGAACATGATCGCCAAATTCAAGTGACGAACCGACCATGCTGGTGACATTGAAAGACCTGTTGCCCGCCGCGGCCGAGGGGCGCTACGCGGTGCCGTGCTTCAACGTGTTCGGCAACGAAGAAGTGATGGCCGTGCTGGCCGCTGCCGAGTCGCTCGGGCGCGGCGTGATCCTGGCCTGCAACAAGGACATGGCGGCGGACATGGGCGTGCTCGGCTTCGCTGGCATGGTGCGCGGCCTCGCATCGGCTTCGACCGTGCCGGTGGTGGTGCACCTCGACCATTGCGACGACGAAGAAGTCATCTGCGCCGCGCTGCGCGCCGGCTTCACCTCGGTGATGTACGACGGCTCGCAGTTGCCGCTGGAAGACAACATCGCGCACACCGCCCGCGTCGCCTGCGTCGCCCATGCCTTCGGCGCCAGCATCGAGGGCGAAATCGGCTCGGTGCCGTACACCGAAGGTCGCGACCACATTCGCAGCGAGCTGACCGACCCGCAGGAAGCCCGGGCCTTCGCGCAGCGCAGCGGCATCGATGCGATGGCGATCTCGGTCGGCAACGTGCACCGCCTGCCAACCGCCAGCAGCCAAATCGACTTCGAACGCATGGCGCAGATCGCTGCCGTCACCGAGCTGCCGCTCGTGATCCACGGCACCAGCGGCATCCGCGAGGCCGATCTGCTGCGTCTGAAGACGATGCGGGTGGCCAAGTTCAATGTCGGCACCACGCTGCGCATGGCTTTCGCGCGCAGCCTGCGCGCCAGCCTGGCGGCCAGCCCGGAACAGTTCGACCGCCTCACGCTGATGAAGCCCGTGCGCGTCGCGCTGCAAGCCGAGGCGAGACGCGTCATGCAGGTGCTGGCGTGAGTTTTTCTAAAGGAGTGATGACATGGTGATGAAACGCATCGGGCGCCGCTTGCGGCTGGCCGTCATCGGCGGCGGCGAAGGCTCCTTCATCGGCCCGGTGCACCGCATGGCGGCGCGGCTGGACGGGCATTACGACATCGTCGCGAGCGCACTGTCGTCCGACCCCGGGCGCGCGCACCAAGGCGGCATCGATCTGGGCATTGCGCCCGAGCGCGCCTACGGGTCGTGGCAAGCGCTGATCGCTGCCGAATCGCGCCGCAGCGCGGCCGACGATCGGCTCGACGTGGTCGCCGTGATGACACCCAACGACAGCCACTTCGACATCTGCATGGCCACGCTCGACGCTGGCTTCCACATCGTCTGCGACAAGCCGTTGACCACCGACCTGGCCAGCTCGCGCGCGCTGGCGGCCAGAGCCTCGCAGGTGCAGGCCGAGTTCTGCGTGACCTACTGCTACAGCGGCTACCCGATGGTGCGCCAGGCGCGCGACATGGTGCGTGCCGGCGCGCTCGGCACGATTCGCCAGGTGCACCTGCAATACGTGCAGGGCAACCTGGCCGAGCCCGGGTCGGCCACCGGCTGGCGCATGCAGGCGCCGCGTGCCGGCGGCTCGCTGGTGCTGCTGGACATCGGCACGCACGCCTTCCACCTCGGCAGTTATGTGACCGGGCTGGACATCGACACGCTGTGCGCCGACCTGGGCGCCACGCTGCCCGGCGGCGTGGTCGACGACTACGTGGGCACGCTGATGCGCTACTCGAACGGCGCACGCGGCTCGCTGTGGGTGACCAACGCAGCGGCCGGCTCCGAACACGGCCTGGGCTTTCGCATCCACGGCGACCTGGGCGGCCTGGAATGGCAGCAGGAAGAACCGAACCGCCTGGTGCACCGGCGCGTGGGCGAGTTCGACGAAGTGCTGACGCGCCGCCCCGGCAAGCAGATGAGCCCGGGCGCGCAACGCTCGACGCGCGTGGCGGTCGGCCATCCCGAGGGCTACCTGGAGGCCTTCGCCAACCTGTACTCCGAGTTCGCCGAGGTGGTGGCCGGCCGCATCGCCGGGCAGCGCCAAGCCGTCGACGCCGACCTGTTTCCGGGCATCGAAGACGGCGTCAAGGGACTCGCGTTCGTGGCCGCGGCCGTCGAGAGCGCGCAAACCGCGCGCTGGGTGAGCGTGCCCCGCGCGTGACGGCGGCACGCGACCATGAACTACAAACAACCTTGACGGGAGGTGCTGCGAACCCTGCGACAGCGAGTCGATCCTGAACCGGGGCCCTGGGGCATGAACCCCATACGAATCCAATCAACCGAACCCAGGAGACAACATGACCAAGCGAACGGCATGTGCGCGGGACCGCGGTGTCTCCGTGAGTTTCATCACCCCAACGTCAACCACGCTTACCCGGTGGCAGACAGCTTCACGCTGCTGAAGCGCGGCCAGTCGATGGGCAGCTTTGCCAAGGCCGACATCAGCAAGGAAGCGGTGCGCGACATGATGGCAGGCGGCGCGGAAATGAAGAAAGTGAAAGCCGAAATGGAAGGCACGGGCGGGCCGGCCAACGTGGCGGTCGGCGTGCATCGAAGCGCCCATATCGGGCCGCGACGGTGGGGCCCGCGTCGTCACCAACGGGCGGGCCCGTTTGACGGGGCGCGATCCCGAGGTGGGCCAGCGCAGGTTCTAATGAATGCCCCCAGGTCATCTCTGCGCACGCCATGAATCTGCTCGATCAGCTCAAGCTTTACACCACCGTGGTGGCCGACACGGGCAACTTCAGGCAGCTCACTGCCTACGCGCCGCGCGACGCCACCACCAATCCGTCGCTGATCCTGAAGGCGGTGCAGCACGCTGATTACGCGCCACTGCTGGCCAGCGTGGCGCAGGCGTCCGAGGGCCAGCCGCTCGACGCGGTGGTCGATCAATTGCTGGTGCGCTTCGGGCTGGAGATCCTGAAGGTCGTGCCGGGGCGCGTGTCCACCGAGGTCGACGCGCGGCTGAGCTTCGACGCCGCCGCCACGATGGCGCGCGCGCGCCGCATCATGGCGCTGTACGAAGCCGCTGGCATCGGCCGCGAGCGCGTGCTGATCAAGACGGCCGCCACCTGGGAAGGCATCCAGGCCGCCTGCCACCTGGAGCGCGAAGGCATCCACTGCAACCTGACGCTGCTGTTCGCGTTTTGCCAGGCGGTGGCGTGCGGCGACGCCGGCGTGACGCTGATCTCGCCGTTCGTCGGGCGCATCTACGACTGGCACAAGAAGAACGCCGGCAGTGCCTGGGTCGAGGCCGAGCGCGCCGGAGCGAACGACCCCGGCGTGCAGTCGGTCAGACAGATCTACACGTACTACAAGAAGTTCGGTATCGACACCGAAGTGATGGGTGCCAGCTTTCGCAACCTCGGCCAGATCACGGCGCTGTCCGGTTGCGACCTGCTGACGATCAGCCCCGAGCTGTTGGCCGCGCTGCAGGCGAGCGACGCGCCGCTGACACGCGCGCTCGACCCGCAGACCGCCGCGCAAGCGCCGCTGCACGCGGTCACCTACAACGAAGCGAGCTTTCGCTATGCGCTCAACGACGATGCCATGGCCACCGAGAAACTGGCCGAGGGCATCCGCGCCTTCGCCGCCGATTCGGTCAAGCTCGACGCGCTGATCCGGGGGATGTCATGAACACGCCGGTCCAGTCCTCCGACGAACAGCGGAGTGCGCCGAACGGCGGTGCCCCAGCCAGCACGCTGCGCTGCGACCGCACGCCCGCCTGGGCCGCCCTGCGTGGACATTACGAAGCCCACGGCCGCGACCTCGACCTGCGCGAAGCCTTCGCGCGCGATCCAGGCCGCTTCGAGTCGCTCGGGTTCGAGGCGCCGGAGGTTTTTGCCGACCTGTCGAAGAACCACCTCGACACGGCGACGCTGGCGTTCCTGCTCGACCTCGCGCGCGAATGCGGCCTGGCGCCGCGCCGCGACGCGATGCTGCGCGGCGAGCCGGTCAACCAGACGGAAGGCCGCGCCGTGCTGCACACCGCGCTGCGCGCGCCGCGGGGCCACGGACCGCACAGCGCCGACGTGCACCGGGTGCTCGACGCCATGCTGGCTTATGTCGAAGGCGTGCGCGACAGCGCAGCCAGCGGCATCCGGCACGTCGTCAACATCGGCATCGGCGGCAGCGACCTGGGCGCGCAGATGGTGGTGCCCGCGCTCGATACCTTCGTGCATCCCGGCCTCACATTCCACTTCGTCTCCAACGTCGACGGCCACGACATCAGTGCCGTGCTGCGCCGGCTGGTGCCGGCCGAGACGCTGTTCATCGTCGCCAGCAAGACCTTCACGACGCAGGAAACGATGGCCAATGCGCAGGTCGCACGGGCCTGGTTCGTGGCGAACGGCGGCACCGACATCGCCCGCCACTTCGTCGCCACCACCACCAACGTGCAGGCGGCCGCCGAGTTCGGCATCGACACCACCTTCGGCTTCTGGGACTGGGTCGGTGGGCGTTATTCGCTGTGGTCGGCGATCGGGCTGCCGATCGCGCTGGCGATCGGCGCCGAGAATTTCCGCGAGCTGCTGGCCGGCGCGCACGCGATGGACCAGCACTTCGCGCACGCGCCGCTGGCGCGCAACCTGCCGGTGCTGCTGGGCCTGCTGGACGTCTGGTACCGCAACTTTCACGGCCACACGAGCCGCAGCGTGGCGCCCTATCACCAGGGCCTGAAGCGCCTGCCCGCTTACCTGCAGCAGCTCGAGATGGAAAGCAACGGCAAGCAGGTCGACCTGGACGGCCGGGCGCTGCCGTACGGCACCAGCCCGGTGGTGTGGGGCGAGCCGGGCACGAACGGGCAGCACGCCTATTTTCAAATGCTGCACCAGGGCACCGACGTGATCCCGGTCGAATTCATCCTGGTGCAGCACCCGACCCACAGCCTGGCCGACTTGCACCAGAAGCTGCTCGCCAACGGCCTGGCGCAAGCGCAGGCACTGATGCTGGGCAAGAGCACCGCACAGGCGCTGCTTGAGAAAGCGCCGACCGCCTCGCAGGCGCTCGAACCCGAGACGCTGGCGCGGCACCGCACCTTCCCCGGCAACCGGCCGAGCACCACGCTGCTGCTGCAGCGCCTGACGCCACGCAGCCTGGGCGCGCTGATCGCGATGTACGAGCACCGCGTCTGGACCAGCGGCGCCATCTGGCACATCAACAGCTTCGACCAGTGGGGGGTCGAGCTCGGCAAGGCGCTGTGCGCCGACCTGCTGCCGCGGCTGGCTTCGGGCGACACGGCCGGGCTGGACGGGTCGACCGCGGGGCTGATGCGGCGGCTGCGCCAGTGACCGCCTGCGTTTGCGACGCCGTGCTGCACCGCGCCGTGCACGCTGCTGCCGACTCCAGACCCAACCACCGAGGCTGGGCCTGAACCACCTCAATCACCACCCCCACCATCCCCACCATCCCCACCACACCACCACACCACCACACCACCACCATGAACATCGTGTTCGATTTCGGCGGCGTGCTGTTCCAGTGGGAACCGCACCATTTTCTGGCGCGCATGCTGCCCGCGCAGGCGCCCACACCCGAGGCCGCCCGCGCCCTGGCGGTCGATTTCTTCCAGGGCCACGGCGGCGACTGGGCCGACTTCGACCGCGGCAGCGTCGAGGCTGCCGTGCTGGGCGAGCGCATCGCGCACCGCATCGGCCTGGACCCGGCGCTGGCGCACCGCGTGATCGCCGGCGTGCCGCAGGAGCTGACGCCGATCGAGGGCACCGTGCACCTGCTGCGGCGGCTGCACGCCAAGGGCCTGCCGCTGTATTTCCTGTCGAACATGCCGGCACCCTATGCGCAGCATCTGGACGAGCAACACCGCTTTCTCGACCTGTTCGGCGCGGGTGTCTACTCGTGCCGGGTCGGCCTGATCAAGCCGGACCCGCAGATTTATGCACACGCCGTTCAGGCCTTTGGCATCGACCCGGCGCAAACCCTGTTCATCGACGACCTGCCGGCCAACGTGCAGGCCGCCCGCGATGCCGGCTGGCAGGCGATGCAGTTTCGCAGTCCGCAGCAGTGCGAAGAGGAACTGGTGGAGCGCGGGCTTCTGTAAGCGAGGCAGTCGATCGGCCAGCGGCGTACCGTGAGGGTACGGCTTGTGATCGCGGTTCCCGTTGCGGCGCCGGAATGAGCATGACCGGCCACACGGCCTAAAACACGAGAATGCGGCAGACCGCATGGCAGGAGGCACGGCAGGGGACACTGCAGGCCGCACGGCAGGGACACTGCAGGCCGCGCGGCAGGTGGCACGGCGGATGGCATGGTGATGACGCGCGGGCAGCACCCCGCATGACGTCATGCGGGGTGCCACGCATGCCTGGCGAGGCCGGATGCCCCTCAAGCACCCGCAGCCAGCGCCGGCGAGACGAGCGGGCTCGCCAGCCCGTCGGCGACGTTGTTGCGCAGAATCTCTTGCACGGCTCGGGTGGCGAAGATGTGCAGGTAGTTCGTGATGCGCGCTCCCCGCGCCAGCCGGTTGCGTTCGCGCTCGTAGAGCTTTGAAACGTCGGCCACGGGCCAATTCGATCCGCTGGCCAAGAGCGCCACGATGCGCTCTTGGTCCGGCTCTTGCGCTGCTGTGACGGACATCGAATGACCTGCAATTCCGGTAAGGCCTCATAGACCCTTGAACCTGTGAGCCTTTGAACGTGGGTCGAGCGTGGCGCCTGAGTCGTGTGGGCACCGTGCGTCAGCGCACGCAGCCCGCAAACGCCCGAGATTCGACAAGAGTCGCCGAGTCGGTGCACGTGTCCGTTTCATGACATGGGCACGAATTCGCCCGCAATTGCAACAACCGGCGGTCGACGGTCGCGCTAACGTGCCGTGCGGGTGGCGGTCGGTGGTTCTGCGCCGTTCGGTCGAATCGCCATGGCGTCGACAGACGGCCGCTCGGCCCAGATCGTCGAGGCATCCGCCGCATGTTGAAAGGTTCGAGATGGGTCAAATTCCCCGCAGCGCTGACTTGTTGAATTACCGCACCGGCGACGGCGTCGGGCCCTTGTCGCGCTTGCTCAAGGAGCGGGCACTGGCCCCGGTGTTCCAGCCCATCGTGAACCTGCACGACGGTTCGATCCACGCCCACGAAGCCTTGATCCGCGGCCCCAGCGGAACGCCGTTGCACACCCCAGACGCCCTGCTGGCCGCGGCGCGCGTCGAGGGCCTGCTGCTCGACTTCGAGATCGCCTGCATCGCGGCCACGCTGGAGCAGTGGTCTGCGCTCAAACAACCCGGACGCCTGTTCGTCAACCTCAGCGCGACGGCGCTGCTGACCATGGTGGGCGGACGCAGCACCGAGGCCCTGCTGCTGGCGATCCAGAAGCTCGGGATCCTGCCGCGCATGTTGGTCATCGAGATCACGGAACACGAACACATTGCCAACATTCCGGGACTGATCGAAGCGGTGGCGCAACTGCAGGCCGCTGGCGTGACGCTCGCGCTGGACGACTTTGGCGATGGCCGCTCGAGCCTTCGGCTGTGGTCCGAACTGCAACCCGAGGTGGTGAAGATCGACAAGTATTTCACTCTGCAGGTCAGTCAGCATGCCCAAAAGCTGCAGACCCTGCGCGCCCTCATGCAAATTGCCGAGGTGTTCGGCACCTCGCTGGTCGCAGAGGGCATCGAAACCGCCGACGATCTGCGCGCCGTGCGTGACCTGGGCATTCACTTCGGGCAAGGCTATTTCATCGGGCGGCCGATACCGATGCCGCGCGTTGCCATCGAGGCAGAAGCCGCCACGGTGATCAACGACAAGCGGGTCTCCGTCATGCCGACCCTGCGCACCGCAGCGGCGTCGGGCCGGCTCAGAAACATCGGGCTGGTCGAAGCACCCGCCATCGGTCCGCTGACCACTCACGACGACCTGGCAGCGCTTTTCAGTGCGAACCCCGCGCTGCACGCCGTGGCCATCTGCGATGCCACGGTGCCGATTGGGCTGGTCGACCGTCGACAGTTCATGGAGCGGTATGCAAAGCGGTATTTCAAGGAACTCTATGGCAGAAAACCCTGCGTGACGTTTGCAAACCTGTCGCCCCGCCTCATCGAGAAGCAGCATGACATTGAAGAACTGGTGGGCATCCTCACCTCCCAGGACCAGCGATACCTGACCGAAGGATTCATCGTCACGGACAACGGCCGCTATGTCGGGTTGGGCACCGGCGATCAACTGGTGCGCACCGTCACCGAATCGCGCATCGAAGCAGCCCGCCATGCGAACCCGCTGACCTTCCTGCCGGGAAACATTCCGATCACCGAGCACATCGAGCGGCTGCTGGCCAGCGGTGGCGAGTTCGTCACTTGCTACGGTGACCTCAACAACTTCAAGCCCTTCAACGACCACTACGGCTACTGGCGTGGCGACGAAATGATTCGCCTGATGGCCGGCTGCTCGGTACGGCACTGCGACGCCCAACGCGACTTCGTGGGCCATGTCGGCGGTGACGACTTCATCCTGCTTTTTCAGAGCGACGACTGGGAGCAGCGCTGCGAGCGGCTGGTCGAAGACTTCAACGCACAAGCCGCACTGCTGTACGACGATGCCGGCCGCGCCGCGGGTGGCATCGAAGCGGAAGATCGGCACGGCGTGATGCGGTTTTTTCCGATCACCAGCCTGTCCATCGGCGCGCTGCGGGTGCGGCCACACCAGTACCGCCGCGCGGAAATGGTGGCCAGCGCCGCCGCCTCGGCCAAACACAGCGCCAAGATGGCCCATGTCGGCCTGTTTGTTCAACAGGGCGAATCGTCAATCGGCCCGCCGACCGATTGATCCCTGCGGCGTTGGCGACCGTCCCGATGCGCATTCAACGCCCGGTGGCGGCCCTCAGACCGGCATGCCGAAGGACCATTAGGCGGGATCGGGCTCGGGCTCGGGCTCGGGCCGGGACACTTTGTGTACGGCGGCACTTGTCACCTTGACCCCCGGCTTCGACTTCGACGCTGACTTCGCCGCTGACTTCAGCTTCGGCTTCAGGTTCGTACTCGCCTCTCCCGTCGCCTTCGCCCGGCCCGGGGATCGCGGCCGTTTCGGCGCGGGGCCGTCAGCGGCGGTTTGAACAACCGACGCAAGGTCGAGCGCGTCCATCGCCGCCGACCAGGCCCTGAGCGGCCGCATCAGCGGTTCCTTTTTCGACTGGTGGCTCTGCATGCGGCGCAGGATGTCGTCGAGCGTGCGCATCGCGTCGAGGATGTGCGGGCCCTTGTTCAGCATCACGCATTCGGCTCGTTCGCCCATCGCCGCGTCGGTGATCTCGGCCCGCGTCGGCCGGCCGGTTCTTGCCAGGGTCTCCAGCACCTGCGTGGCCCACACGACGGGCAGATGGGCCGCTTCGCAAGCCCACAGAATCTCCTCCTGCACCTCGGCCAGCCGCTCGTAGCCGCATTCCACCGCCAGGTCGCCGCGCGCAATCATGACCCCTGCCGCCTTGCCCGCCATCGCCGCGTACAGCATTTCCGGAAGGTGCTCGAAACCGCGGCGGGTTTCGATCTTCAGGATCAGCCCGAGCTGCGGGGCGCCCAGCTCGAGCAGGGCGCGCTGCAGGGCCCTGACATCGGCTGCGCCTTGCGCGAAAGACAAGCCGACAAGGTCGGCATGGCGTGCCGCCACCGCGAGGTCCTGCAGGTCCTTGGGGGTCAGGGCCGGCAGTTCGAGGCGGGTGTCCGGCAAATTGATTCCCTTGTCGCTGCACAGATGCTCGCCACCATCGCGGGCCTGCGTGATCTCGACTTCGAGTCCGTCAGCCATCCTGCGCCGCACGCGGCCGCCGATGCGGCCGTCATCGAACCAGACCTGTGCACCCGGGCGCACCTGCTGCAAAGCCTCGGGCAAAGTGCACGAGATCGACGCCGGGCGCGACCTGGAACGCCCGGCGCCGGCAGTCGCGGGGTGCCCCGTGCCGGAAGCAAGCAGATGCAGCATCTGGCCGCGCTGAAGTTCGAGGCGCCCGGGCACCGCAGGCAGCTTGCCCAGGCTGGTCTCGTGCACGCCTAGACCGCGGCGATGAACCCGCAGGCGAGTGCCATCGACGAAATAGGCGGTGCGGCTCAATTCGACCAGTGCACCCTCGGGCCGCGTCGCCACCACGGTCATGCTGCGATGCGCAGAGCGCGCGTCGGTGAACTCGATGCGATCGCCCTCACCAAGCTGCGACAGCCAAGCGGGCTCGACCTCCAGATGATGGGCAGCGCCCGCCACCGCGGCCGAGGTTCCGTTCGGACGCAGGCCCAGGCTCGCGGGGGCGGTGACCGCGCCGGTTCGGTCGCGCGCGGGCTTGACCTTCAGCACCGCCGTGCCGCTGTCGATCGGCCCGGTGCGCAACTTGGGGCCGGCCAGGTCCATCAGCACGCGCACCGGGCGACCGGCACGCTGCGCCGCACTGCGCACGTGGGTGGCCATGCAGACCCACTCGGCCGGCCCGTCGTGCGCGCAGTTGATTCGGGCGATGTCCATGCCGCCCGTCACGAGCTTGTCGATCAGCGTCGGATCGACCGACGCCTCGCTGGGCAAGGTCACCATGATGCGAACGGTGCGCTCGGCGGGAGGCGGGCCGAACAGGGTGCGACCATGCTGCTCGAGCAGGGCCCGCCCGTGCTGGCGCCCTGCCGGTTCGTCCTGCTGCATCGGCGTCCAGTCGCGCCCCGCCAACCGATGCAAGATGCCGATCACCTTGTCCAGGCTGGACATCACGTGCGCCTCTGAACGGCCCAGCGACGACACGCTCATGCCGGCCAGTCGTTCCTGCAGACCGCGCATGTCCAGACGCCGCATCGCCAGGTAGTGGGCCAGGTTGACCGCGCTGGCCCGTTGTGCCGAGTCGACCGTGCTCAGCCACGGTGCAAGTCGCTCTTCTTCGTCGAACATGGACTGGCGCAATGCCCACAATTCGTCGATCAACCGCCCGCAGGCGTCGATGTCCCAGCCAGAAGCAGTGGCGGGCCTGGCGGTCGAGCGGAGCGTCTTCATCCAGAAGCAGGCTGCGGGCCGCGGCTGACGTGCGCATGACAAGCCGGCACCCTGCGGAATGCGGCTTGAGCGGCGACAACCTCACCGACCAAGCGACTGCTGACGCAGGGTGGAACGGACCGACGTCGGTCGGCATGAACCGCTGCGCGCAGTCGCCGAAAGGCTCGGTGTTGCCGGTCCTGGGTCGCGCGGCTGGTGCGCAGCGCAGGCCGCGCTCGCCGCCGTTCGGCGCCGCAGCGACCGGTCGGATCAGCGCGCCGGATGGGTTCCCAACATCACATCGACTCGCCCGAGAACAACGCCTTTTTGATGATGGCGTGCACACCCCAGTTGCCATCCACCACCTGCGTCACGCCAAAGTCCACGCCCACCGACAACAGCGAAATCGCTTCGTCCTCGGTGAGGTTCTTGGTTTCCATCAGGAAGCGGCGCGACTTGCGGAACGCGTCTTTCAACGCCAGGTCGAGCGAGGACTTGCTGTAGATGTCGTTCTGCGCCGTCGGGCCCAGTTCGGCCAGGTAGTTGGCGAAGCTGAAGCCGTGCAGCACCCATTCGTCCTGCGTCTCGAGCAGCGGGTAGTCGAGCTTCGCGAGCGAGGTGCCGGCCAGCGACGCCTTCTTGTGCAAGATGAACTGGAAGGTGCCGGTCAACGAGCATTCGATCGCCGTGCCGCACAACTCCGAGTCGCCCTGCCCCGCGTGCGGGTCACCCACCGAGAACAGCGCGCCTTTGACAGCGACCGGGTAGTACATCGTGGCGCCCTTGCCGATGCGCCAGTTGTCGATGTTGCCGCCGGTGTAGCTCGGCGGGATCGAGTTCACCATGTCGGCCTCTTTCGGCGCCACACCCGTCACGCCGAAGTGGGGCCGCACCGGCACACGAACATTCTTCAAGATGCCGTGATTTTCCGTGACAGTGGCATGGTTCACGATCACGCCGGGGTAGTCGATCGTCGCGTGCACCACACCATTGGGATCGGTCTGCGGTGTCCACCGAAAGTTATAGACCGCCTGCGCCCAATTCTTGTCTTCGCGCGCATCGATCTGATAGATCGTGATGACCTCGCGCTTCTTCGGTTCGGTAATCAGTTCGTTGTAATGGAACCCCCACCACGCCGCGGCATTGCTGCCGAAGGTCTTGCCTGCGTGAGCCGGGTTGGCCGAAGGGCGCGGAGTGACATCGATGATGCGCACTTCCAGCACGTCGCCTTCTTCTGCCCCTTTGATCAGCACCGGCCCGGTGCAGATGTGCACGCCCTGACCATCGCCCGCTCCAAGCTTGCCATTCAACGGCCCGGCGCCACGCCGGTTCACGCCTTTGCGTGACTTGTCCCAGAAGAAGACCGACTCGGCCCCCGGGTCACCTTTGATCATTCGGTCGAAATCATCGCCAGCATGGTGCGTCAGCGTCTCCATGGTCACGAAGTCGCCCGAATCGATTTCAACCTGGGGCTTCAGCTGCTTGCTGAAATAGCCCCAATGCACGGTTTTGTCGTTGGCCGGCACGTAGTAATGGTTGCTCATCCCCGGCTTGCCGCCTTCGCCGCGGGCCATGCTGTTGCCCGCCCAGCCTGCGCTGGCCAAAGCGCCGGCCGCGCCGACGCCGGTGGCCACCGCACCGCGCAGCATGCCGCGCCGCGACGGGTTGTCGGCCTGCGGCCGCAAGGCTTGAGGGTCGCCGTTGCCGTCTACCGCAACGTTCATGCGGCCGAGAGGGTCACAGAATTCGCAGCGCGAGTGGTGGGGGTGACTGCAAGTTGTCATGAGTGCCTTCGCAAGCTGCCAGCGTGGATGGGGTGGGGCGCGGTCAAAGGACCCGCAGTGAGGTTGCGGCAGTCACCCGTGGCTTGCAAGACCCATGCCCAATCAAGCTGGCCAGGTTCGTCACACAGCGCTCCGGGCTCATTGCTGAATGGCGCCAAATACTGTTCGCATTGCCATTTGCCTGATTCAGTTCGGACATGCAGAAGGACGTCCTTGTGTATTCGTTGACATCGCAATTTCCTGTTCGGAACGCTGTTCCGGGTGGGATCGTCGGCTGTGTCACCGCCGTCAAGTTCAGCCTGCTTTTGCTGTCGATTGCAGTGCTGGCCTTTTGCTTGGTGTTTCTTCAATGAGAAGCGATCGCACGTCCGGCGAGCCCGACGCAGGCTTCACGATGACGGCACCGGGCAAGTGTCTCGATGGGCCGCGTTGCTGCCGGCCACCCGGCTCGGCCCGATTGGCATCGGCCGCAGCGCGCACACGCGGTCGGTCCGCGCGGCACACCGGGTCGTCAACGCTGCGCGCGCTCGTTCGCCGGCGGCTTCGTCGGCGCGTCTGCGCCAGGCAGCGGATCCGGAGGCTCGCTCCAGCCGGCACCCAACTGACGCTGCCGCGTTTCCTCGCGCTCCCTGGCGAACAGTTCCTCGAGCTGCTGGCGGCCCTGCTTGGCCGACGCGATCAGGCGGCTCTGGTCTTTCCAGTGCGGCAGGGTGGCCTCCAGCTGCGTCACGTTGTAACGCCGAAACCGCATCGCCAGCGTGCGCGCCTGGTGCGGCTGCCAGCCCAGCGTTTCGAGCGCGCTGCGCGCCGTCATCAGCGCGGAGTCGAGCGTCTCTCGCTCGATCATCGTGACGCCGAGTTCGCGCAGCCGAAACAGATGCTCGACGTTGCGCGCACGGGCCACGATCGCGAGGTGCGGAAAGTGCTCGCGCACCATCGCCGCCACGTCGATGCTCTGGTCGACGTCGTCGATGGCGAGCACCAGGACCCGCGCCTTGCCGGCACCGGCCACGCGCATCAGGTCGAGCCGCGTGGCGTCGCCGTAGAACGCCCGCCAGCCGAACTTGCGCAGCGCCTCGATCTGCTCGGCGTCGTGGTCGAGCACCGTCGGCGTGATGCCGTTGGCATACAGCATGCGGCCGACGATCTGCCCGTAGCGACCGAGGCCGGCGATGATCACCGGAGCGTGCTGCGGCTCGCTGATCTCGGCCATGCGGCGGGCGCCCTGCCCGGCCAGGCGCGGCAGCAGCCAGCGGTCGGCCGACACCAGCAGCAAAGGCGTCAGCAGCATCGACAGCGCGACGCAGGCGACCAGCAGCGAGGCGGTGCCGGCGTCGATCACGCCGGCGCCGGCGGCCGTCTGGAACACCACGAAGCCGAACTCGCCGCCCTGCGCCAGCAAGATCACGAAAATTGGCCGCTCGAGCGGCGGGATCGGCATCGCGCGGCACATCGCCCACAACACCAGCGCCTTGAGCAGCAGGAAGCCGGCGACGATCGCCAGCACGACGCCGGGCCGCTGCAACACCACGGCGAAGTCGATGCTCATGCCGACAGCAATGAAGAAGAGGCCGAGCAGCAGGCCCTTGAACGGCTCGATGTCGGTCTCGAGCTCGCGCCGGTATTCGCTCTCGGCCAGCAGCACGCCGGCCAGAAAGGCGCCGAGCGCCATCGACAGACCCACCGCCTGCATCAGCGCGGCGGTGGCCACCACCAGCAGCAGCGAGGCCGCGGTGAAAATCTCGGGCGTGCGGCTGCGGGCGATCCAGCGCAGCGCCGGCCGCAGCAGCAGCCGCCCGCCGAGCACGATCGCCGCGATCACGCCGAGCGCCTTGGCAGCGCTCCACCAGCCGCTGCCGGCCGGCGCGTCTGCACCTGCTGCGGCAACCGCCAGCAGCGGCAGCAGCGCCAGGATCGGGATGGCGGCGACGTCCTGCAGCAGCATCACGCTGAGCAGGCTCTGGCCCGAGGTGGTGGCCATCAGGTTGCGTTCGGCGGCCTCGCCCAGGCCGATTGCGGTCGACGACAACGCCAAGCCAAGCGCTGCCACCAGCGCCAGCCGCCCGTCGACCCCGAACGCCAGCGCCAGCGCGACCATCAGCGTGGCGGCGCCGAACAACTGCACGCTGCCCCAGCCAAAGATCGGCTTGCGCAGCGACCACAGGCGCCGCGGCTCGAGCTCGAGGCCGACCAGGAACAGCATCAGCACCACGCCGAATTCCGCGAAGTGAAGCATGTCCTGCGGGTCGGTCACGAGCTTCAGGCCCCACGGGCCGATCAGGATGCCGGCGCCCAGGTAGCCGATGATCGAACCGAGCCCGAGGTACTTGGCCAGCGGCACGGCGACGACCGCCGCGGCCAGATAGATCAGCGTGCCGGTGAGCCACGAGCCGTGCTCCATCAGGCGGCTCGCTGCGCGGCGTGGGCGGCCTCGGCGCCGTCCGCCGGACGGGCGCCGACCGGCACCTCGCACAATGGGTAATCCGGCCCGTCGGCCAGTTCGGGCCAGTCGGGATAGGTCGTCAGCCGCTGCGCGTACAACGCGGCCTGCTCGGCGGCCTGCGCTTCACTCAGCCGGTGCGCGCCATTGACGATCATCGGCGGCAGGAAGCGCATGCCGCACAGCGCGGCGGTCTGCTCGTAGGGCGGCAGGAAGGCATCGAAGAAATAGCGGTTGTAGCCGTCGGGTCGGTACGACTCTTCGGTGCCGCCAGTGCTGGCCACCAGCCACAGGTCTTTGCCGCGCAGTGCCGTGCCGCCGGGACCATAGGCCCAGCCGAACGCGAGCACTTCGTCGACCCACAGCTTCATCAGCGGCGGCATGTGGTACCAATGGATCGGGTGTTGCCAGACCAGCAGCCGCGCCGACGCCAGCCGTTGCTGTTCGGCGGCGGTGTCGATCAGATAGTCGGGATAGAGCGCGTACAGGTCGCGCACCTCCACGCGCGGCTGCGGCGCCACACCGCTCAATGCCGCGACGGCCTGCATCAAGGTCCGGTTGATGCGCGACTGCTCGAGCTGCGGATGCGCCACGATCACAAGCACATCGGGCGCGGCCGCCGTGGCTTCGAAATCCTGTTTCAAAGCGGTGATCGTCATGGGCTGCATCGGTGTGGGTTGCGTGGGTGGAGCTGTTCGAACAAACCAGGGCGGTCCAGGGCGGTCCAGATAACATAACCTGAATCGAGCAGTTTCAGACCAGGAGGCGAGTCCCATGCCGGTGATCGTGGTGGCCAACCCGAAAGGTGGCGTCGGCAAGAGCACGCTGTCGACGCAGATCGCGGGCTATCTCGCATGGCGAGGCCACCGCGTCATGCTGGGCGACATCGACCGGCAGCAGTCGGCGCGCCACTGGTTGTCGCTGAGGCCGGCTGCACTGCCGCGCATCGAGGCCTGGGAAGTGGCCCGCGACGACATCGTTCGGCCACCGCGCGGCACCACCCACGTCGTGCTCGACACGCCTGCCGGCCTGCACGGCAAGCGGCTCGACAGCGTGATGAAGCTGGCCGACAAGCTGCTGGTGCCGCTGCAGCCAAGCCTGTTCGACATCCAGGCCACACACGACTTCCTGCAGCAACTGGTCGAACGCCGGAAAGCCGGCAAATTGCAGATCGCGCTGGTCGGCATGCGCAGCCGCGAGGGCACGCTGGCCACCGAACACCTGCGCGAATTTCTGGCAGGCCTGTCGGTGCCGCTGCTCGGTTTCGTGCGCGATACGCAGAACTACGTGCACCTCGCCGCGCACGGACTGAGCCTGTGGGACGTGGCGCCGGGCCGCGTCGAACGCGATCTGGCGCAGTGGCAGCCGATCACGGCATGGCTCGAGGTCTGAGAACATGTGCTGCGGCATGCCATGCGGTGGCGCTGTGGGCGATCTCAACGCCGTGCGGGGCGGGCGTCGCTGTCGGAGGCTGTTAGGGGGGTGTCGGCTGCGAGCCTCCGCTACGATCAAGTCGCCACGGCCCTTGCAGGAGCTTGTCCGATGAAGGTGTTGTTGATCGATGACCATCCGCTGATCCTGTCAGCGTTGCAAAGCGTCATCCGGGGTCTGGGCGACGATGTCGTGGTGCAAGGAGCCAGCAGCGCACGCGAAGCACGCGTGGTGCTGGAAGGCGACGCCGACTTCGACTTGGTGCTGCTCGACCTGCAGCTCGGCGATGCCAACGGATTCGACGTGCTGAGCGAATTCCGCGCCAAATACCCGGCCCTGCCGGTCGTGGTGGTGTCGGCTTCCGACCGCACCAGCGACGTGATCCGCTCGATCGACCTGGGCGCGATGGGCTTTGTTCCCAAGCGCGCCAGCAACGACACCTTGTTCGAAGCCCTGCACATGGTGATGTCGGGCGGCATCTACGTGCCGCCGATGGCGATGGGCTCCGACACCGACCCCGACTCGCTCGAGCGCGGCGCCCTGCCCGGCGTGCTGCGCGTGATGCGCGGACAGGCCGAGGGCAGCGACTTCCAGACCCAGCCGGCGCTCGAGTCGCTGGGCCTGACGCCGCGCCAGGCCGAGGTGCTGTCGCTGCTGCTGCAGGGCAAGCCGAACAAGCTGATCGCGCGCGACCTGAACCTGTCGGTCGAAACCATCAAGGACCACGTGGCGGCGGTGCTGCGCGCGCTCAATGTCAGCTCGCGCACCCAGGCGGTGCTGGCGGTGGGGCAGATGTCGCGCCAGGGGCCCTCGCCATCGTGGCGGCCGCCGCAATGAGCCCGCTGTTCGCACGTGACGCACGTGACCAGCTCGAGCGCTGACGCGCGATCGCTGCCGGCAACCGCGGCATCGGCCACGCCGGCCCTGGCGCCGTCGTCGTCGCTGCCCGACGAGGTGCGCAGCACCTACGACTTCATGCCCGCGACGCTGGCCGGTTACGCGGCCGGTGTGGGCGTGGTGGCGATGCAGTTCTGGAACGAGGTGCCGGCCTCGCTGATGAGCGGCTGGATCGCGGCCTTCGCGCTGATGGGCCTGGGCCGCCTGCTGCTGGCACAGCGCTTCAAGCGCGCCGACCCGGGCAGCCAGGCCGACTGGAAGCGCTGGCGCCTGTACGCGAACATCGGCACGCTGGTGGCGGGCGCGCTGTGGGGCCTGACCGGATGGATCTTCTACTTCCGCGGCGCCAGCATCCAGCAGACCGGGCTGATCGTGATCGTCTACACCTTCTGCGCGTCGGCGGTGCCGGTGCTGGCGATCCAGCCGCGCATGTTTCTGGCGTTCGTGTCGCTGGCCTTCGTGCCGCTGATCGTGCGCGTCGCCAGCGGCGCCAGCATCTATCACTACCAGCTCGCCGGCGAGCTGCTGCTGATCATCAGCCTGACCACCGTGCTGGCGCGCTACTACCGGCAGGCGCTGCGCCGCGCGATCGACCTGAAGGTGCACGCCGACCAGCTGCTGGCCGCGCTGCGCATCGAAAAGCTCGCCGCCGACACGGCGCGCCAGCAGGCCGACGTCGCCCGGCAGCAGGCCGAGACCGCCAACCGCGCCAAGACGCAGTTTTTCACTGCCGCCAGCCACGACCTGCGCCAGCCGCTGCACGCGATGGGACTGTTCGCCGAGGCGCTGCGCCAGCGCGTGCACGAGCCTGAAGTGGCGCAACTCGTCAACAGCATCAACGAGTCGGTCGATGCGCTGGAAGGCCTGTTCTCGGAACTGCTCGACATCACCCGCATCGACAGCGGCGGCGTCGAGGTGCACCCGCAGCCGTTCGTGGTCGGCGACATCCTGCGCAAACTGCGCCTGCACTTCGAGCCGACGGCGTTCGAGAAGGGCCTGTCGCTGCGCCTGCGCGGCGGCACGCAGGTGGTGCAGGCCGACCCGCTGCTGGTCGAGCGCATCCTGCGCAACCTGGTGTCAAACGCAATCCGCTACACCAACGATGGTTCGGTGCTGGTGAGCTGCCGGCGCCGCGGCGACCGCGTGCTGCTGCAGGTGTGGGACACCGGCGTGGGAATCCGCGACGAGCAACAGGATCGCATTTTCGACGAGTTCTATCAGGTGCCCAACAGCGTGTCGCTGTCGCCCGAGCAGCGCAAGGGGCTGGGCCTGGGGCTGGCGATCGTCAAGCGGTTGGCCGAACTGATGAAGGCATCGCTGACGCTGCGCTCGCAGCCGGGGCGCGGCAGCGTCTTCACGCTGGAACTGCCGCTGGGGCGCGCGCCGAGGGTGGCGGCCAGCGCATTGCCGGCCAAGGGCCCACTGGCGTTGACGCTGCACGGCCGCCTGCTGGTGCTGGTGGAAGACGAACCGGCGGTGCGCCAGGGGCTGGACGTGCTGCTGAAGGGCTGGGGCGCCGACACCATCGCCTTCGACAGCGTGGCCGCCTGCGAGGCCTGGCTGGCCGACCCGGGCGCGGCGACCCCCGACCTGGCGATCGTCGACTACCGCCTCGAGGGCGGGCGCACGGGGGTCGAGGCGATCCAGCTGCTGCGCCGACGCTTCGGCGCGGCCTTGCCAACCATCGTCGTCACCGGCAGCACGATGTCGGGCTTCGAGCACGAAGCGCTGGAGCACGACTTCCACCTGCTGATCAAACCGGTGCTGCCGAACAAGCTGCGCGCGATGATGGCGTTCAAGCTGGGCGTCAAGGCGTCCGGCTGAGAAACCGCACGGCGGCGTCGCGCCGCCAAAGCGCGCCTTGATTCCGGCGTGATCGAGCCGAGCATCGGGTGGCATTCAGGGCCCGAGGCGGCGCGCGCGGCCCTGACCCGCCGCGCAAGAGCAGCGACATTCGACGTGGTTCGGGCAGCGGCGCGCGGCCGTGACGGGTCGGACCCGCCTTATTCAGCCTGGTGGCGGAATCCGTGCCCGCTGCGGCCCGAGCGTCCACAGCCCCAGCACCGCCAGCGCGCAGATCGCCGCGCCGGCATGGAACGTCGCGGCGGCGCCGAAGCGGTCCCACAACCAGCCGGCCAGCACGCTGGCCAGCAGCAGCGCCAGGCCGCTGGCCAGGTTGAAGAAGCCGAAGGCCGTGCCGCGCAACAACGGCGGCGCCGTGTCGGCCACCATCGTGGCCAGCAGACCCTGCGTGATGCCCATGTGCAGGCCCCACAGCACCACGCCTGCGAGCAGCGCACCCCAGTGCGGGCTGCTGGCCAGCACCAGATCGCCAGCGATCAGCACCAGCAGGCCGAGCACCAGCAACCGGCGGTGCGGCACGCGGTCCGACAGCTTGCCGAACGGGTACGCCGACAACGCATAGACCGCGCTCATCAGCACCATCACCAGCGGCACCCATGCCACCGGCATGCCGCTTTGCTGCGCACGCAACACCAGGAAAGCTTCGCTGAAGCGCGCCAGCGTGAACACCCCGCCGATGCCGACCACCCACCAGTAGTTCGCATCCAGCAGGCGCAGCTGCGCGCGCGAGATCGGGTTGCGGCGCACTTGACCAGGTCGCGCCGCGGGCTCGCGCACACCGACCGCCAGCAGCAGCACCGCCAGCACGGCGGGAATCACCGCGACCCAGAACACCGCCCGGAAATCGTTCGCCCACAACAGCATCAGCGCCACGCCGAGCAGCGGCCCGAGGAAGGCGCCGACCGTGTCAAGCGATTGGCGCAGGCCGAAGGCAGCGCCGCGCATATCGGGCGGCGCGATGTCGGCCACCAGCGCATCGCGTGGCGCCCCGCGGATGCCCTTGCCGACGCGGTCGATCAAGCGGGCCGTGACGATCAGCCCGATGCCGCCGGCCATCGCGAACAGCGGCTTGCTGAACGCGCCGAGCGAATAGCCGAACAATGCCAACCCCTTGCGGCGACCGAGGTAGTCGCTCAGCGCGCCCGAGAAGATCTTCACGATCAGCGCGGTGGCTTCGGCCAGGCCTTCTATCACGCCGACCATCAGCGCGCTGGCGCCGAGCACGCCCACCATGTAGAGCGGCAGCAGGCTGTGGATCATCTCGGACGAGACGTCCATCAGCAGGCTGACGAAGCCCAGCATCCAGATGCCCGCCGGCAGCGGCGACCGTTCGCGTGCGCGCTGCGTCATCGCCCGTCCCGGCCCGGGGCCGGACTCAACGCACCGCGTCGGGCAGTTCGATCTTGACTTCGAGCACTTCGAGGTTGTCCTGGCGCTGCAGCAGCACCTTGATGTCCTCGGGCCTGATCGACACGTACTTCGAGATCACTGCGACCAGTTCGCGTTGCAGCGCGGGCAGGTAGTCGGTGCGGCTGCCGCCGCGGCCGCTGCGCTCGTGCGCCAGGATGATCTGCAGCCGTTCTTTGGCGACGGTGGCGGTCTTTTTCTTCTCACCAAGGAGAAAGGACAAGATGGACATCGCTCACCTCCCGCCGAACACGCGTTTGAAGAAGCCGGCCCGCGGCGCGTCGATGAAGCGCATCGGCCTCGTTTCGCCCAGGAACCGGCGCACCACGTCGAGGTAGGCCTCGGAGACATCGCTGCCCTTGAGGTGCACCGCCGGCACGCCCTGATTCGACGCGTCGAGCACGCTTTCCGATTCGGGAATCACGCCGATCAGCGGGATGCGCAGGATTTCCTGGATGTCGTCGAGCGACAGCATCTGCCCGCCCTGCACGCGCGCCGGGTTATAGCGCGTCACCAGCAGGTGTTCGCGGATCGGCTCCTTGCCGTCGATGGCACGCTGCGTCTTCGACGACAGCATGCCGAGGATGCGGTCGGAGTCGCGCACCGACGAAACCTCGGGGTTGGTCACCACCAGTGCTTCGTCGGCGTAGTGCATCGCCATCAGCGCGCCGGTCTCGATGCCTGCCGGCGAGTCGCAGACGATGTAGTCGAAGCCCATGCCGGCCAACTCATCGAGCACACGCTTGACGCCGTCCTGCGACAGCGCGTCCTTGTCGCGTGTCTGCGAGGCCGCCAGCACAAACAGCTTGTCCGACTGCTTGTCCTTGATCAGCGCCTGGCTGAGGTTGGCTTCCTGGTGGATCACGTTGATCAGGTCGTAGACCACGCGGCGCTCGCAGCCCATGATCAGGTCGAGGTTGCGCAGGCCGACGTCGAAGTCGATCACCGCGGTCTTGTGGCCCAGCAGGGCCAATCCGGAGGCAAAGCTGGCGCTGGTGGTGGTCTTGCCGACGCCACCCTTGCCGGAGGTCACCACGATGATCTTGGCCATCGATTCAAAGTCCTTTCAGGTGCATTGCAGGGCCGCGCGCCAAGTTGAACGGCGGCGGCTCGAATTCAGGTTTTCAGAGCCTCGATCAGCAAGGTTTCGCCGTCCAGGCGCACCTGCGCCGGCTTGCCGAGCACGTCGTCGGGCAGCGCCGTTTCCAGCGTGCGGTAGACGCCGGCAATCGACACCAGTTGCGGCTCCATCCGGGTGCTGAAGATGCGCGCCTGCGCATTGCCACGCGCGCCGGCGATGGCGCGTCCGCGCAGCGGCGCGTAGACATGGATGCTGCCGTCGGCGATCACTTCGGCGCCGACGTTGACCGCCGCCATCACGATCAGGTCACTGCCGCGCGCATAGATTTGTTGCCCGGAGCGCAACGGGCGGTCGATCACCAGCGTGCCACCGGCACGCGGTGACGCTGCCATCTCCGCCGCGGCCACAGCAGACGCGGCCGGGGCCTCGACTTCGGTCGGAACATCGGCAGCCTCGACCGGGCGGCGCGGCGGGCCACCGACTTGCCAGCCGTCCTGCGCGTCGCTGAAGCCAGCCTGCAGTGCGGCCTGCATCTGCGACTCGTTGCCGGCACGCACGGCCAGAGGCACCAGCTTGTGGTGGCGCAACAGCACACTCAGACGCGCGAAATCGACCTCATCGCCGGACTCGCCGAGCGCCGACAGGTCGATCAGCAGCGGGTCGTTCTCGAACAGACCTTCGACGCCGCCGAAGCGGTCGGCGAACGCCTGCTCGAGCAGGCCCAGGTCAGCGGTCTTGAGCAGCAGTGACACCAACGTCAACGTGGCGCTCTTGAGCTCGAAGACAGATGTTTCGTTTGATTTGGACACCACGGCCTGGACACGGAGAAATCCGATCAGGCTGGCAGTGTACCGGCTGGGTGCCGGCGGGCGAACCGCTCCGGGGACTCAATGCCGGTACTTGCGATCGTCCCGGCCGTCGCGCCAATCCTGGCCGCGATCCTGCTCTGCGCCCCAGGAACCGCGGCGGTCGCCGTCATCGTGGTCGTAGCGGTCGGGAATGCCGTCGCGGTCGCGGTCGCGGTCGCGGCCCCGTCCGTGGTCACGGTCACGGTCACGGTCATGGCCCTGCCAGCGCTGTGGCTCGGGTTGGTACCAACGGCCACCGTAGCCGATCTGAACCGGCGGCAGGTAGACGACGCGAGGGACGACCTGGTAGACCGGCGGCGGGCGCCACAGCGGGGGCGCTGGCACGTAGACCGGCGCCGGCACATAGGTCACGGCGGGGCCGGGGCCATATCCGGCACCATAACCGCCGCCATAACCACCGCCATAACCACCGCCATAACCACCGCCATAGCCCGAGCCGTACACGGGGCCGTTCGAAATCACGGTGCTCAGCGGTGGCGCGTTGACGCCGATCGACCAATAGACCTGGCCGCCCGCATGGGCCGCCGTCGCGACAAAGGCCGTGGCGACCGCAGCCAGCGCCAGGAACAGGGGTTTTTTCATCTCGGACTCCAATGGTTGACGCCGCCCCGTGAGGGCGCGGCTGTGTGCACAACGCGCGAGCCCGGCGTTCCGGCTGACCGCGACCTGCGCGTCGCGAGGGCAACGCAAGCACCACACCACCCGGTCAATGCGGCTTGCGCGGATCCCGAAACGATTCGGGCCGATAGACGTTGCCATCGCGCTGCACGCTGCCCTGGGCTCGGCGAATCGCTTCTTCGGCAAGGTGCGCCGCGTGCCGACGCCGTGCCGGCCAACGCCAGGCTTGCAGCACGATGCGGCGCATCGTTTGCCAGGCGTTCAGCGCGATGCCTCGCGTCGCGATCCAACCGCGCCGGCAACCGGCGTCGAAGCGCTGCTGGCGCGCGTGCCCCAGGGTCAGGCGGATCAGCAACACCAGACACACCGCGATCGTGATGCCGGCCAGCAGGCTTTCAATCATGAGATTTCCATTCGAGCACAGCGCCCGCTCCGCCGGGCCGGGGGAGAAGCGCGATGGACAGTGCACATCGCGCTTTCAACGCGTGACCACGGCTTGAGTTTGACCGATTCACACGCAAGCCGGGCTGTGCTCGAAACCGAATTTCTTTGCGAAGTGTTTGATGTTTGGCGCTGCACTATCGCTGACTGCGGCCCTTGCGGCGGTCGAGTTCGGTGAGTTGCGACTTCAGCAGGGTTTGCAGCACGCGGGCCGTCTCCTCGGTCAGCGCCAGCCGCGTCGACGACTCACGGCCGTCGGCCGCAGCCGGCGCGGGCTGCACCGCGGCGTCGATCTGGATCTCGATCATGCCGCCGTTGTGCGCCATCGACTTCACGCGCTGTAGTTCGATGCGGTAAGTCTTCATGGGTGTGCTTTCGTCAAGCGCCGAGCGCGACTGGCCCGCGCTTCGAGGCCGCACCGAACAAGCGCTCGGCCAGTTCGACCGGGTCGTTGACGGTGCGCACCGCCGCATGGGCGGCCTCGGCCTGCGGGTGGCTGCGGCGCAGGTAATGCAGCCATTGCTTGAGGCGTCCGGCGCGGGCACGCGGCTCGATACGGGTCCTGACGAGCAGCCAGAATTCTTCGAGCAGCGGCAGCAGTGCCGACCAGCCCAGCGCCGGCTGGTCGGGCCGCGCGATTGCCAGCGCCAGGCCAGGATCGCACACCATGCCGCGGCCGAGCATCAGGCCGTCGCAGCCCGACTCCTGCTGGCAACGCTTCGCATCGGCCGCCGTCCAGATGTCGCCATTCGCATAGACCGGGATGCGCAGCGCGGCGCGGATGTCGGCGATGCGTTGCCAGTAGACCGGCGGCCGATAGCCGTGCGCCTTGGTGCGCGCATGCACCACCAGTTCATCGGCGCCGCTGCCGGCGATCGCCAGTGCGCATTCCACAGCGCGCGTGTCGCACTGGTTGCCCAGCCGCATCTTGGCCGACACCGGCATCGCGCGCGGCACCGCGCGGCGCACTGCGCCGACGATCCGCGCGATCAGCTCGGGGTCGTCCAGCAGGCTCGCTCCGCCGCCGTGGCGGTTCACCAGCTTGGCGGGGCAGCCAAAGTTCAGGTCGATGCCGGCCGGGCCGAGGCCGGCGAGCCGCGCGGCGTTTTCGGCCAGGCAGACGGGGTCGGATCCCATCAGCTGCGCCCGCACCGGCACGCCGGCGCGCGTGCGGCCGCCGTTTGCCAGTTCAGGCACGACCCGCAGGAAGGCGCGTTCCGGCAACAACGTGCCCGAGACGCGGATGAATTCCGACACGCAGCGATCGATGCCGCCGACGCGGGTCAGGATGTCGCGCAACGTGAAGTCGAGCAGCCCTTCCATCGGCGCCAGCAGCAAGGTCATGGTTTCAAGCGCGGGTGGCGGCCGGGGCGCGTGCCCGCTGCACCAGCGCGACGACCAGCAGCACCAGCGCACCCGCGACGATGCCGAACAAACCGTCCAACGCGACCGAGACGAGCGATCCCGTCAGCCCACCCAGACCCGCCGCGACGACTTCGATCGCATGGCCCAACGGTGCGATGCCGTGCGTGAGGATGCCTCCACCGACCAGGAACATGGCCGCGGTGCCGGCGATCGTCAGGCCCTTCATCAGCCAGGGCGCCGCGCTCAGCAAGCCGCGACCCAAGCCGCGCAACACCGGCGCCAGCCCGCTCGCGCCGCGCCGCTGGCTCAGGTAAAGGCCCAGGTCGTCGAGCTTGACGATGCCGGCCACCAGGCCGTAGACGCCGACGGTCATCAACACCGCAACGCCGGACAGCACCGCCAACTGGGTCGTGAAATTAGCCCCGGCCACGGTGCCGAGCGTGATCGCGACGATTTCCGCTGACAGGATGAAATCGGTGCGCACGGCGCCCTTGATCTTGTCGCGCTCGAGCGCCACCAGGTCGACCGACGGATCGGCCACTGCCTGGCGCAACTCTTCCCGGTGCTGCCTGTCGGCCCCGGCCGGCTGCAGGTAGCGGTGCGAGATCTTCTCGAAACCCTCGTAGCACAGGAAAGCGCCGCCGACCATCAGCAATGGCGTGACCGCCCACGGCGCGAAGGCACCGATGAGCAGTGCCGACGGCACCAGGATCAGCTTGTTGACGAACGAGCCCTTGGCGACCGCCCAGACCACCGGCAGTTCGCGCTCGGCGCGCAAGCCGGTGACCTGCTGCGCGTTGAGCGCCAGGTCGTCGCCGAGCACGCCAGCGGACTTCTGCGCGGCCGCCTTGGTGAGCAGCGACACATCGTCGAGGATGGTCGCGATGTCGTCGAGCAGCGCGAGCAGACTGCCTGCGGCCATGGTCGGTTTCCTTCAGTGCGGGGGCGGGGGCGGGGGCGGGGGCGGACTCTCGGGCTCCGGGGCTTCGGGGCTTCGGGCTCCGAAGCTCCGGGAAGTCAGGCCGACAGCGCGTCGTGCAGCGCGACGAATTCGAGCGTCAGCTTGTGGCGCGGGTCGAGGTGGATCATCGGCCGCGCCTGCTCGTGCGATTCCTTGATCTTCACCGACGCGCTCAGGTACGGCTGCAACACCGGCAGGCCTTCGTCGATCAGTTCCTGCACAGTGCGCTGCGGTAGCAAAGCTCGCGCCTGGAACTGGTTGATGACAATGCCTGCCACTGCCAGCCCGGGGTTGTGGTCGGCCTGGATCTCCTGCACGTTCTCCAGCAGTGTGTAGAGCGCCTTGCGCGAGAAATCATCGCAGTCGAACGGAATCAGGCAACCCTGCGCGGCAATCAAGGCCGAGCGCGTGTAGAAATTGAGCGCCGGCGGCGTGTCGATGTACATGCGGTCGTAATCGGGCGCCAGCTCGGCCAGCGCATCGCGCAGCTTGTAGATCTTGCCGCGCGATTCGAGCTTGCCCTGCAGCTCTTCCAGCGACGGGTGCGACGGCATCAGGTGCAGGCCGTCCCACGGCGTGTCGATCACGAAATCGCGCGCCGGGCGCGGCCGCATCGTGAATTTCAACGCCTGCTCGAAGAACTCGGCGATGTTCGGGATCTCCGCCCCCACGGCCACCGGGCCAAGCAGGTACTGGCTGGAGTTGCCTTGCGGGTCGAGATCGACGACGAGTGTGCGCAGCCCCTGCTGCGCGCTGATGGCGGCCAGGTTGCAGGTGATCGTCGACTTGCCGACGCCGCCCTTCTGATTGAACACGACATAGCGCATGGGACATTCTCCGATCGATCGACTGGGCACCATGGCCGCGCTCGAAACGCACCACCGCGCTTTTCTCGCGCTGCCGATTATTGTTCAGCGCACCCACCGCGGCGCTGCGCGCCGACGCGCCAACAGCCGCCTGTCCCGATAATCGGGGATGAACACAGTCGTGCCGCCCTCCACCTTCACGACCACGGCGCCGTCCGGTCCGGCACCTGCCGCCGGCGCGCCGTTCAGCCAGTTGCCACTGTCGGCCCCGACGCTCGCCAAGCTGCAGCAACTGGGATACCTGGGCATGACGCCGATCCAGGCCGCCAGCCTGCCGATCGCGCTGGCCGGCCACGACCTGATCGCGCAGGCCAAGACCGGCAGCGGCAAGACGGCCGCCTATGCACTGGCACTGCTGCACCGGCTCAAGGACGACGCCGAGGTGCCGCGGGGCGCGGTGCAGGCGCTGGTGCTGTGTCCGACGCGCGAACTGGCCGAGCAGGTCACGCACGAGTTGCGCCGGCTGGCCAGCGGCGCCGACAACATCAAAGTGCTGACGCTGTGCGGAGGTGCCACGGTGCGGCCGCAGCTGGCCAGCCTGGAACACGGCGCGCAGGTGGTGGTGGGCACGCCCGGGCGCATCCTCGACCACCTGGCGCGCGGCAGCCTGCAGCTCGGTGCGCTGAACACGCTGGTGCTCGACGAGGCCGATCGCATGCTCGACATGGGCTTCTTCGACGACATCGCCAACGTGGCGAAGCAGTGCCCGAAGCAGCGCCAGACGCTGCTGTTTTCGGCCACCTACCCGGACGGCATCGCCAAGCTGAGCCAGCAGTTCCTGCGCAACCCGAAAGAGGTGAAGCTGCTCGAGCGGCCGGCCGCCAGCCAGATCCGCGAACGCTGGTTCCAGGTGAAGGAGACCGAGCGGCTGCACGCGGTGTCGCTGCTGCTGCGCCACTTTCGGCCAGTCAGCACGCTGGCGTTTTGCAACACCAAGCAGCAGTGCCGCGACCTGGTCGACGTGCTGCGCGCGCAGGGCTTTCGGGCGCTGGCGCTGCACGGCGAACTCGAGCAGCGCGAGCGCGACCAGGTGCTGGTGCAGTTCGCCAACCGCAGCTGCAGCGTGCTGGTAGCGACCGACCTGGCCTCGCGCGGGCTCGACATCGAGCAGCTCGAAGCCGTCATCAATGTCGACACCACGCCCGACCCCGAGGTCCACGTGCACCGCATCGGCCGCACCGGCCGGGTCGACGCGGCCGGCTGGGCGCTCAGCCTGGCCAGCCTGGACGAGATGGGCAACGTCGGCAAGATCGAACAAATGCAAAAGGCCGAGAGTGTCTGGCACGCGCTCGGTGAACTGGTGCCGGCCAGCGACGCGCCGCTGGTGCCGCCGATGGTGACCTTGCAGATCATGGGCGGCCGCAAGGAAAAGATCCGCGCCGGCGACGTGCTCGGCGCGCTCACCAAAGACGCGGGCTTTGCGGCGGCACAGGTCGGCAAGATCAACGTCAACGAATTCGCCACCTACGTCGCGGTCGACCGGCTGATTGCCGCGCAGGCGCTGGTCAAGCTCAACGCCGGGCGCATCAAAGGCAAGAGCGTGAAGGTGCGGTTTATGGATGAGGCTTGATGGCGTTGAAATGCAGAAAAAATGCAGTTGAATGCATATTTGTGTCAGAATTTAGGTCATTTTTATAAGTAACTGCGAAATTTTTACATGTTAATTGAATTTTCAGTTTCCAACTTTAGATCGTTTCGTGAGAAGCAAACGCTTTCTATGGTTGCGGCGCCGCGCTTGCATAAACGTGAAAACGTATTCAAGCCAGAGTCAAAGGGAGAGGATTTACCCAGTCTGCTTAAGGTTGCTGTGATTTATGGCCCCAACGCATCTGGCAAAAGCAATTTGCTGAAAGCCCTTGGCGTAGTAAGTGAAATATGTTTTCGCGAGCCTACTAATCGCGACGTTCCACTGCCGCTGTCCCCATTTCGATTCGATGCGGCTCTTTCCTCCCATCCAAGTGTCTTTGACTTGCATTTTGTTCGAAATGGGCTCAGATATCAGTTCAAACTGTCTGCCACCGGTGAGCGGATTTTTGAGGAGCAGTTAACTGTATTTCCAAAAGGCAAAGAGTCGCTTCTATACGAACGCCACTTCTCTAGAGAGGGCGAAAGCTATCGTTTTGGTGAGCTACTGCAAGAGCATTCAACTCCAGACCTTTTGGACGTTTGGCAAAAGTTGACACCACCCAAACTACTTTTCATAGCGCAAGCAGTTGCTAACAGTAGTGATGAATCCAGTCCTTTACACGAGCCTTTCACATGGCTCAAAGAGTCGACTTTTTCTCTTCTGGACGGAATGGATGTTATGGCGCGCGCTACCCAAAGATTGGCGCAAAAAGGTGATTTCCATGCGACAAGAATTGCGGAATTTCTCAGAGATGTCGATGTCCCCATTTCTAACATAAGAGTTGAGACTGTTGACCCTAGGCCAATAGCGGCGAGTATGGGTCTTGATTTGATTAATTCGTCTGCTGCTAAGCCAGACACACTAGTTGGCAAGGCGCAGACCACCATACTTACGCATTCATCTGCGCTGGGTAATGCTGATATGAGTTTCGATGATGAGTCAGAGGGGACCAAAAACTTAATTGGCTTTTGGCTGCCTTGGGTGACTAAGGAACCGACTGAAGGGTCTCGCTGCCTTTTAATTGTGGACGAGCTTGACAGCAGCCTCCACCCCAAAATTGTGGCTGCTTTAGTTGAGAAACATATCAAATCGGAGCGACTCTCACAGCTGATCTTCAGTACACACGACACACATTTGATGGATGCGAAGCTGCTGCGTCGCGACCAGTTCTGGATTACTGAGCGGGATGTTAATGGTGCAACTCAGCTCAGATCTATCCATGATTTTGAAGGGCGCGAGAGTGAGGATATAGAAAAGCGTTACTACGAAGGGCGCTATCGGGGGCTGCCATTTGTAAAGCGTGGCTAAAAACATGGCGCGATATTCAAACCGCTTTGATCGCAGCAAGCCCAGCCTGAAGCAGCAGGCCCGAATACTTGTCATTTGCGAAGATACGAAATCTAGCCGAATTTACCTCGAAGAGGCGACGAGCCGCTTTCGAGCGCAAGCTGAAATTGACATCGTTCACAGCGGAAAAAACGATCCACTGAATATTGTTAGGGAAGCAGTGCGAAGACGAAAGTACTTTGACATGATTTACTGTGTGATTGATCGCGACAGCCATGAAGGTTTTGATCAGGCTTTGAAGCTGGCCTCTGAAAATGCAGATCGAGTTGTGGTGATCGCCTCTTATCCTTGTTATGAGTACTGGTTATTGCTGCACTTTCGAAAAACAAGCAAGCCTTATGCCGCTGCTGGCAAAAACTCTTCCGGTGATTTACTTATCAAAGATCTGTGCAAAGAAGACGGAATGGATGAATACGCAAAAGGTGGTTCGAAGGGCATTTTTGACAGACTCTTTCACATGTTGCCTGATGCCCGAAAACGTGCTGCGGAGAGAATCGTCGAAGCAAACATGGACGGATCAATTGACCCTAGCACGCGGATTCATGAGCTGATGGATCTTTTTGAGCGTTTAGGTAAACCACAATCTATTGGCTGATCGTTGGTGTCAGGCCTCAAAAATATGGATGCATCAACAAAACCTCCAAGCTTAGCTCTCATCATTGGCTCCAAAGGTGGCCTAGGCGCAGCCTTGCTTTCGCATCTTGAGGGCGACACAAACTACGTCCAAGCAATCGGCCTAAGCCGCAGCACAGAAGTCAGCGTAAACTACCTGGACGAATCCAGCATCACCAAAGCTGCTCGGTCGATTGCCGGTTTGTGCGCAACATCGAACATGCAATTGCGTTTGCTGATTGTTGCCACAGGCTTTTTGCATGGTGAACAAGGCCAGCCGGAGCGCAGCTTTACCAATATGGATGCGACTTACCTTCAGCAGGTTTTCAAAATCAACACCCTCGGCCCGGCGCTGGTGATGAAGCATTTCTTGCCGCTGCTGCCCAAAACCGGGCGCTGCGTGGCGGGGTTTGTTTCGGCCAAAGTGGGCAGCATCAGCGACAACGCGTTAGGTGGCTGGTACGGTTACCGGGCCTCCAAGGCGGCGCTGAACCAGCTGGTTAAAAC